>SPKZ01010474.1_pt1 | contig 21465 bp, 18 predicted proteins | sample 2456571 | NCBI WGS metagenome assembly SPKZ01 (sample SAMN11192286, study PRJNA482655) | marine metagenome | biome: ENVO:00000447; feature: ENVO:00000244|ENVO:00000211|ENVO:00000569|ENVO:00002023; material: ENVO:00002151; isolation source: ocean water from marine abyssalpelagic zone ... | reverse complement strand
TCTGCATTTTGAAGATACGGCGATGTTATTTGAAGAAGTGATGATGAAAATTCACTACGATATCGATAGAGAAATCGCCTTTGCCACGGCCTTAAATGACACGATAGCGCTGTGTTCCGACTTACGTGTACATTGGCAGGCGATCAACCGCTATAGAGAAGATCATGTATTAATCCGCGCTCAATTGATTATCGATGTTTTATTACCTGGCCATAACTATGATGGATTTTTTATTCACCCTCCAGCGGCTGGCATTTATACATATTGTGTGGCGCAAACCACTCAAAGTAGGCAAAGCTTATCAACACCCTCTTCTATACCGCTGCAATCACACTTTTGGCATTAAGGGGCTGTAGTCCAACTCAACTGACTGCCGCTGGGCAAACTCTGGCTAAAGGCCTGTAATTTAGGCCGTATACGTTCTGCAGCCTCGGCATCAACCGCAAAAAAGCTGACCGGGAAACGCGCGGTAATCGCGATGCCGGTAATCGATAATTCGGCGAGTTTAATCCAGCCTGCAGGTACCTCGGGGAACCATATGGCATCATGGTAGATCATGACCAATTGAATATTTTTAGCATCCACCAGCTCAGCCATCCAATCGGCGGAATCTGCAGTTTTACGTAACTTTCTCGCCTTGGACGAACCCAGGCCCCATAAATCCAACACATATAAATCGTTTTCATAGGTCGCCAGCCCTAGATCATTCACCGCTACTGGTTGCTGATAATAATCACGAATAAAACGTCGCATCTGCGCCTGTTGATGATGGATATTACTGGCGGCTATAGGGGTGGATACATAGGCGAATAGGTGCTCTATGCCTGCAATAAAAATACAGAATATGATTAAGGCCTGGGTGAACTTTTTCTCGCCCAGGCTGACCTTGGGTAAAAATGGCACCCGCCAGATATACAGTAATAATGCCAATGCCACGACCCACAGGTAGATTTCATAGCGAAAATACCAGCCTATACGCCCCACCAATAAATGACCTAAAATCGCCAAAGCTATGCAGAATGCCAAAACACGCTTTTTACTGGACACCGATTTAAACCAGGCACAGTGCAAAAAGAAACACATCAAAATAAGCAACGTGATGCCCTTGGGAGTCACCAGGCTTAAATTACGCTCAACATTCATTGCCAGCTTCGTTAGCCCCGAGGCCGCCACCGAGGATTTTGCCAAGATAGAATCGGGCAGATAACCCAGGTTTATAGATAGAAGAAAAACGGAAAAAACCGCCAGCAAAGCAATAATCAACAAACCCGACAGCACAGACTGCCAATACAGCCTACTAACCAATAAATACAATAACGCCGCCCCCGATAAGGCCAGGCATTCGTAGCGGATTAACGGGGCGAGAATAATCGCCAGCCATAGATATTGTGGTGTTTTATCCGTTTGCACATGCTCCAATAAACCGGCAAAGATCAGCAACGCTATCAATACCTGCAGCGAATGTTCCATACCGGTGAATAACAAACCAATAACATTGCTGCATAAAATAAATAACAGTAGAAGGACTAGCTTAGCGCGTTGAGAAAATGGCTCTTTCTCGGATTCTTCTTCAATACGCTGGACGATAAAAGCAGCCACCATCAAGGTAGCCAAGCTAATCAGGCTGTTCACCAATAATAAGAACCAGGGCGTCAGCGGTAGCGCTGTTAATGGCGCTAGCAATAAAGGCCAAAGAATGGATGATGACGGAGCCGAGAATTCCTCGGCATTAACCCCATAATGGCCCATTAAAATATTTTCGGCCAAGGCTAAATGTATATACGGGTCATCCAACGTAAAGGTGAAGGCCCCGCCGTTAAAAACGGTGATTAAAATGACGTCTAAGAGACTTAAAAAAATGAATAGCCCGGCTGCCACTTTCACTTCTGGCAACATCAGCTGAGATGTAAATCGATGACGGTCTGTAAACATTGCGTGTTATGACATTATTTTTTCTTCGAGTCTAACATGTCTTTATAAAGCTGTCTGTGTCTGCCCCGGTCAAAAATGATCCACATATTTTTTACGAATCGCCGTATAATTCGCCGCAAAACTTGTGGCATCAAAAGGCGGTTTAATAAAACCCTGAAGGTCACCACGCGGATTAATCAGGAAAATATACGCCGAATGATCCATAGAATAATCATCCCCATTAACCACTTTACGAAACGGCGCTGTTAAGTTGCCACTGAAACTGAGGATCTTCAAAAAATCACCGGTGAGCCCGATAAAGCTTTGATTAAAATAAGGCATATATTGATTTAACACCGCCACCGTATCTCTGGCCGGATCTACCGTCACTAATATCACCTGTGTGTCCTGAGCTTTTGCGGGCTCGGGTGTTTCGGCCATCACCTGGTTTAACATCGCCAAGGTCGTAGGGCATACATCGGGACAATGGGTAAAACCAAAAAACAGCAGGCTCCACTGCCCTTTTAAATCGGCTTTTGTAAATGCCTGCGCTTTATGGTTTATTAACTCAAAATCCTTAATCTTACGTGCGGGTTCAAATAAAAACACGCCGCGTTCCCTGAATTGCTCCACCGTTAAGGGTGCAGGATTCATGACCTTATTCACCATTAAACCCAACATCAGGGCCATAAACACAAAAATCACGATTAAGGTCTTGGCGATACCAGGACGAAAATCCTCTGCGACTTTATCTGCGATCAATGTCTGCATCAGAACGGTAACCCTATGGTTACCACGACATTAGCCGGGACCTTGGCGATCAACCAGTGATCCAATAACATAATCAAAAATAACGACATCAAATACACAATCGAATACCTAAAAGTATCCATCGCAGCCCTGGGGTTTTTACCTAAATACAGTTGGATAGACCAATACATAAAGCCTGCTCCTAAGACCACCGCGCCCAATAAATATAACCAACCCGACATTTTTGTTGCAAAGGGTAATAAGGTAACGATGATCATGATCACGGTATACAATACAATTTGAACGCTTGTATAGCGCACTCCGTGAGTGACCGGAAGCATGGGGATACCCACCTTGGCATATTCATCTTTTCTGGCAATCGCCAAGGCCCAAAAATGTGGAGGTGTCCACGCAAAGATAATCAATGCCAATAACAAACCGCCAGCATCGATACTATTGGTGACCGCAACCCAGCCAATCAATGGAGGAATTGCACCGGCTAAACCACCAATCACAATATTCTGCGGCGTAGCCCGCTTTAACCACAGCGTATACACCACCGCATAACCCAATAAACCACCAAAGGTCAGCCAAGCCGTACGCTGATTAACAAAGATCATCAAGGCGGCCATACCCAAAAAACCTAAAACGGCAGCAAAAATAATCGCATGTCGAGTGGGTAATTTTCCGGTGGCCACCGGGCGTTTTTGGGTTCTGGCCATCTCCGCATCAATCTTTCTATCCACCAAATGATTAATCGCAGCGGCAGAACCTGCACATAATGCAAGCCCCAGATTCCCCATCACCAACACCTGCAGCGGCACCATAGTGGATGTAGCCATAAACATGCCTATCACCGATGTTAGAATCATCAGCAATACCACCTTGGGCTTGGTGAGTTCGTAATAATCCTGCCAAACTATATTGGACTTGGAATGCATCACAGCGTTATTCATGGTCTGACTCCAGATGTATTATTGTTCTGATTCGATAATTTAAACCCACCAGTATTAACAGCAATAATGCCGCCACAGCGTTATGAGCCACTGCCACGCCGATGGGGAAATGAAACAGTATGTTGCTTAATCCTAATAGCACTTGTAACGTTAAAACCGATAAAACCGATCCCGCCATAAGCTGAGTTTCCCGGGTTTTTATCTGCAGCAAACGTAAAGCTAAAAAAATAATACATAAGCTGGTGATTACCGCGCCTATTCTATGGCTTATATGAATTGCCATACGCGCCGCATTATCCATCTGCCCACCCAAATAATTTGGGCCTATACCCTGAGTAAGATCAAAGCCTCGACTAAAATCCATTTGTGGCCACCACTGACTTTGACAGGTGGGTAAATCTGGACAAGCTACTGCAGCATAGTTAGAGGTTGTCCAGCCACCCAATGCAATCTGTATAAAAACAATCAACAAAGCCAATAAGGCTATAGGCTGAAGCTTTAACACTTTTTGATAATGTTGTGCACGAATTTTCCAGGGTTTTTGTTGTAAACGTAATGCCAACAAATAGAATAATGATACAACTGAAAATCCGGCCAATAAATGTGTGGTAACCACTTGCGGCCACACTTTTAATGTCACCGTCCACATACCAAATAAGCCCTGTAACATCACAAAAGCTGCTATAAATCCGGGTAAGATAATCATAGGCTTTTTGATTTTTTTACATGCCAGCCAGGCAAACACCGTAAAAACACTTAATGTTAAGCCGATCAGAAAAATATCAAAAAAATCAAACATGGCTGCTGCGGTAATTTTCCATTGTGCGGCCAATACAATACGCATAATCAGAGCAATAAATAAAACCCCAACTAATACGCTAATTTTTTTATTTAACGATGACTCTTCACTGCGACTTAATGCGATAAAAAACAGCAGTAAACTGATAATACCTAAAGCCGAGGCCATTAATCGATGCACTTGTTCTGGCCAGGTTTTATGTGTTTGCACCGGGGTTTCGCTATAACTCATATTGGCTATAGCAATATCCGTTTTATCCTGGGGCCATAACACATGGCCATAACAGGTAGGCCAATCCGGGCAACCTAATCCGGCATCCATGAGCCTGGTAAACGCCCCCATGCTGATGACCATAAACCCTGCAATAACGCCCAACAATGCCAAGTTATAAGCTATACGATTGGCTTTCATCACGTCGCCTTATTGCGCATATTTGAATAAGTGATGTAAATCTTTTTTCATGATGTCGCGCTCATTGGCGGCCTCGTTATAAAACATCATGATCCAACCACGTTTATCCACTAACAAATAAGCGATGTCATTCCAGTCTGCAATGTCTTGATCTGCCAATAAATTTTTCAAGGTTTTTAACTGGCTATAAACGGTTACCACTTGAGGGTTTTCCTCTTTCATTCTGGCTAACTGCGAAGGTTCTAATTGAGCATCAAGATATAATTGATATCGACGCATCTTGCTCTGCTCCTTTCCCATCGCAATATGCATTTGTCGACTTTGAATTAGATTGTTTGCGCAACGCTCACCACAGCTTGGCGAATTTAAAACCAATAACGTCCATTTATGGCTCTGCTGACTAAAATCAAATGGCAGACCATTTTCACCAGACAAATGTAACGCTACTATAGGCTTTAACGGTTTCACCAAGATGCCAATGGTTTTTGTACCTAACACAGAAACCAGATCCAGCTTCTTATCTTCAATCAGATAGATCAGCGTATAGGACAGCAGCATTAAAATAAGTGGCAGGCCCATAATCAACATCAATATCTTGCGATTATTTTTTTCACTGGGTCTAGTCATTACATCTTCCATAGGTAAATCTCTTTTTACTTAATAGCGTTATGTTTTCTTACAACTTGCATAGATAAATAAACCGATTAATAACACCGCCATAGCAAACCACTGCACCGCATAGGCGCTATGTTTTTCAGGTCTAGTGGGAATTAAAGTCCAATGCTCGGTAAACAGGCCGGGACTTTTATGCTGCAAACGTAAAACATAATCGGTTGAGTTGACTGCAATATTTTTAAAGGCTATTTGTAACGATGCCATATCGACTGATTGAACACGCTTGGGCCAACCCGGCTCTTGGATTTTGGCATTTAATTGCAGAGATTTTGAAGGTTGATATAAATAGGCATTCAGCTGCATGGGATTTCCAGGCGTTACAACCTCCGGTAAAATACGCCTATCCAGATCACCTTTAACCCAGCCACGTGAGACCAAAATCGTCTTATTATTATTGATTAAAAATGGCTGTATGACTTCATAACCAAACTGACCTTTAAAAATCTGGTTATCCAGCAATAACACCCGGTTAATAAACTGGCCTGTAACCGTGATGTTTTTATAGTTTTGAAATTGATTTTTTTCTAATTGAGAATATTCTATTGCAACTTGCTGAGTTAGCAGGCTTAACTGTTGCTGCATCTGCCGCTTTTCTTCAGCACGATCTAACTGCCAAAACCCAGCCGATATAACAACAGGTAAGCAAAGCACTACAAAAAGTGTTAATTTCCAGTTAAAGTGAAACGACATAGGTCACTCGTTATTTATACATTTATTTTTATTATTGGAGGCCAATATGTGGCTCAAAATTCTGATTTTAATTAATTTTTTTTACTGATAATCAGCTTGTTCAGTAGTTTATTTTTTGTCTACCTTGAACGTGGCGAAGGTGATAAAACCTTCTATACGCTGTGTATCCGTGTGGGTTTGGCATTAAGTTTAATGGCCTTAGTCGCTTTTGGACTCGCTAGCGGGTTAATTGGCCATTCAGCCCCCTGGGATCATTAACGGTTTTAAAAAAGATACACCACAAAAACCAGGCATATCCACACCACATCAACAAAATGCCAATACCATGAAGCCGCTTCAAAACCGAAGTGATCTTCGGCAGTAAATTGTCGGCCCATCACCGAGCGACAAAACTGCACTAGCAAAATACAGGCACCCATACAGACATGGAAACCGTGAAATCCTGTTAATAAAAAGAAGGTTGCACCATAAACACCTGAATTTAGAAACAGGCCATATTCACTATAGGCTTCGTGGTATTCCACTATCTGTAAAATGACAAAAGAGAAACCAAATACCAGTGTTGCCGCCAACCAAAGATTAAAAACCCTGCGTTTATCGTGTTTTAAAGCGTGATGGGCAAACTCCAAAAAGACTGAAGAACTCACCAATAACAGCGTATTCCAGAACGGCAGCCAATGTAATAAATCCGCAAAACCCGGGAAGGCCATATTCTGGGCTGGCCCTTTATGCACACCATTATTCGCCAGATGGCCTGCTGCATTCTGGGCATCCAGGCCACCCATTGCATCCTGTGGTGTTGCCATTAGAGGCCATTCATAAACAAAATTTGGCCATAAAATAGTGTTCATCACCCCCGCACCATCACCTGATAACCACGGGCCCGACAACGTACGTAAATAAAGCAGCACACCAAAGAAGCAGAAGAAGAACATCACTTCAGAGAAAATAAACCACTGCATGCCTAAGCGATAAGAGCGCTTCAACTGCGCGCTGTTCATGCCGGCCAGGTTTTCTCTAATGGTGATGGTAAACCAGGTTGCCAACACTCCTGCCAGTAACATCATGCCACCGATTAATAATACCCACGAGGTCGAACCATCGGTTTTATACGTTAAGCTATTGATGCCGCCGGCAGCACCTATCACCATTAACCCCAGGGCTATGGAGGCAAGAATTGCCATCCAGCTTTGTTCCGGCACGTAATAAGTCTGATAATCGCTATTATGTTGACCTGACATAAAGTTTCTCCATCAAGCTTCAGTGACTGTGTTATTAACGTGATGCCAGTGATTTTTCGCTGACATCAAATAAAGTGTAGGACAAGGTTATGGTTTTAACGTCTTTAGGCAGATCCTGATCAACAATAAACTGCAAAGGCATTTCAATAGATTCACCGGCTAACAGGGTTTGTTTATTAAAACAAAAACATTCGGTTTTATGAAAAAACTCTGCCGCTCTACCCGGCGAAATACTGGGTATCGCCTGCGCTACCATCGTATAATCTCTGGGGTTTTTGGCAAAAAAATGGGTATTTACCGCCTGCCCCGGATGCACTCTTAAAATGGTTTTAGCGGGCTTAAATGCCCAATTCATCTTGTCATTATTGCTGGCAAGAAACTGCACCGTTATCGTACGGCTGGTATCTACCACAACATCCACCGCCTGATACGCAGAACCTGAAGTTTTACCGTTTAAGCCGGTTAAATCACAAAATACATCATAGATAGGCACCAAGGCAAAACCGAAGCCAAACATGGCGACAACGGCCAACATCAATTTTTTCACCAGCGTACTTGTTGCCTGATCAGCCATTTTTAAAACCTTTTATTTAAATTCTGGCGGTGTAGTAAACGTGTGGTAGGGCAGCGGCGAAGGTTGGGTCCACTCCAGGCCATTGGCACCTTCCCAGGTTTTTTTAACCGTGGTCTTTTCGCCATATTTAATTGTTGCAATGACGTTATATAAAAATAGCAGCTGCGACGCACCGTAAATAAATGCACCTATGGATGAAATCATATTAAAATCGGCAAACTGCAGCGCATAATCAGGAATTCGCCTTGGCATTCCGGCCAGGCCAATAAAATGCTGGGGGAAGAAGGTTAGGTTAAAACCTAGGAAGCTGATCCAGAAATGTACCTTGCCCATGCTTTCGTTATACATCCTTCCGGTCCACTTCGGCAGCCAATAATAAATCGCCGCCGACATAGAAAATATCGCACCCGCTACCATGGTGTAATGAAAATGTGCCACAACAAAATACGTATCGTGATATTGCATATCGGCTGGCGCTATCGCCAACATCAAGCCGGTAAAACCACCAATCGTGAACAAAAACACAAAGGCTATGCTAAACAGCATCGGGGTTTCAAAGGTGATGGAACCTTTAAACATCGTGGTAATCCAGTTAAACACCTTGGCGGCTGTAGGAATTGCAATCAACATCGTCGCCCACATAAAATACAGCTCACCGACTAACGGCATACCCACGGTAAACATATGATGGGCCCAAACGATAAATGACAGAAAGGCTATGGCTGCCGTGGCATAGACCATGGAGGCATAACCAAATAAAGGTTTTCTGGAGAAGGTGGGGATAATTTCGGATACCACACCGAAGGCCGGCAAGATAATGATATACACCTCAGGATGACCAAAGAACCAGAAAATATGCTGAAACAATACCGGGTCTCCACCACCGGCGGCACTGAAGAATGATGTGCCAAAATGGATATCCATCAGCATCATGGTCACCGCACCTGCTAATACCGGCATCACCGCCACTAACAAGAAGGCGGTGATTAACCAGGTCCAGACAAACAACGGCATTTTCATCAGCGTCATGCCAGGGGCACGTAAGTTCATGATGGTGGCGATAATATTGATGGAACCCATGATGGATGAAAGCCCCATGATATGAATGCCAAAGATAAAATACGTCACCGAAGGTGGCGCATAGGTTGTTGATAGCGGCGCATAGAAGGTCCAGCCAAAGTTCGGTGCACCACCGTCCATAAATAAGGTGCTGGCCAAAATCGCAAATGCAATTGGCAAGAGCCAGAAACTGAAATTATTCATGCGCGGCAACGCCATATCGGGCGCACCAATCATCAGCGGAATCATATAATTCGCCAAGCCAACAAATGCCGGCATGATCGCGCCAAACACCATGATCAAACCATGCATGGTGGTCATCTGATTAAAAAAGTTAGGTTCAATTAGCTGTAATCCTGGCTGAAATAATTCCGCCCGAATAATCATCGCAAAGCTGCCGCCCAGCAAAAACATTGAAAAACTAAACCATAAATACAGCGTACCAATATCTTTATGATTGGTAGCCAGGAACCAACGAGACAAGCCTTTAGCAGGACCATGTGACATTGTTATTTACCTCCCTGCTTAAAATTATGAACATCGATGGGCTGAACCTTGTCACCCATATTATTGCCAAAGGCATTACGCTGATACGTAATCACCGCCGCTAATTCGATAGCATTTAACTGCGCCCCAAATGCCTGCATCATTGTGCCGGCAACACCATTAACCACCACATCTAAATGCCAAGATAACGCACCTGTCGCCACTTTCGAACCTTTGATAACCGCACCTACGCCACCCTCCCCATTACTGCCATGACAGGCCGCACATTTCCCGGCATAAGTTTTTTCGCCCTGAGCTAACAGCTCATCCATACTCATTTCTTGCTGCATCAGTTCGGCAAGTTCGGCCGCTTGTGTTTGTTTTTCACTGAGCCAGCTATCAAACTCATCTTGCTCTACCACTTTCACGACAATAGGCATAAAGCCGTGGTCTTTACCACATAACTCGGCACACTGGCCTCGGTAGGTTCCTGTTTTAAAAGGTTTGGCAGAAATTTCGTTGATAAATCCTGGGATTGCATCTTTCTTCACGGATAACGCTGGCACCCACCAGGCGTGGATAACATCGTTAGCGGTTATCAGAAATCGGGCTTTTTTATTCACCGGAAGATACATCGGATTATCCACTTCCAGCAGATAATTATTATTTTTGGCCTCTTCGCCATGAATTTGCTGTGAGGGTGTTGTTAAGTTAGAAAAGAACGCGACGTTTTCACCGTGCTCTAAAATGTATTCATATTTCCATTTCCACTGATAACCGGTAACCAAGATATCCAGATCTGATTCTGTGGTGTCATAAACCTTGATCATCGTCATGGAGGCGGGCCAGGCCATACCTAACAATATAATGGCGGGAATGATGGTCCAGGATATTTCTGCAACCGCATGTTCATGAAAATTCGCAGGTTCATGGCCCTTGGATTTTCGATAAGCAAACATCGCATAAAACATATAACCAAAAACAAATACCGCGGCCACACAGCAGATCCAAAACACCAACATGTGAATGTCGTAAATTTCTTGGCCCAGTTCTGTCACGCCAGGCTTTAAATTCATTTGCCAGCGTTCGGCCTGAGCTGAGTTTTCAACCAGGTTTTCTGCCAGTGCGGAGGTACTACTCAGTGCAAACAAAGCCATAGGGCTTGATATCAGCTTTTTCAGCCGCTTCCCTTTCAGGTGCATCCCTGAACTCCCTGTCTGTTAATTATTTTTATATAGGGATATCGTTACAACAGCGTTGAAGAAACCCATTTCACCATTAAGGTTTAGACCTAGAAATGCTTTTTCTCAATAAATTAGGCAAAAAAAATTCGTTAGTGGGAACTGTGACCTATCAATCCATAGACCTTTTTTCTGCTAAACTGACGATCTTATTTTTTTATTACCACACGTTATGCCAACGCTTTACCAACGTATACTCGCCATTACATGGCCATTAGTTTTATCTAACATCAGCATACCTTTACTGGGATTGGCAGATAGCGCCATGCTTGGACACTTAGACAGCCCTGAGTTTCTAGGCGCGGCTGCCCTTGGGGCCAGCTTAATCACACTGGTTTTTGCCAGCTTAAATTTTCTGCGTATGAGCACCACCGGCTTATCGGCACAGGCTTTTGGCACTAACGACCTTATTCAACAAACACTTAGCTTAAAACAGAGCCTGATTTTGGCATTGCTATTAGCCAGTGTTCTTTTATTGCTAAGCCCGTGGATTATTCAACTGGGGCTTTATGTCATGTTAATTAATGATGTCAGCTCGCTTTATCATCTAAGCCAAGAATATTGTCAGATTCGGTTTTATGCAGCTCCAGCCACATTACTTAACTATGTATTAGTGGGCTGGGCGATAGGACAGCAAAATAGCCGCCTGGCGATGTTATCGCTAACAACTACTAGCGGAATCAATATCGCCTTGGATTATCTGTTTATTTTGCAATGGGATTGGCAAACAGCAGGCTCTGCCTGGGCCTCGGTGATCGCCGAATACAGCAGCTTAGCTATCGTCAGCTTATATATGATTAAACGTTACCCCGATATTTGTAGCCGCCTTTTTCAAAAAATAGGCGGGCATAATTACAAACGGTTATTCACGTTAAACCAGGATTTATTTATTCGCAGCAGCTGCTTATTATTTGTTTTTGCTTTTTTTAACAGCCAGGGAGCCCAATTAGGTGATACCGTTTTGGCCGCCAATGCCATATTACTGCAGCTTGTTATGTTGCAATCATATGCTCTGGATGGATTTGCTAATGCGACAGAAGCCTTGGTTGGCCAGGAAAAAAGCAAACTAGACACATCCCGCACCCGAATGCTCAACATATTCAAAGCCACGGCGCTTTGCTCATTTCTTACCGCATTGATGCTCATTGCAGGATTTTTTATTGCCAAGCCCTGGCTGGCAAGCATCTTCACGTCGCAGCCAGCCTTGATTGCTATCTTCAATCAATACAGTTATTGGGTAATATTTCTGCCTATCGTCAGCGTTTGGGCTTATTGGTTAGATGGCGTAGCGGTGGGTTTAACGGCCAGCAAGGCGATGCGAAACAGCCTTGTTATAGCCGTCTTTTTGATCTTCCTGCCTATTTGGTATTTCACCCAACATTTGGGTAATTCCGGTTTATGGTTAAGCTTTTTTGTCTTTTCTACGGCAAGAGGTTTATTATTGCTGCCTCTGCTGAAAAATAATAAATACGATGTTACAAACAATCATCAATAGGGTTATTTATAAAACCGAGCTAAAACATGTTTTGATGTTGATGCTGGTGTTGCTAAGCCCGGCATTATTTACCGGCTTGATGGGCGATGATTTATTTCATTATGCGCTATTAAACGGGGCTGCCAATTTTCCACAGCCTGAAGATATCTCGCTATTCCATCTGTTTTCATTTATTAATGATGATCCTATACGCCGTGCTCAATTACAGGATATGAGCATCATGAGTTGGTGGATTAGCCCAACGTTCAGTTGGAATTTCTGGCGTCCACTAGCGGAACTAACTCATTATGTGGATTATGTGTGGCTAACAGAGCATGTCTGGTTAATGCATCTACACAGCATTTTTTATTTCATTATCATTGTTTTATTGGTGTACCAACTTTGCCTTCTGATTTTCGATAATCAGAGGCTGGCCCTATTAATCACCGCGCTATATGCATTATCGGCCACCCATGGCATGACGGTAGCCTGGTTATGTAACCGTAACGCCTTATTGGCGCTATTATTCTCTTTAAGCAGTCTGATCTTCTTTATCAAAAGCCAGCAGCATCGTAAAAATACTTACTATTTTTTATCGTTAGCTTTTTTAATTCCGGCTTTATTATCCGGTGAAATAGCGTTGAGTTTGGGTGCGTTTTTGTTTGCCTATATAGTTTGTTTAAGCCCTAAACCTATTCTTCGCAGCTTTATTTTATTGTTACCCCATTTACTGATTGTCATCATCTGGTACACCATCTATACCCGCTCAGGTTTTGGTGCGCACGGTAATACGCTGTTTTATATTAATCCGGCCGAACATCCAATCACCTATTTAACCCTGCTTTTGGAGCGTATCCCCTCTATCACCCTCTCACTATTACTGGCTATTCCTGCCGATATATTAGGTAATATCCCGGTGATCAAATGGCCATTAATTGCTCTTTTTATTTTCAGCGTGTTTTTCTTATCACGTTTTTTTCAGCCATCGCGGTATAAAAAACAGGCTATATTTTTTGCAGTCGCAGGTTTAATCGCCATCTTTCCCATCGCCTGTAGCCCACCACAAAGCCGTAATTTAGTTTTTGTCAGTTTTTCCAGTGCGGCGATTATTGCTATCGTTTTATTTGAACTCTATAAGCAGCATGATAGTAGAAAATCCAAATTCACCTTTAGCAGTTTAATTGCCTTACATTTAGTATTATCGCCATTGTTATTATTACTCTCGGCATATATTCCTCAACTATTTTCAACAGCCGGTGAAAAACGTGCGGCAACTTTCAATGTAGAAGCTCAGGACAAGGTGATTGTTTTTGATGCAGATATGATGGAAATCACCTATCTAGCCGCCAATCTGTTTAAACAAGGTAAACCAATACCACAACGCATCTGGAATTTAACTGGGGTTGACAGTGAATACACGATAGAAAAAATTGATGAATATCGATTACGATTAACCGCTACAAAACATTTTTTATCGCAAGCCGATTTATTGGTCAGAAATATTGAACAAGAACCTTTTCAGGCGAAGGATAAAATCAAAATGAATGGCTTAAAAATAAAGATATTAGACACCAATGAAGCGGGACTTCCAACCGTTATTGAAGCCATATTTGATGAAAAAATAGAACAACACATTATTCTAAAGTGGACAACTGAGGGCTATAAAACCCTCACTCTATAAACTTTAGAACGGCACTTAATAAGCATTCTTATGTACAAAACCTTTAAAAACGGTCAAAAATATAATCTTTAAATCCAGCCATAAAGACCAGTTATCGATGTAATACAGATCATGCTCAATACGCATCTGTAGATCCGTATCGCCGCGCCAGCCATTCACCTGCGCCCAGCCGGTAATGCCAGCCTTAACCATATGCTTCTGCATATAACCCGGAATTTCATCTTTGAACTTCTCAACAAACATCGGTCTCTCTGGCCTTGGGCCTACAATCGACATTTCACCTCTAAGTACATTAATAAACTGCGGTAATTCATCCAGAGAGGTTCTACGCAGAAAAGCCCCTACCCGAGTCGCCCGGTTTTCACTTTTTGAAGCCCAGACCGCACCACTTTCCGATTCGGAATCTACCGGCATAGAACGAAATTTGTACATTTTAAATTTTCTACCATTCCAGCTCAGACGTTCCTGTTTATAAAACACAGGGCCTCGGCTACTTACTTTCACCGCCAACGCTAATGCTAATAATAAAGGGCTTATCCACAATAAAATAAAGAAGGATATCAGTTTATCTTCGATGGACTTAACAACACGATTTATACCATCCATCGGGGTTACCGATAGATTCACCACCGACAAACCTGCAATGGAACTGATGGAATGATTAATCAGTCTGAATCCAAAAATATCCGGCACAAAACGTATATCTACCGTGGAATGGCTAAACTGATTTACCACCTGTTCTATGCGTTCTTCCTCTCGTAAAGGCATCGCTATCCATACCTGATCGATATCATGTACCTCAACATAAGCCGCAGCCTCTTCTATCCCTGCCTGATATAAAGACGATAATGATCGTGCATCGATACGCTGATCCGAGAAATAGCCCTTTACATTAAAGCCTGTCTCGGACGCCGCCGATAAATGCTGAAACACCCGTTCACCCACATCACCAGAGCCGATTATGGTGATATGGCGCTGATTAAATCCCAAGCCTCGCATATAACGTAAGACGCTACGTAATGAAATACGGGTAAGCACGATGGAGATAAAACCCAGGAAATACCAAATCGTCAGCCATACACGGGAGAACTCGGAAGAGGTTTTACTAATAAACGACAGAAATATCAAGATACCAAACACGGTAGTCCAGCCACCCAAAATCGCCGCGATCTCTTGCATACGCTCTATACCGCGCCAGGTGCGATACAGTGAATACATGGGGAAAACCAGGCCACACAGCAGTACAGCGGTTAAAATCGCGACTTGATAATGCATAGCTAAAGGTTGTAAGCCAAAAACATACAGATAGGCCGCACCACAGCTAAGCAGTAAAATCAGCCAATCTAGCAGCCGCATCACCCAGACTAAGAAACCTGAGTGTTCTTTTAAAAACCCTTGTGTATACATACAACTAGATCCATGAATATGTGCTTGGCGAATTCTACCAGCCCCATCAATACTTATACAGCGATAGCCTCCTTATAAATGCTAACGCGGGAACAAAAAAAACAGGTATAATAATCGACTTTATTTTTACTCTGTATTCAAATGGTCAAAAAATTCTGCTTCTATCTACCACAATTTCATACCATTGCCGAGAATGATCAATGGTGGGGCAAAGGGTTTACCGAATGGACCAATGTTCGTAAAACCACACCCCGCTTTAATGGCCACAGACAACCGCAAATACCGACAGACTTGGGATTTTACGATCTAAAACAACCCCAAGTGCAAGAAAAGCAGGCAGAGCTTGCAAGCCAATACGGCATTGATGGTTTTATTTATTACCACTATTGGTTTCACGGCAAACGTATGCTTCATGAACCCATTGATAATGTACTTCAATCTGGAAAACCTGAGTTCCCTTTTGCTTTTTGCTGGGCCAATGAAACCTGGACCCGAGCCTGGGATGGACTGGATAAAGAAATACTCATTGAACAAACTTATTCAAATTCAGATCATATCGAGCATATACAATTCTTACTGAACTGCTTTAAAGATGAACGTTATATAAAAATTGAAGGAAAACCTCTGTTTTTAATTTACAGGCCCAATCATATGGAGTCACTCAATTTTTTTGTCGCCACTCTAAATATCGAGGCAAAAAAGCATGGATTCCCAGGCATATACCTTTGCGGGGTGAAAAGCTCTTTTAAATCTGAATCTGAATTGTCTGAAACCCAGCATCTCTATGACGGAATTATTGATTTCCAACCCAATGCAGAAGATTTCCCTAAACCAGATGATTTATTTACAAAGTTAGTAACAGCACTAAAAGTCATTCTACCTGATAGTATTTACCAAACCCTGAAGCTCAAAGGCAAAGGCAATAAAAGAGTTAATTACAAAAAACTGGTTGAATATAAGAAGCAACAATCATTAGATATGCATAAAAAAGTATTTCCATGCATATTCCCTTCCTGGGATAATAGCCCCAGAAGAGATACCGCTACCATCATTCAAAATGATGATGCCAATTTATTTAAAGACTGGTATCAACACGCTAAAAAACATGCAGAAACTTATGATGAACAGGAACAATTAGTTTTTATCAATGCGTGGAATGAATGGGCTGAAGGCTGCCATTTAGAACCGGATACCGAAATGGGCCATAAATTTTTACAGGCCATAAATGATGAATAAACTCAGTTTCTGTGTAATTATTCCTACTTATAACGCAGGTGATAGTTTCGATTTATTTTTAGATGCACTGAATCAACAAAATATAAATAAACAACAAGTACTTTTTATAGATTCAAGTTCAACGGACTCTACCTTAAATAAAATACAGAAAAACCACTACCCTGTAAAAGTTATTCCACAACACGAATTCAACCATGGTAAAACCCGGCAGCTTGGTATCGATCATTTCACAACTACAGATATTGCTGTTTTCCTAACACAAGATGCTATTCTCGACGACAAAGACAGTATCAAAAAATTAATTGAACCTTTTACGAAAGACGCTTCACTTGCTGCAGTTTGTGGACGGCAAATCCCGCACAACAATGCGACGCCACTCTCTGCACATGCAAGATTTTTTAATTATCCAGAAGAGTCTTATATTCGTTCAAAAGTAGATATCCAAAAACTAGGTTTAAAGAGCGCTTTTATGTCTAACTCTTTTGCGGCCTATCAAATATCTGCGTTAAAACAAATAGGAGGATTCCCCTGTGATACAATTTTATGTGAAGATATGTTTGTAACGGCTAAAATGATTCTAGAGGGTTTTAAGATATTTTACTGTGGATCAGCGGTAGTACAACACTCACACAACTATACATTTACAGAAGAGTTTAAAAGATACTTTGACATTGGAGTCTTCCATTCCATGCAACCATGGATACAAAAAAGCTTGGGGAAAGCAGGGAATGCGGGTAAAACATATTTAAAATCTGAAATCATCTTCATTATTAAGCAAAACCCTATATACCTTTTGCATTTCATCCTTAATAATTTTGCAAAAATACTAGGTTATAAGCTTGGCAAGGTTCATAAAGTATTACCATACATAATTATAAAAAAATTGAGTATGCATCAACAATTTTGGAACAATAATCAATCGTTCAAATAAGCCCAGAAAAGTATTAATACTTACTATCTAGCATCTAATTTTTCTGGCGAAATTAATTTTAATCCCTGACTAGCGAGCATTATGCCAAAGAATCTCTCCAAGGCATGTGCTAATGTCCCATCAACTTCTATAGGTTCCTTATCAAAATCACCTTCAATTAATTTTAAAGCTCCTACAGTGCATAATAGATCTGCTTTGATCCAAAACATCGTACCAGCAGGGTATCTAAACGATTTAAAATCAAACTCTATTTGGCTTTCATAGCAGAGCATCTTAACTAATTGTGCATTCAAACCTAGATGTTCCATACCATAAATATACTCTTTAGGACAAATCAGGCCTATATCTTCCGCTGCATTAAATTTTTCGAGCATAGTTTCTATTCCATCATCAGGAATAAGACTTCTTAAACTTCTTTTTCTCCATTCTTCCCCATTAAATTTATACTGCTTGGGGTCATTATTTGACACTTTTCCATGAATTTTTAAAACTGATTTATATTGATACAACACACCGGTCTGAATTAACCTTATAAATGGATATATATCTCTGCCCAGATTATTACATAGATAAATTATTGCCTTAGGCAGTAACTTATTCAAACGCCCTTCTAAATGATCACTCACTCCAATCACTAAACTAATATAACAATCTATAGGGCCTAATCGCATTATGGATTCAATCAATTCATCTACAGTTTCTTCGTAGTAAATATGACAAACTACCGCATTTCTAGTTGACTCAATTCTAGGGTTTACTCGGATTGAAGGAATCTCCTTCCCAATACTGCAACACCGTCTCCCTTGACGATAATCTGATAAGGAGCTGTTTCTTACTAAATAGCTCCTTATAATACTAATCATTTTTTTCTTAAGCGTTATAAACATACACACATTTGTATTCATAGTTTTACTGTGCAAGCAATATATCACTTCTCACAAGTACATACATAAAGCACAAGAAAATATATTTCCGATACAAACTCCCAATTCAGCATGGCGCTCTGTATAAAGAATAGAAAAATTCATCTCGTTCTATTTATTGTGCTATCTAAGCATGTTATAAACGTTGTTATTAAGTTGTAGCTCACAGCAGTAGTCAATAACTAGCCTTGGTCAACACATGAAAGTTTCAGTAATCACCCCTGTTTTGAATGGTGAAAAATTCATTCGTCAAACCGTTGATAGTATTATTAATCAGCAAGGTGATTTTGAACTTGAATATATCGTTCGAGATGGCTGTTCAACAGACAATACTCTTGCCATACTCGCTGAATACGGTAATAAAATTACAGTTATCTCCAAAAAAGATGGATCTCCACAAGAGGCTATTAATCAAGGCATGAAAATGGCTACAGGAGATATCAAGTGCTGGTTAAATGCTGATGACGTTTATCTAGACGGAACTCTGCAAGCAGTGGTATCTGCCTTCAAAGAGAATCCAAACAAACATTGGCTATATGGCCGCTGTGATATTATCGACGAAAATAATCAAATCATTCGTAAACCCATCACTCTGTACAAAAATCTAATTGGCTACTTCTACAGCAGAAATATTCTATTATGTGAAAACTACATTAATCAGCCTGCAACCTTTTGGAAATCGCAACTATGGGATAAAGCTAATCAATTGAATCCGAAGTATAAGGCTGCATGGGATTACGAATTGTGGATGAAAATGGCGCTAGAATCCAAAGCCATTCCTCTTAGAAGAACATTATCTAAATTTCGCAGGCATGATGAATCCATCAGTGAAAATCACTTTGTACAGCAGTTTTCCGAAGAACACGAAATTTCAGTAACTTATGGTAACTTCATTCACAAAATCATTCATAAGCTGAATCAATTAAAAATCGTAGCTATTTACAAAATATTAAACTAATTTTTTATTAAATATAAAATGATGCATGATTAAAAAATTGATTATGGCTGCTAAAACTGCAGAGAATAAGACCATGATGAAATAATGCAGCCCCAGCATATCCACGCCTATGTACAGTAATAGATTTGAACCTGCAAGCAGGCTGAGTTGTAAGGCTAAAAAGCTAGAGCCTTTTACAACATGGTCACCAGTATCATCCTTAAAGACTAATATTTTATTAATAAAAAACGAATAACAATATGCCAATGCTACCGATAAGTTATTACTGATAATATAGTGAATGCCTTGATACTCAATAAAGTAATACATACTACCCCAGCAAATAACCGTCGTAGATAATCCACCAACAATATAGCGTAACAACAACTTTAGAACTGGGTATTTCTCAATTAATTTATTTATCATTATTTTACATATTCTTTAACATTCATATTTCTGTCATTAGTATCATTCGATTTAATAACTCCACCATCATCTACGCTAAATAGAATCTGACTAAGAGTAAGTTAATTGTTGAATAACTCATAAAAGCCACCCAGATAATAAGAAGAAGATGAGAGATAACAATTTTTTCGTTGAATGGTGATTTTGTAGGCCCTGATAGTGAATAAGCTAATAATAAAAGAGGAATCGTGAAATAACGCCCCTGCACCCCATCAATAAGAACTGCAGGGTGCTTAGTCCAGCCAGTTAACAATGCAATAAAAATTAGAGCAACACTTGCGCAGGCTACAAAAATCAAGCTTGCACTTACCATTTTTTGTCGTTTAATGTCTCTCCAGGATATCGAAAGTAAACTGGCTAACAATAGGAAACAAGCGGATACTTTGTAAAAATAATCATCAAACTTCGTATCTAACCAGCCTAAATTACCAATAAATGAGCTCAAGTAAAATGAGCCAAAGGTACTGAATGTATTAGTCATCACATGAATAAAATCAGCCGGATTAATCAAATAATACACAGCTACTTCCCCTCTAGACAAGCCAACTCTCGATTCAATACCTGGTGAATGTACCCACCCTTGAGTAATCCACAAAAAGACTAAAAGGAATGAAATTACTAACATTAAAAAATCTACTTTTTTCTTGCTACGTATCGCCAACAAAACCGGAAGTAACATGATTGGTAACATATACATTCTCGACGTTACAATAACCACAATTGCTACATTCATTAGAACCATTATAAGTAAGGGTACCTGACCAGGTTTTTCACTAGCTCGGACAAAAACACTACAAACAAGAAGCGACAATGCAACAGATACGGCATCTACGGTTGCAGAACTAAATTGGAATAGCATCATTGGAAGAAATAAAATGCTTAGTAACATCATATTAGGAGGCACCATGCTAAAGGCAACCAATATGAGTAAACAAACCGCCAATAAATTAAAAAATCTAGCCATCAGATATGACTCATGAATGCTTATATTTAATTCCTGGCCTAGCTTAAATGCCAATGCCTGAGGTATATAGATCGCAAACATATACGGCGCTGTCTCTTCATGATGTTGAAAATGTCTATTTTGAGACCAGCTTAAAGATTCTGCCCTTTGCATGTTTTCGGCTGTGATTTTTCTATCTTTCTTCCAAATTATGTTCCTGAAGCTTTCCTGATACTGCCATAACTGTGGGTCTACATACCCCCCAACGACACCATCCTGCACTTCTAAATTCCACTGGCCCTGAGACAAATAATAGGCTCGATCAATATGAGCAAACTCGTCCGGTGATTGATGAGAAGGGGTCATCGCCGAAATCATATTGCAGATAAAGAACAATATTAATACATAAAAGAGGTATTCTTTATAGCCAGGGAATAGCCAACCCTGGCCCTCTCTGTATTTTTTGATTAAACAAATGCCTGCTCCAAAAAAAGCAAAAATCAAAACAAAGGTTGTAAGCCATACATGATATTCCGTAAGGTATTCACCAAACAATACTGATGTTTTGATTTCTAAATAAGGGTCTTCACCTTGAATACTTAACACTACTGCATCAAGAGTAGGAGTTTGCATCATCATGGATTGCACTGGACGAATTATGTTCTTTAATTCATT
>SPKZ01007209.1_pt1 | contig 21469 bp, 17 predicted proteins | sample 2456571 | NCBI WGS metagenome assembly SPKZ01 (sample SAMN11192286, study PRJNA482655) | marine metagenome | biome: ENVO:00000447; feature: ENVO:00000244|ENVO:00000211|ENVO:00000569|ENVO:00002023; material: ENVO:00002151; isolation source: ocean water from marine abyssalpelagic zone ... | reverse complement strand
TTTTAGGAAGAATGTCAATCAGGAAAGCTGATGTAAATTATATTTGGCAGGGTAATAAGTCAGTTTTGACTGAGTAAATCATTAGCAATTTAGAGGGGAGGGCCCCTCATTCTCTATCGAACTTAATCGAGTAATTGAATAAAGAAGGCCATTTCTAGTGCTTTTTCTTCCAACGATTTATAGCGACCCGATGCACCACCGTGTCCGGCTTCCATATCAGTTTTGAACACCAACATATTATCGTTAGTCTTGTATTCACGCAGTTTTGCAACCCATTTCATCGGCTCAAAATATTGCACTTGCGAATCATGTAAGCCTGTTGTGACTAACAAATTTGGGTAGTCTTGAGCAGTGATATTGTCAATGGGTGAGTAGGTCATCATGTAATCATAATAGGTCTTGTCGTTAGGGTTGCCCCATTCATCATATTCGTTGGTGGTTAGCGGAATAGATTCATCGAGCATGGTGGTGACAATGTCGACAAATGGCACATGAGCGCCAACCCCTAAATATAAATGCGGGGCTTGATTAACAATGGTCGCCATCAATAATCCGCCAGCACTGCCGCCACTGGCAAACACTTTATTTTCGGCGCAGTAGCTCTGGTTTACTAAGCCATTGGTCACATCGATAAAGTCGTTAAAACTGTTCATTTTTGCTAACTTTTTACCTTGATTATACCATTGGCGCCCAAGCATCTCGCCGCCTCGAATATGGGCAATCGCATAAACAAAACCTCGATCCAATAAACTCACGGTATTGGCACAAAAGCTTGGATCAATGGTGATGCCATAAGCACCATAGCCATATTGTACCAGGGGATTAGACCCATCTTGCTTGAATTTTTCTTTATGATAAACCAACGATACGGGTATTTTTTGACCGTCGCGAGCGTCAATAAATATCCGTTGAGAACGGTAATTATCACTCAAGAAACCACCCAATACTTGCTGCTGTTTTAACGCTTTACGCTGTTGGGTTTTAATATCACATTCAAAAATAGTATTGGGAGTGGTTAAACTCGAATAGAAAATTCTAATTTGATGACTATCTGGCTCAGGATTATCACCAAGCGCGGCAAAATAACAAGGATCATCAAATTCAAGGGTGTTGGTTGAACCATCGTTATGGTGGACAACAAAGCGAACTTGACCAAGAAAGCGCTCGGTAACAACGACAAAATCTTTGAACAGGTCGATGCCTTCGATTAATACATCATCACGATGCGCAACTAACGTTTGCCATTGCTGTGGGTCGGATATTGTAGCGACCGTTGCGGTCATTATTTTAAAATTAACCGCGTCTAAGTTACTAACGATATAAAATAGCTGTCCGAGTTTATCAATTTGGCATTCATGGTTCTCTTGATAATCAAATAAATCACCAAACTCGCCATTGGCATTGTTCGCATCGAGCACTAAGGTTTGTGATGACTCGGTGGCCTCCAAACAAATCATAATTAATGATTCATCGCGGCTTTTATCAAGACTAAGGTAAAATTGGTGATCCTCTTCCTCATAGACTAACTCGTCATCATCTTGTGCAGTGCCAAGTCGGTGACGATAGACCTGAGTGCCTAATAATGTTTCAGGATCTTTTCGGACATAAAATACCGTTTTATTGTCATTGCTCCACACCACTTGACCTTCGGTGTCTTCTAACCGATCGTTTAATAATGTGTCATTGGCGATATCTTTAAACAAGATAGTAAATATCCGGCGGCCGTCAATATCTTCAGAATAGCCGAGGTATTTATCATTGGGACTAATCGACAAGTCACCAATGTCATAATATTCATGTGGTTCGGCACAAACATTAACATCTAGTAACAACAGTTTATTAGCACCATCAGCCGTAGTGGCACGATAATAACTGGAAAACTCTTGGCTGCCATTGATTTCACTGTGGTACCAAAAATCACCATCTTTAACTGGTAATGTGTTGTCATCTTCAACTATTCGTGCTTTAAGCTCTTGTAATATTTCGCCCTGAATCTTTTGCTGCGGGGCTAGCATGTCATCACAATATTTATTCTCGATATTTAAATGTTGAATGACTTTTTCATCGCTACGGCTATCATCACGCATCCAATAATAATTATCTTGGCGAGTTTGACCATGGATATTATGTTCAAATGATATTTTTTCGGCAACCGGGGCGATAATAGAAAGGTTATGTTTAGGCACTAATATATTCCAAAATATACGGCATAGTGTCGCTATGCCGAGCTGTTTCTAATGACGGAGGATAAATTTACTCTATCTCAATCGACTCGTAATATTGTTCTTGTAGCAAGGCGAATGCTTCACTGGCACAAACTGGTTTTGAAAAATGATAACCTTGACCAAAACTGCTCTTAACCAAATTGAGATAATTTGCCTCGTATTGATTTTCGATCCCTTCGGCAATTGTTTTCATGTTTAGATTACTAGCAAGATCAATAATAGTTTTAACAATCGCCTTGTTACTAGGGTTTTGCTCGATATTGAGCACAAAAGATCGATCTATTTTGAGAATATCAATCGGGTAGCGGTATAAATAACTTAGCGATGAATAACCGGTACCAAAATCATCTAGGGCCAATCTAATACCTATATTTTTAAGGGCTTGCATATTATTTTGGACTAAATCGGAGTTTTCTAATAACCCACGTTCGGTCAGTTCAAGCAATAAACAGCTCGGCCTAACGTCTGACTTAAGCAACATAGATTCAACGATCCCAGGCATTGATTGATCGAAAAACTGGGTATAGTCAAAATTGCTACTGATGTATAACTCACTGTCTGAAAAATTGTCTTGCCACTGTTTTAGTTGCGCAATGGCTTTTTCTAAAATTTGTAAATCGATGGTGCATATAATACCAGACTCTTCAGCCTTAGTAATAAAGCCATCAGGAAAAACAGTGCCTCTTTTGGGACACTTCCACCGTGCTAATGCTTCAAAACCGACAATTCTGTTAGTGTTTAAGTCAACAATAGGTTGGAAATAAGGTTCAAATTGCTGATGTTCGACGGCTGTACGTAAATCAGCTTCTAGTACAAAGGCATCTTGCATCTCTTGATGCATCCTCATATCGAATATTTCAAAACAACCTTTTCCTGCCCCTTTTGCTTGATACAGTGCTGTATCGGCATCTCGTAGCATGACTAATGCATCGCTGTATCGGTCTGCACCATATAGAATACCGATACTGGCTCCAATTTTAACTTCTTGTTGTTCAATAACATAAGGTTGTGATAGTTGACTGGTTATTCTTTTAGCAACATCGCTTGCTTCAGTATTATTATCAATATTGTTAAGCAGTAATACGAATTCATCACCGCCTAAACGTGCAACCATATCTGACTCTCGCACCATGCTATTAAGATCGCTAGCAACTAACTGCAATAAAATATCACCCACATGATGTCCCAAATTATCATTCACCATTTTAAACCGATCTAAATCTAAAAATAGCACTGCAAAGTGCCTTGATTGATCAGCGATTCGAGTTTTGATTGCTTGACCTAATGACTCTAAAAAATAAGCGCGATTAGGGAGTTTGGTTAAAGCATCGTGGGAGGCGGAATACTGTAGCTTTTTCTCAATAAGCTGTCGTCGCTCTATTTCTTGCTTTAGCTCTCTCGTCCGTTTCTGGACTTTTTGTTCGAGTATTTCCTTTACCCGTTCCTTATATTCAAGGTTTTCTCTTTTCTTAATCGCCATGGAGACGTGATGTGAAACAAACTTTAAGATGTCGGCGTCTTTATCAGTAAATATAATTTCAGAGTTATAGCTCTGAACGGCGATAACGCCGATGGTAATGCCTTCACTGATTAAAGGTACACCTAACCAGGAAGTACAATACACACCTGACTTCTGAATAATTCCTTGATCGTGTAATTCCTCAATTTCTTGGCGTCCTAATAAAACCACTTTTGATTGATTGATAACATAGTCGGTTAAGGAGTTGCTACATTGACGTTGAACTCCCGCCATCGATTCACCACCATCTTCCATAAACTGGTCAACAAAATAAACAAACTCAATGACCTGTTTATTTTGATCTAGCTTGGCCACATAAAAATTAGAAGAACTAAGCAATTGACCGATGATATTTCGAACTTGATTATAGAAAGTGTATTCGGTTAAATTTTTACTACTGAGTTCTGATATATGTAAGAGAGACTCTTGAAGTAATTCACTATTTTCTTGTTCTCTAATTTGTTGCTTAAGGTTTTGTATTTCTAACACTGAATTTTTGTCGTTACTCTGATCCTTTTTAATAATATTTTTGACTAATAAAATCTGTTGGGCACAAAATGAAAATAAAGCCGCTAATAACTTATTAGATTGTTCTATTTTTATGATTAAGGCACTAGCATCATCGGCATGGGCACTTAAGTTAAAAATATGAATAGTGGGATCAGGGTGGGGGGTTACTACCGTAACATTATCTAGCCACATTTGGTTGAGCGGCGGCATATTGAGTTCTTCGAGCGTAAAAAGGCTGTCGCAATGGATAGAATTATTTTCTTTTTCATAAGCGACTTCAACCAATTCGGTCATTTCACAAATCTGTAACACAGCAAAGGTCTTAATCGCAAAACCTTTGCTTAAGATCCGTTCGAGGCTTTGATAATAACGGTTAATATTGGTGCAATTAAGCGTCAACTGACTGATCAACTGCGTCGCGAGTAAGTACTGCTTTAATTGGTGAAAATCATTTTCGGTTGAAGATAGTGAGAGGTCAGCTAACAAGGATTCACAAACTTTATTCATTAAACAATTACCACAATATAAATTAATTTTTACTTTATTTAAAAAACATAATATGTAGTAAATTTAACATAAAATCAATATTCAAGCTATTTTTTACAATTAAAACAGCGGTTTTAATTGTAAAAAAGGTCTGGCATTGTTAAATAGCAGACCTTTAAAATCAAATAACTAAAGATAAGTTATTTTGCATTAAATTTTGTAATGATTGCATTTAGCGTTTTACTTGGACGCATAATCTTTTTTACTGCATCACGATTTGGATGGTAATAACCACCAGGAACCGTCGGACGACCTTGGGCAGCTTTCATTTCTGCAATAATTTTGTCTTCGGCGTCAGTTAGAGACTTGGCCAATTCAACAAATTTAGAGGCAAACTCTTTATCATCAGTTTGAGCAACAAGTTCTTGTGCCCAATACATGGTTAGATAAAAATGACTGCCGCGGTTATCCAATTCACCGGTTTTACGTGAAGGTGATTTGTTATTTTGTAACAATACTGTGGTTGCTTTATCTAGCGTTGTTGCAAGAATTGCAGCACGAGTATTATTTTGCTTCATTCCCATGTCTTCTAGAGAAACAGCAATCGCCATAAACTCACCTAAAGAATCCCAACGTAAGTGGTTTTCTTCAACAACCTGTTGAACATGGCGAGGGGCTGAACCGCCAGCACCTGTTTCGTACATGCCACCACCAGATAACATTGGAACAATTGATAGCATTTTAGCAGAAGTACCAAGTTCCATGATTGGGAACAAGTCAGTTAAATAATCACGTAGTACATTACCAGTGATTGAAATAGTGTCTAAACCGCGGCGTTGGCGTTCCATTGATACGCGAATCGCTTGGTTATAGTCCATCTTAGTGATGTCTAAACCATCGGTGTCATGATCAAGAAGGTACTTGTCGACTTTCTTCATTAATTCCATATCGTGGGCACGTTCAGGATCTAACCAGAAGATAGCAGGAGTATTAGAATTACGAGCACGAGTTACGCCTAGCTTAACCCAATCTTTAACTGGCTCATCTTTAGTTTGACAAGCACGCCAAATATCACCTTTCTCAACATTATGTTCAGTAAGCACAACACCCGCAGAGGTAACAATCTTCATCACACCATCACATTCCATTTCGAATGTTTTGTCATGAGAACCATACTCTTCTGCTTTTTTAGCCATTAAGCCAACGTTTGGTACAGTACCCATTGTGGTTGGATCGAAAGCTCCGTGAGTTTTACAAAAGTCGATCATTTCTTGGTAGATACGCGCATAAGTGCTTTCAGGCATGATAGCTTTAGTATCTTTTAATTTGCCGTCAGCACCCCACATTTGCCCAGAATTACGGATCATTGCTGGCATTGAAGCATCAACGATCACATCACTTGGTACGTGAAGGTTTGAAACACCTTTGACTGAATCAACCATCGCCATTTCAGGTCTTGATTGATAACAAGCTTGAATATCACGTTCGATTTGTTCACGAGCTGTTCGTGGTAAATTTTGAATTTTGTCGTAAATATTACCTAAACCAAGGTTTGGGTTCACTTCTAACTTAGTAAAGGTTTCAGCATGCTTTTCAAAAACATCTTTATAAAAAACTGAAACAGCATGACCAAATACAATGGGGTGTGACACTTTCATCATGGTGGCTTTTACGTGAAGAGACCACATAACGCCGGTGCTTTTACAATCTTCAAGTGTTTTCTCGAAGAAGGCACGTAGCGATTTACTGCTCATAAACATGCCGTCAATGATTTCATCTTTCTCAAGCGAAAATTCTTTCATCACTTGAGTTATTCCACCAGTAGGGGTGAACTCTATACGAATGTCAGTTGCTTCATCAACAGTCACTGATTGTTCACTTGAGAAAAAATCACCTTCACGCATAAAGTCAGCATGGGTACGTGAAGCTTGGCTCCATTTTCCCATTGAGTGTGGGAATTTTTTCACATAGGCCTTAACAGCAGGTGGAGCACGACGATCTGAGTTACCCTCACGTAATACGGGGTTAACCGCACTGCCTAATATTTTTGAATAACGAGCTGCATTAGCTTTGTCTTCATCAGTCACAGGATTCAATACTAAATCTGGGATTTGATATCCTTGAGATTGTAGTTCTTTAATACAGTCATTTAACTGTGGAATCGACGCACTAATGTTCGGTAACTTGATGATGTTCGCACTAGGGTCTTGGGTCAGTGCACCAAGAAATTTTAATCCATCTTCGACCTGTTGTTGTTCGGTCAAATTTTCAGGAAAGGCCGATAAAACGCGCGCCCCAAGAGATATGTCGCTTAACTTTACATCAATCCCGGCAGCGGTAGTAAAAGTACGTAATAATGGTAACAAAGAACAAGTCGCTAACGATGGCGCTTCGTCGGTGAGCGTGTAATAAATGGTGTTGTTATTTTTCGACATTTTAATTCCCTAAAATTTCTAGAAAGGCTACTGTAACAAAAACTAAAGTTAATATTTAACGATATTCCAGCGTTTTTATCACAGAAAGAAACATTTTTAATGTGCCAATAGTATACCCAAAAATCATCAATACTAAAGTACTGTATGTAGTTTTATTACGGAGCTTAGACTAAAGTTTTTAATTGTGATTTATCAGCGTAAAAGAGGATACATTAATTGATATTTAAAAATATCGTTTACTCAAAAATAAAGGATCTAAAATTAATTTTTGTATTAGTTATAGAGCATACATAGGGGCACTTATTGTCGGGGTAAGTCACAAAACTGCCATAATACATTGACGATTATCAATTGATAAGGCAATGTATTATATAATATTACGAAAATAAAACTCACTATGATTTATGTCTTAAGGATATGGAAAGGTTATGGATGACGTAAAAGTTCTTATTGTTGATGATTCACTGTCGATGCGCCAAGTGTTAAGCAGCAGCATCATACAAATGGGATTTCAAAATATTAAAACGGTTGATGATGGCTCAAAAGCCGTTGAACTATTTACTAAACATAAAGTCGATCTGATGTTTCTGGATCTTGAAATGCCCGGTATGGGTGGTATGGAAACGCTAAAGAGTGTTAAAAAGCTATGTTCAAGCACCTATGTTGTCATTATTAGCAGTGCCAGTACTGCTAATAATGTTAAGCAAGCTTTCTCACTTGGCGCCAGAGGTTTTATTGTTAAACCCTTTACCCTTCAAATGATAGAAGGGTCTTTATTAAAATTTAAAAAATACCACCAACGGCAATTAACAAGATAATTTATGATTACTTTAGTAGGTCATTCAAATTAACTGACAGGGTATGTTCAGAGGAAAACAGGGGACCGTCGATCTTAATCGTCAACGGAATGATAGGACTTCTTAATAAACCCAAGATATTAGAATATAGCTGTGATGGATTAATAGATAACGGAACATTTAATGTTTGTTGGCCTGTCGTCATCTTTTGCGACGATATTTGACCATTAAACAATGATGCGTTTCGACTCGAGACATTATACTTCACGTTATTAAGTGGAAATGAAAAGTCATTTTTGTTATCAACAATGAGTTCTAAATTTAACTGAACTTGATTAAATGAAGCTTTTTTTACCTTAATTTTACCCAATTTAACTGACGGCATATATATTGTTGCCCGCTTTTCAAATGGAATTGGCAGCCCTAACACGTTAATTTTACCGTCGATGACCAAATCAACTTTTCCAACATTTAACAGCATATTTTTTAATGTGTTCAACGCCTGTTGCTCAAACCGCATCGCTAATTGAATGTCTTTATCCTGATTAGCAGGTAAAGTACCGATATTTTTCGCTATTCCTGACGTTACTTTTTGCTGATTTACTGTGACATTGTATGATATTTTGGTCACCGGTATATCAAACATATTTGAGTTATACACTGAAAACACAGGAAATAGTTCGATAGAACTCGAAGTTAGTTGGCCAATCGACATTGTTTTATAGCTAACTTGGGGCTGTTTAATATTGTCAGAAATTTGCTGTTGCAAGGTTGCACAAGAGGTTATTGATAAGCAGCCTAATACCGCCAAGCATTTAATTATTTTCATTCTTCAATCCTAAATTTTATTACTGTTCTTTAATATTAATATGATGACTTTCAGCATAATATTGACAGAGCAATTCAAGTGTTTCATTTTTCGTTTGGTAACCCAAAATTTTTGTTAATGAGTTTATGTTGTTAAAATTATTTTTACTAATATTAATCTCAACACCATCACATAGTAATCTACTTTTATAGACACGGTATTGATTTAAAAAATTTTTATAAGATAACGGTTTGATGATTCGTTTAATATTTTTTAGTGACCGTTTTCTATCATTGGCAATAAAATTTTCGCTAAAGGTTAGAGTTTCTAGCTCATTTTCCTCCATGTGTTCTTTGCTATTAAGGTATAAATGTTTACCCTGTTGAAGATACTGTAACCAAGTGTCGATCATACTGTTTAAAATTCTTATATCCTTGTTATTATGGCGATAATCTTACCCGAATAACACGATATAAAAAAGCATTAATGTAATGTTTGTGTTGTAAGCTGTTATTTATTGAGCTTGATTTTAATTAGTTATATTTAACATAATATTAAGTTTCCTAAATACACATTTAGGAAAGTAATAATAACGATAATTAGGTATAATGAGTCGATTTTTTAAAGCAGTGAGCAGGGCGTGAGCACAGAACATCGATTATCTAAGATTCTTAACCAAAAACATCTCACCAAATACTCGATTAAACAACAGCCAAGCTTAATCCAAATTGATGCGAACTGCCCGGTGTATCTTTACATTAATGGCTTGAGAAAAAAATCTTCACAAGCAACGGCCAGATCAGTGCTGCAATCGGTTGCTCGACATTTAAAGCAACAAAGCATTGCCGATATCCGATGGGCGAACTTCGATTTACATTCCATGAATCAACTGATCATTATTCTTGAATCAGCACAATTGGCACCCGACACTATCGTGTTATATGCGGCAGTGATTAAAGGCGTGCTCAAAAAATCCTACCTGTTAGAGCAAATATCCCAGCTTCATTATGATCGAGTTTGCTCGGTTAACTTACCATTAGGCGGTGGAAAAAAAGAACATCAAATAATTGATTTCGAAGAATTTGAATTGTTTTTATCACAATTTAATCGAGGCTCTATGGCCAATCGTCGTAACATGGCTATTTTTTCATTATTGATTGGCTGTGGCTTACGCCGATTCGAGTTAACTAATTTAATGATCAGTAATCTCGATTTAGTGAATAACCGGTTAAGGTTCCGAGGCAAGGGTGGAAAAGTAAGACAAGTTGCGATGCACCAAAAAACCGTCAGTGCACTGCAATCTTGGCTCGATGTTAGGGGCACCAACCCTGGTCCTGTATTTCTTCGAGTATTTAAAAATGATCGGATCGACGATACTTATCAACACAAAATGGCGGATCAACATCTAACAGATTTCTGTTTATCTAATACCAGTATTTATCAGCTGTGTAAAAAATTTGGTTTAATTAATCAGCAACGGCACATCCCACCACATTCAATTAGACGAAGCTACGCTACTAGACTTTATAACCAACAAGTCGACCTAAAAACCATTGCAAGTTTAATGGGGCATTCATCGATTAAAACCACGGAGATATATGTCAATATTTCACAGGATCAAATGGATGAAGCTATAAATAACTTGTTTTAATCACTCAACAATACAACTGTATATTTACACAGTTGTATTGTTATTATCATAAAAAGGTCACTTAATTGGATTATTATTCGACTTTTTAATTACCTAGTTTTTGTTTTATTATTTAAATAACAATAAGTTATTCGTTTTCCGATGAGATCATTAACATACTACTATTAGTACCGTTTAGTGACATCACGACTAAAGGCCCTTTTCATCGACGCTCAAAAAACACTCAACCATAGGTGGCGCTCTGTTATTTCTAGCTATACTGATTACCATCATTGGACTAGATTTCACGTAGCGTCGCGCAATAATTCACCAAGTTAATTGATTGTTATTCACTATTATTATTTTTTGTAATGGCGGTGAGCCATCGAAAGTCCATATTTCGATTAAATACTGTTGCTGTTGATATAGTCCGATAAATGAATGAATAAATTTACCATTAACTAAAGCACCAGATACTACGCGACTAGCTGGATTAGGGTAATAGCGTCCGTTTTCTAGTGCCTGGTAAGAACGATAAATATTGACATGATTGCGCTCATTGTCGTTTTGCTCTAATTGTAAATTTACTGAAATATTTGTTTTGGTAGTGAAAGTAAAGTTAGGTGTTGCGACCAACGCATTCATGTCTGCTACTGGATCGTTGTTTTGTTGAGCTGGCGCGGATGCTGTGCTTTCTTCCGTTGAATCACCGCCGCATCCTGAAAGCGTAATTAAAACAGTTAAGTAAAAAGTTACAGTCATATTTTTTAAATTATTGCTAAGCATGAGATAACCTCGCTAATGTAATTATTGAAACAGATATTGGCTAACCGCTTGATTGAGTTCGAACCAATCGGTGTGATTTGCACCTTCAGTTTCGACAAACTGTTGAAAGTTTGGATAAACCTGTAATAACGTTTTTCTTTCACTTGGCCATTGCCATTGACCGGTGATTTCTAGTGCCCAAGGTAGATTATTGATTGAGCGGAAGTATCGGTTAGTTTCTGAATTGCTAGTATCATCACCTAAGCCAAGAAAATCAGTATTAAATTTAGCTGTCGGAGGGTGATCCGCGAGATGAATCTCTAGCGATCTGCCTGGGGCACTCTCAAATATTTCACCGTGATAGAGTCCTTCGGTCGCAAAAATAAAGGGATCATAAGGAGCTGCTGGCATGTTTGCTAACGTAACGGGTGATATTAGCGGTACACTTATCTCAAAATCAAACAATTGAGGCTGCTGACAACCGAGTTCACTGCGATAATGAATACAAACACTCGTCACATGTTTCCACAGATCTTGACTGACTACCACTACCGCATTTGATTGGCCGGACTCAAGGATCTCATAGGTGTCTGAACCATTTGTTCCACTATATTGCTGTTTCACATTGTTATGTAGTAAGCGTAACGTTTGAGTGTTGACATTACTTGCAGCTATGCCGACTAGTTGCACCGCAAAGCCGCTGTGATGATAGCCTCCTAACGCTTGAAGTTCCCCTTTGATATCGATTCTCACGATCAGGCCATCTCTGATCACCTCAATGGTTCGATAATTTAAGATCACATCATTCATGTCGTAATCTTCACTCATCGGCCATTTATCTTCATAGGCTAAAGTTACCCAAGAACTCTCACTTGGATAATATCGATAACTTAAGTTGGTCGCACCAATGCTAATGGCATGATCTTCGACTTCACCACTAGTGCTACCACCAAAATGAGCCAGACCACTTTGTTGACTAAAACGAAAACGACTCCAACTATTGCCCTGATTGACATTTTCAGGGACCCTTAATGACACAATATTGAACCCAGAAACGAGTTCAATATCAACAATAGCTTGTTCATGTTCGTCATCAAAATCACCATCTCTATTCCAATCAAACCAAGCACTTAACTTGCCGCTGCCAGAGGCGTAAATGCTAATGACAGTATCAAGTCCCGCCTCAAACGGCGTCACAAAATTCACCCCATCCTCATCATCAAAGCTAAGACTATTATTAATACTAGTATCATCCGAATCGGCCCCAATATATCCATCATAATCACCATCTGGAGCACTAAGTCCCAAATAGGTCGTGCCATCAATAAGGTGTCTAGCGCCATTATCGGCTAAGGTTGTGCCATAACTTTCGGGAGCATCACCAAAATCAATGGGGGATGGAATATCCTCATCAATTAATGGCGCGCTGGCGCAACGAGCCCCATCATTTTGACTAGAGCTTGGGCCATCGGCAAATTTGATGGCACTAACATCAAGCTCGATCAAATCTGCTGTTGTACTTGACGGGGTTAACGTGGATAAATCGATGCGATATATTTGACCATCTTGGTTACGGGAGAGATAAAAATAACCATTAACATCAAAATACATCGCGCCAAAGGTTCCGGTTTCTCCGGTGTTACCTATCGCAAAAGCATCACCATTTTGTGGATCTAATTGATATAACACACCACTAGCATTGTCGACGCCATAGATATTATTATCGTTGGGATGAAAGGCAAAGTCAGTCAGTTGTACAGTCGTGGTGTTGGTAATTAGCGTCGCTGTTAAAGGGGCGCTAGGATCCAAATCGAGAGGGCTAAGATCTACCTTATAAAAACCGGTATTTGTGCGGTATAGATAATAAAAGTGGTTGGCAACATCCCCGACATAAAAAGAGGTACTCGAGGGTAAACCACTGAGATTAAGTGTTTCTACTTGAAAATCACTACCCATTCTTGCAAATTGCAAATGCGTGGTGTTAAAACCATATAAATATCGATCTTGTTGATCAAAACCCAAACCATTAATATTGGCGTCGACTCCCGAGTCATCTTCTATTAACGAGTAATTGCCAGTAGCCAGATTAATTCCATAAGCCATCACCGGATTCCCCTGAAATAAAAACGCTTTACTCGGACAATTAGTGAAGGGAGCGGCAACGAGCGGATAATGGATACAAGCAGCAATACATGCGAGTAACCCACCCAACAATTTAAGCTTAATAGGATAATTCCCAATAAAAATTTCCATATATAAATTCCTTTAGCATAAGAATATATCTTGTACTAACAATTTTTGTGCCAAGTGAAAAATAAAATGATAATTTGTGGTAAGAGCTGCCACTCATGGCTTTACGGTGATGATTATGGATAGGGCGTCCCTAACAAAGGTGGGGAATGACAATCATTAATGCAATGTGCATTGCAAATTGATACTACGAACTTATTATCGTTGCGAGCGCTAACACATTATTTTGGGTAGAGCGTTCCAGTCAGAGGTGTAATTAGGTGATAAGAACTCTGGTTTCATATTCCATTTTTGTTCAATGCCTAGGGCCGCATGTTTTAAGGTGTCGCGTGACGATTCAAATAAGTCATGTTGAAAAATATTGACCATCGATTAATTCCAAACAACCAACACCGACGCGATAAAAAAGGGGAGCTGGCAGCGAATATCATCATCTGTTTAACCAGGCTATCTTCTTCTCTGTACTACTTTAATAACCTAATAATTATGAAGCGATGGAATTTATTTCCGTTGGCCGGGCACAGCGCGCTGCGTGTTTTGGCTGACTGCATCGAGCATTTTAGTGATCGGCTCGACATTATGGGCAGAGGCACGATTAATTTAGCGAACAAAACAAGCTAGGGCCTACCTTGGTGGTTTACGTTATGTTATAACATAACACTCGGTGCGAGGTAGGCCGATAAAATCATTTTTTTAACAAGGAATAACAATGCAATATTCTTCGATGGCAGTGAAATTACAAATGCTCTCTATCATAATGTCTGCTCTCATTTTATCTGGGTGTAACAATGATAGTTCACCGGCAACATCAACAGAACTTCCCGTTAGTGATTTATCACGTATAGCAATACAAGAGGCCGAAACGAATATGGTCTATATTTTTAATGCAGAAACCATGGATAACATTGGCCAAATGGCGTTACAAAATGTGCCATCTTCGCTAAAAACAAGCCCAAATGGACGGTATGTGCTTGCTTTTCAGACTGAGGGAAATCTCATTGAAGTAATCGACAGTGGTGTTATTTCAAAAAATCATGGCGATCATAACGACATTTCTACTGAAGCACCTCGCCTATTGTCTGTCCAATATTATGGGATCCAGCCAACTAATTATGATATGTCTGATCAGGAGGTATCGGTATTTTTTGACGGTAACGCAGAAAGCGGCGAGGGAGCCGAGTTTAGAGTTTTAAATGAAGCATCTATTGGTGCAGGAGAGGTTGTAGCAAAACATACATTTGATTATTCGATGCATGGCACGTCTCAAATATTAGGAGATATACTGTTCACTGGAATTGTTTGGGATAATGAAGGAGCTTACTTTCCTGATAGAGTTTTATGGATGGAACGTAATGGTAATCACTTTCATGGTCAAGCAGTTTTCCCCCAAACATGCCCTTATTTATTTGGCAGCGCTCAACTCAAAGCTCAGGTGTTTTTTGCTTGCGCTGATGGTATGGTGGTAATTGAACAAAACCCTGATGATCAATGGGATCTTGTCAGTCACAAGCTCAATTATCCAACTGAATTTGGTGAAAATTCATGGTTCCAATCTCTTATTGGGTTCAACAATGCCAATAAATTATTAGCTATAGCAGATAATTATCAAATGTTTTTTTTACAAAATAACGAACTTGTTAAATTAGATTGGAAAAAAAATTCAGATGATAAAATATTAGGTTATACGACAACCGAAGACAAACTTATTGTCGTGACATCTCAGGGCGAAATGCGAGTTTTTGACCCGAGTAATAATTTTGAACTCAGCGATAGCATCACTTTGTGGAAATCTGTACCAGAGTTTATTCAAGTCACTGAGGATAATCTCCCCGTCAAGCTTATCAAAGATAAACGTAATGGACACATATTTATTACTGATGAGATTAATAACTTATTGCTTGAAGTCAGCGACTCATCCACTCCTCAAGTAGTTGCACACCCATTGAGCTATAAGCCCGGTAAAATCGCATGGTTAGGTGCTGAAAAACCCAGTGTTAAACAATAGCTAACATTAATTTTAGGTTAATTCTGACATTTATCCATTTTTTATGCTCTGCCTGTCAGATTAACATTAAAGCTAATCAAAAACACTTTAATGTCGTCGTTAAACCATCACACCTATATTTAACCAATGTCGAAATAAGAGAAAATATGAAAAGATTCAAACTGGTGATAATAGCAAATTTATTATTTATGTTGAGTGCTTGTTACGGATCTAAGGAACAAATACAGACCGAAAAAAAATCACAAGCACAGAGCAAAACATTGATGACATCAGAAGTAATGTTGAACAAGGAATTATTAACCCTTATCAACGAATACAGATTAACGGGAGATCCCACCATTGGTCGAGAGTTACCTTCAATAGATGAACCGTTGGCACAACTTGGCGCTAAACTTTTTTTTACCAAAGCGCTTTCAGGTAATTTAGATGTTGCCTGTGTTAGCTGTCACCATCCTTCATTAGGTGGCGGTGACAATTTAGCGTTATCAGTTGGGGTCGACGCACAAATCCCCGATTTACTAGGCCCAGGCCGAAGACATAGTAGTGCTGAGGAGTTTTATGATGGCGGACCAACGGTTCCTCGCAATGCGCCGACGACTTTTAATCTTGGTTTATGGGATAAAGTGTTGTTTCATGATGGCCGGGTTGAAAGTTTAGGGGGTACCCAAAACTCGAATGGAGATGATGGTAAAGGGATTCGAACGCCTGAAGTTGAATTTGGCACCATTGACATTAATGCTGGCGCTAATTTAAGTGTTGCACAAGCTCGTTTTCCTGTCACATCTGCAGAAGAAATGAAAAACTTTGGTCATTTTGGTCAACTAACAAACAACGAAGTGAGGAAGTTACTAGCGCAAAGGATAGGGCAATATGGATTACCTTCTAGTGATTTAGTAGAAAATTCATGGCTGACGGAGTTTCGAGATGCATTTGAGAAACCAGAAGGAACAGCGCAAGAGATAATAACCTTTGGCAATATTACCAATGCCATTGCTATTTATGAAAATTCACAGGTATTTGTTAATACACCTTGGAAAGACTTCATCAATGGCAAGCTTGGGGCATTGTCTGTTTCTGCGAAAAGAGGGGCAAAGTTATTTTATGGGACAGTTGAAAATGGTGGTGCCGCATGTGTCACATGTCATACGGGAGATTTTTTCACCGATGAAAAGTTCTACAATTTGGCAATGCCACAGATTGGTCGAGGTAAAGGGGACGGCAATAATGCCACCAATGACTTTGGAAGATATCGAGAAACAAAAGTTGACCGCGACAAATTTGCATTTCGAACCCCGACATTACTTAATGTGGAAGTGACAGGTCCCTGAAGTCATGCGGGTGCCTATAACAGCCTAGAGGCCGTTGTGAAACATCACTTAAATCCAGAAAGCTCAATCACTAATTATGATTGGTCGAGTCTACCGCCCAATATTCAAGCACATAATATGATGTCCAATACCAGATCTGCGCTCGATGAATTACACAAGAATGGAGAAAACGGATATCGCGTTATCCTATTGTCTGACAACCAAGTGACTGATATCGTGTCTTTCCTTAAATCACTAACGGATCCTTGCGTCAAAGATCGCGCGTGTTTGTCTAAATGGATACCTGATGTCAGTGATACTAACCCCGACGGCCTGAGACTAAATGCAATCGATAAAGAAGGAACCTTTTTGTAACTGCTTTAACAAATAGAATAATTAATGCAAACAAACGGTCCATATTGATAGACACTCGGTTTTGGTAAGATACACTACGCTTAATTCGTCAAGACACCCAATAATGGGGTGTTATAAAATAGGTATACTCAATGAGCTCAGCGTTACAAGAACAACAAAAAACTATCTTACAATACTTAGGTACCACGCATTACATCGATGATAATGCTCCGAAGGCGGAAGAAAAGCGAGAAGCTAAGTATAAGATTGGTAAAGCCTGCAACAAAGCAAGGGAGATCCTTTGTAGTGATGAAGCTTTTCTTGATTGGGTATGGTCAAACGTTATCGCTGAATGTCCAACAAACATTGAAGAAGTAACGCCTAATACGCTGATTTCTTGGCGTATGATGCCTAAATTTGGCACATTAGAGCAATGTGAAATAGTTGGTTTTACGCATATTTCTAAGTTACTACTTGATAAAAATTCAGCCATGAAAGCTGAAGTGTTAGAGATTATTGCTAATAATGATCCAGAAACGGCTAAAAAATTAATCAAAACGGTACTTAAACCGGCTATTGATTTCACGTCAATTGTTGCTAACACAAAAAATCTGGCTGATACCGTTGAGAAGGCTGATAAGTTATCAAAAGATGCACTAGTTGCTTTAGTTAAAGCAATGCATCAACAAATGACCAAATAAACTTTAGCTTGTAATTTTTCATCTCTCGGCGAGGTACTTTCCTTTAACAGCAAAGGGAAGTACCCAAAATAAATCCGCCAGAACATATCAATGTAGGATTTGTTGGGGTAGGATTTTTATGGTGTTTAAATAATAGATTCACGTTTCAATTGATTAGAAAATAACAAAAATATAACTCATTGTGCTTTTTGACTAAATTGTTAGTTGTTATTGAGGTTTTATGTTTAAACGTTTACTAGGCCATTTTCAAAAAATATTTTATATTCAAATTTGGGAAAACCGAATTAAGGTAGCCGATCTTACGACTAATAATGTATTTGATGAAAAACCTTACCTAGCCATTGAAACAAAACCCAATGGTGCAAAAGTTGTGGTAGCAGTTGGTAATAGTGCAGAGCTTGCACGCTCATCAATCGTTCAGGTCGTAAATCCCTTTTCACATCCAAGGTGCTTGTTTTCAGATTTTCATGTGGCAGAAAAGGTTATACAGCACATAATTAAAAAATTAAATGAAAAGGCACTAATTAGCACTTCACCAAAATTTATAATTCACCCTATGGAAAAAATTGAAGGTGGATTAACGATGATAGAGAAACGAGCCTTTCGTGAGTTAGGGCACAGCGCTGGAGCGATTGAAATTGTACTTTATACAGGCTCTACGCTTAAAATCTCAGGCTTAGATTATGAAACAGTAAAATTAAAAGATGAAGATTTTTTAAGCTGTAGCCCAAAGGGTAATTCAAATGTTGGGCTAGTAGTGTTTTTGGTTTTGATCGCTATCAGTATTGTCGCACTTGGCAACTAAGTTTGTCAGCAACACCAATTTTAGCCTGTTACAAAGGCGTATTTTTTAAGGAAATTCAGTGGCAGTATCACTTCGTCAAGTAACAAAAGAAAATTATGAAAAAATTTGTGAGCTCGATGTCACGAAAGAACAACAAGATTATGTAGCTTGTAATATGTGGTCATTAGTTGAATCTAAGTATAATGAAGGATATGAAACCAGAGCTATTTATATGAAAGAAGAGCCTGTAGGCTTTTTTATGTGGGTACTAGAATCTAAACTTAAAGTTTCCATTTGGAGATTTATGGTTGATCAAGAACATCAACAAAAATCAATAGGTCGCGTTGCACTTAATCTAGCCTTGATTGAAATAAAAAAAATTCCGGACTTACAAGAGATCGAAATTTGTTATGCTCCTAAGAACCCGATTGCGAAAGAGTTCTATTATAGCTTTGGCTTTTCTGAAGTTGGTATGGATGAAGACGATGAGGATATGCTCGCAGTTATTAAGCTTTAAATTTGTGATTTCCCTGCCTGGTTCATCGTGTTACCTAAATTAATTCGAGATGCGTATATCACCTCTAGTTCGATGGCCAAATTCACTGTACCACTACAATATCTAATACTTTTCACATTTCAGGCCGGCAACAAATCAAATTGAGCTATATGGGCTTCGTTCAGCGGAGATTTAGAATACGTCAAGTATAGTTACGTATTTATTGCGAGCAACAATCGTTCTTAAAGTAAATTTACCTAATGCTAGTTAGAACGTTAATAAAAATGGGGGAGTGTTTCAAGTCATCTTTCTTTGATGACAATCTTTAAAAATAAGCGACGGTAAAATGAAATGATAATAATTACTATAAGGCTACGACGTAAGCCTTTAGAAGTTTTTTTTTCCTGTTACTCTAATGTCACGATCAAAATTACTTCACATTTAAATGTGATAAAACATTATTTTGAGAGTAAATAACTACATTTATAATAAAAAGCAAGGAGTTCCAAAATGATACACATGAAAAAAACTGGCTTAGCCGTGTTAATTTCCACCTTAATTGGTGTACAAGGATGTTCGACTATTTCAAATGAACAAACTCAGCAACTAGCCGATAGAGAGCTAGCTTTGAAAGACAGAGAGGCTCAGCTGATTAAACGAGAGCAGCTAATCGCTCAGAAAAATCGTAACGCTCAAACATTAGCCCATGCACCAGTACAAAGTGATAGTAGCTTATTACTTCCACCCAATGCGAATCTAGGTGAATGTTACGCTAGGCTATGGGTAGAACCTACTTATGAAACAATCAGCACCACCAAGTTGGTCAAAGAAGCTAGCAGCAGTGTCGAAATTATTCCAGCTTCATATGAATGGATAGAGGAAGAGGTACTAGTTTCTGAAAAGTCTAGCCGAATCGAATCTATTGCGCCGGTATATGGCGAAGAATCATTCAAAATTAAAGTCGCAGAGGAGCGTCGTGAATGGCGGGTCGATACAGGACACCATGCGGCACCAGCGAGTTCTTCGCTATTAGCTACGGCGGAAAAATACGGTATTGACTTGAGTGAAGCTGAGCCAAACATGTGTTATCACGAGCATTATATCCCAGCAACCTATGAAACAGTTACCGAAGATGTATTAATAAGCGAAGCATCAACACGTATCGAAACGATAGCAGCGACGTATGAAATGATTGAGGAAAGCGTCCTTGTTAAGGATGCTTACACGATTTTGGAAACGGTTCCTGCTGTGTTTGAGACACAATACGAACAGATCATCGATAAACCAGCACATCAAGTGTGGAAGAAAGGTAGCGGTCCAATTCAAAAATTAGACGAGTCTACCGGTGAAATCATGTGTCTAGTGGAGGTTCCAGCGACTTACAAGCGTATTGGCAAACGAGTATTGGTTAGTGCTGCATCGACTAACAATGTAGAAGTAGCAGCGCAATACAAAATCGTTAAAGTTAAAAAGCTTGTCTCAGCACCTAGCCAGATAGTCATTGATATTCCAGCTAAATACCGTAGTATCAGCAAAAAAGAAATGACTAGCAATACTAACTTCACTTGGCATGAAGTACATAATCTATCAATGTCTAAAGCCACTCGTACCGGTAATAAAATCTGTCTTGATGTTATGCCTGAGCGCTATGAGACAATCACCAAACGCGTGATTGTGACACCTGCATCAAGTAATACTATTGATATTCCTGCGGTTTATGAATCAATCAAGGTTAAAAAACTAACCAGTCAATCTCGCGTTGTTAACACCGATATTCCTGCGGTTTATCAAGACATCACTAGCCAGAATAAGGTTACAGATGGCTTCATGGAATGGCGTTCAATCCTTTGTGAAACGAATATGACGACTAGTAGAATCCAAGCTATTCAAGTCGCCTTACAGGAAAAAGGCTTTGATCCTGGTAATATCGATGGCATTATCGGCCTAGATACCATGAATGCAGTTAATGCGTTCCAGCGTGATAGTGATCTACCTGTCGATAAATACCTTAACGTTGCGACTATCGAAGCACTCGGTGTTTCTCCTCGTTAATATCGATTAACAACTCACCAAACTAAAAATGGTTACTGTAAATCGGTAGCCATTTTTTATATCATTTGTATTATTCTAGAATAGCCTATAGTTAACGATGACAGAGATATAACCCTAATAATAAAATTAGGATAGGGGAGAGCCATATTTATCTTATCAACATGATTTACCTCATAAAATTTAGCTATTTTCTAGTTGATTTAGAGGACACAAACTGATAAAAAACAGGTTCGGCTAATGATAGCTTAAGTGCAATAGGGCGCTTTCACTTAATTTCAAGTAAATTAAAACGCCATGGTTTAAGTGGGTGCCTGAAAGGCCTTGCCAGTAAACTCGGGCAAACCA
>SPKZ01017376.1_pt1 | contig 21530 bp, 21 predicted proteins | sample 2456571 | NCBI WGS metagenome assembly SPKZ01 (sample SAMN11192286, study PRJNA482655) | marine metagenome | biome: ENVO:00000447; feature: ENVO:00000244|ENVO:00000211|ENVO:00000569|ENVO:00002023; material: ENVO:00002151; isolation source: ocean water from marine abyssalpelagic zone ... | reverse complement strand
CTTTTTTAGGAGCCAGCTTTCTTATTTTTATACCCATGACCATTGGTCATTGGTATATATATTGGTTAAATATTTAATATGGAAAAAAAATATTTAAATAGTTTTGTTTTTACAATATTACTCTTGAGTTTTTTTTCGTTCTCCACGCGTAGCCAAGAAATTACTGTTAGCGGATTTCTGGTCGATCGCACCATCAGCCGTTTCGGCAAAGATTTTTATCAATATTTTAGTGTGCTATGGCAAGAAGTACCCGTCAGTTTGACCGAGGATGCTAACTTGGTCATCAAAGAAACGGTAGTTCCTCGCTCTGGTACTCGTTTAACAATAGAGATTGATAATAAAATAATATACTTAACGTATTTTGGACGTCGTAATACTGTGGTCAAAAAACAAGTAGAACAGGCAATTTTTATTGTGATGGAAAGCTTAGTACAACTTGATTTCCAAGCCCAAAGTGATGATTTTGCAAACTCAGGTTATTAAGGAATAATAATGATGATAAAAAAAATAATAGTCGGCTCTGGGATATTACTCACCATGAGTGTTAGTGCGACTCAGCTAACTTATACGCCAGTTAACCCAAGCTTTGGAGGGAGTGCTCTAAACGGTAGTTACCTTTTAGGGAAGGCTCAGTCTCAAAATGCCCACACCGCGACACGGATTGAGAAAAGCTATGACGAAACTTTTAAAGACTCCTTAGAACGTGCCTACTTAAATAAGATCGTCCGTGAAATTACGGATTATGCCTTTGGTGATGCCGATGGTGAAAACGTATTAAATAATGGTGATTTTTCATTTCAAAGTGGTGATTATACTGTCGATATTATTGCGTCTAATACTGAGAATGTCACCGTGAAAATTACCGGTACTGATGGTACTGAAACTGTTATTGTTTTAGATAAGACAGGGGATTAACGAATGACTCGTAAAATATACGCTATTATTTCCATTGCTATGTTATCAGGTTGTAGTGTGTTTAATCCGCTACCATCTGTCACGCCAGCACAAACCATGATTGATTATGACAGTACCGCTGAATTAATGAGTTTGCCTAAACCTAAAGGTAAAATCTCCGTTTCAGTGTATTCTTTTCGTGACCAAACGGGTCAATATAAACCCCAAGGTAATGTTAGCTCCTTTTCTACTGCTGTCACACAGGGCGCCACTTCTATTTTAGTGCAAGCATTAAGTGATTCCGATTGGTTTGCCCCCGTTGAACGAGAAGGGCTTCAAAATATTATTACTGAACGTAAAATTATTAACCGTGCTTATGCTAAAAGTGGCGGTAAGAAAAAGTTACCCTCATTGAAAACTGCAAGCATCATATTAGAGGGCGGGATCATCGGTTATGACACGAATATTCGAACCGGAGGAGCTGGTTTAGAATATTTTGGCATTGGTGCATCAGAACTGTTTAGAGAAGACCAAATATCGGTCTACCTAAGAGCTGTTGATGTTAGAACGGGTCGCATCCTGTTGTCTGTATCAACCAATAAGCGGGTATTATCACAAGAGATGAGTGCCGGTTTCTTTCGGTATATAAGTTATAAGAAGTTAGCTGAAGCTGAAATAGGTTATTCAACCAATGAACCGATGCAGCAATGTGTCACTCAGGCGATCGAAAAAGCATTGTCGAGTCTAATCATTAAAGGGATTAAGAAAGGCGTTTGGAGAACTGAGTAATACGAACCCACTAAACAAAAAAAGCCTCGTGATTGAACGAGGCTTTTTTATTACTGCAATGAGTACAATACTTAAACTAGTAATTGATAGGCTAGGGTATGTTGTTTCGCCCAATTGAGTAATTCAACTCTATTTCGTGAGTTAGTCTTTCTGAAAATAGAGTAAAGGTGGGTTTTTACCGTGTGTGGACTAATGTTTAAAGAATCAGCAACTTCTTGGTTTTTAGCTCCCTGACACACCAATTTAATAATGGTCTTTTCGCGCTTAGTTAACTGCTCTGTTAGCGGTGGGCTAGTCGGAGACATTGCGTGCTGCATACCTTCAGACATATTTTCGAATAGGCTTGCTAAGGTTTGGCTTAGTACTTTTCGAGAGAACCACCATTCGCCATTGACTAAGCAGCGAAGTCCTTTTAAGAACTGGTCGGTTTCTATGTCAGAATAAAAAGCGGCTTTAATCCCCATCTGAACACAGATATATTCATTGACTGAACCTTTCTCAACCTGGATTAAGGCTAGTTGATGTTTTCGGCTTATTTCAGCGCAACATTTAGGGATGCCATGTTGATCTACATCCTGTTTTCGGGAGTCGATTAAAACAATGCCTTCAGGCTCTAGGTTAACCGCTTCAATACCAACGGTTTTAATTTTCATGTCAAGTGATTGCAAAATAATAGTGAGCTTTGCCAACACATTGTCGGTGATGTTAGATACTATATATATTGGAGTTTTTTTCATTATTACCTAAATTTCTTTAATTGATAAATCACGAAGTTTGATTATTAATTCTAAGTTAACACCTTCTCCACTATAGATAAAGGTAAATAAATTAGCCTATCGTTATTGCTGGATAAAACCTTGATCAATGGCATACCTAACTAGGCCCGCTGAGTTATCAATTTTTAATTTCTTTTTTAAATTAAAGCGATGAACTTCAACGGTTCTGACACTTATATGTAATTGTGCGGCGATTTCTTTATTCATTAATCCTTGAGCAACACAGATTAATACTTGTCTTTCACGATTTGAGATTTCAATCACATCTGAGTTTGGAGCAATATCATTTAGGATGTTAAAGGACAGCTCTTGGCTGACATATCGTTGACCGTTGTAAACGGTTTTGATTGCATTAATTAATTCCGAACTTGAGCTGGTTTTTAATAAATATCCCTTGGCCCCAGCCTTTAATGCATTGACGATATAATTACTGTTCTCATGCATGCTCAAAATCAACACTTTAACGTTTGGGTATTGCTGGGCGACAATGCGTGTCGCATCAATACCATGTAAATTAGGCATTCTGATGTCCATTAGTAAGACATCCGGCGTGCACAGCGCCAGTTGGTCAATTGCCTGCTGACCATCGCTGACCGTCGCAATAACTTCTAACTCAGGGTCTAGTTGTAATATCGACGCTAATCCTTCCTGAACCAATGCGTGGTCATCGGCGAGCATTAATTTTATTGTCATGTCGGGGTTCCTATGGTCGCCGCTGGCTCTTGAAAAATATAATCATCAAAGTCGAGCTTAATTTTAATGATGGTGCCTTTATTTTGCGAGCTAAAGATTGAGAAGTGACCGCCGAGGAATTCAATGCGTTCTTGCATGTTTCTTAATCCGGTTCCTGAGTCGTCTAAATGTTTTAAATTAGCGACTTTTTCAACGTTGAAACCAATGCCATCATCTTTAATACTCATCATGATACTGCGCTCTGATGCGCCAAAACGAATGATAACACTTTGAGCGTTAGCGTATTTATCAATGTTAGTTAATGCCTCTTGGGCTATGCGGTAGAATGTAGTTTCAATCTTACCATCATAGCGTGACATCTCTTCGATATGATGAATGGTGGTCTCTATACCCGTCCTATCACCGTATTCACTGACTAAGATTTGTAGTGCTGGTCCTAAGCCTAAATCATCGAGACTTGCCGGTCTTAGTCCTTTTGATATCCGTTTTATTTCGGTAATCGCTTCATGAATAGTCGCTGCGCCTTTCTGCAAGTGTAATGGAGCACCATTGCTATTTTGCTCGAGGTGCATTTGGGCGGCTTGTACTTGAAAGCGCCCAGACACTAGCAGCTGAATGATTCCGTCGTGCAGTTCCCTCGCAACCCGAGAACGCTCGTCCTCTTGAAACTGAATAACACTATGAATTAATTGTTGTAGTTTAGTATCAGCATTGCGTTTGTCCGATAAGTTTATCGCAAAACCAATCCAAGCGACTAATACCAATGATGATAGGGTTACCGTTAAAATTAAGGTCGACGTTGATTTGGTGCTTTGACGTAGTTCTGCTAAAAATGCTTCGCTGACTTCGCGGGTATCGTCAAGATACACTCCAGTACCCAACATCCAGGGCCAAGGCTCTAACTGGGTCGCGAAGGATAATTTTTCTTCATTCACATTATTACTGGGTTTTGGCCAATGATAACGATAAAATCCGCCACCATCTTTGGCTAATTGGATTAAATCTTGAACCAATAGTTGGCCATTGGAATCTTGTTGCTGCCACAGATTTGTGCCCACGAGATCTGGTAAGGTCGGTAAGACCAAGTTGGTACCATCATATTGATAAATGAAAAAATAGCCATCCTTGCCATAGCGTAAATCATTAATGAGTTCTTTGGTTCTTTGCTGTTGCTGTTGTGGGGTGAAAGCAGGATCCATTGCATAGTGCTCAACGGCAATGGTGGTTAATTTTAAGTAGTTAACCAATTCTTGTTTTTTTGACTCAATATAAAATTTATTAAAACTATCTAGCCCTTGATCAACCAGTTGCTTGGTTTGGTTATTAACGATGTTAGTTAGGAAATAGCTCATCAATATTAAAGGAATGGCAGATAACAGAATAATACTGAGTTGTACGGAAAAAATTCGTTTCATCATGTGATCTCTAATCCCCAAAAGCGCTGGGTAGCGCTTAATGGATAAGTATAACTTATTGTGAGCTTAGACCAAATACTTCAGGGAAAACAACTAATGTAGTTAGCACTAGCATTTGCAAGATAATAAACGGAATGACGCCTTTGTATATGTGGACGGTGGTGATGCCTTTCGGGGCAACGCCTTTGAGGTAAAAAAGACTGAAACCAAAGGGTGGTGTTAAGAATGATGATTGTAAATTCATCGCAATTAAGATCGCAAACCACACCATATTAACCCCTAATGATTCTGCAATCGGCGTTAATATTGGTACTATAATAAAGGCAATCTCGACGAAATCGATAAAAAATCCTAGAATGAATATGGCCAACATCGCTAGGGCGATAAAGGTCCATTTTTCGCCAGGAATACCGAGCATAAATTCTTCAACTAAGTAATCACCGCCAGAATAAGTAAACACCATCGAAAATGCAGTTGCGCCAATTAACACCGCAAAAACCATCGCGGTCACTTTGGTGGTTTCTTTCGCGCTATCTAAGATCATCGAGAGCTTAAAATTACCACTAAATAGCGAGAGGAATATCGCACCGACTCCTCCTAATGCTGCCGATTCTGTTGGCGTGGCTATACCGGTAAAAATAGAACCTAATACCGCGACAATTAAAAATAGCGGCGGAAAAATTGACTTTAACGCTTGGATAATTAAGGTTGATTTCTTAATGTTACCAACGGGGATAGCTGGAGCACGTTCCGGATGACGCCAAGCAATATAGGTTGTATATAGAATATAGCTAACAATTAATGCGACACCAGGCCATAGGGCTGCTTGAAATAAATCCCCGACCGGTAGCCCCATCACATCACCTAAAATAATCAAAATTATCGAAGGTGGAATAATTTGACCCAAGGTGCCCGATGCAACGATAACGCCTGTCGCTAATTGCTTGTCATAGTTATATTTCATCATCACGGGTAATGAAATAACGCCCATTGCGACAACACTGGCACCAACTACGCCGGTTGAGGCCGCAAGAAAAGCGCCAACGATAATGGTTGAAATCGCTAAACCGCCGCGGATTTCACCAAATAATTGCGCCATCGATTCTAATAAACGCTCAGCTAAGCGTGATTTTTGTAGCACGATTCCCATGAAAATAAATAAAGGAACCGCCATTAAAATGGTGTTTTGCATGATGCTCATGATGCGATACGGCATAAAGGCAAACAAGTCGGCTCCCATGGAATACCAACCGAATAATAATGACACGCCAGCAAAAGTAAAAGCAATGGGATAGCCAATAAATAATAAACATAACGCTGTAATAAATAATACAATGCCGATCATGGTTGTTCCTTACACCGCTGGTGGATTGTCGTGAGTAACACGATGACCGTGTAACTGATCTATTTGTTCTAAAATGACATATAAGCCACACAATATGGTGAAGGAAAAAGAGGCGGGAATGGCCGATTTAATCAACCAGCGATAGGCTAGTCCACCGGGGTCGCCACTGGTTTCACCGAGCTGATATGACTCACTGACAAAATCGATACCGTAATAAATGACGAGGGAACAAAAAGGAATAAGGAAAACTAACGTGCCGATAATATTGATGATTGCTTGTACTTTTATTGATAGTTTTTCATAAAAAATATCGACTCTAACATGCGCATTTTCTTTAAGGCTATAGCCAACACCAAATAAGAAGACACAGGAAAATAGATGCCATTCGAGTTCTTGCATCCCAATGGAAACATCATTAAATAAATAGCGCATCACGACATCATAAAAAATAGTGAATAACATCATTAACATCACGATAGCGATTAACACGCCCATCCAATCAATAAAGCGGGCTAATGATTTTCTTAACAAATTTAACATCTAAAACCTTAAGTGTTAGCGGGGGAGGGAATAAAAACCTCCTCAGTCGACAGTTGACCGTGGAGGTTTATATTTAATCTTCGGAGCTATTTAGGTAAGCTTGATCTGAAATTTTAGTCCAAGCACGCACTTGTTTGAGGTAGTCACGTTGTGATTTGATAATTTCTTTCGTTAATGGATCCTTTTGCTCAAACTGAGAAATTAGTTTTTTATTCGCGGCTCGCAAGGCGCTCATGACTTCTTTGGGAAAGGTCTTAATCTGAATATTTGGATAATCCTTATTGATACTCGCTAGATTTTTCCCTGACTCATGCACCGATTGTGCGTACATATCATAAGCACTGGCTTTCATTGCTATTGTTAGGATTTTCTGTAAATCTTTTGGGAGAGAATTGAACGCGCGTTTGTTGACCATAAAGTGCAGCTCAGCGCCTGGCTCATGCCAACCCGTGTAATAAAAAGGGGCAATTTTGTGAAAACCCATCCGTAAATCAAGCGATGGCCCAACCCATTCTAGGGCATCAATCGTATTACGCTCTAGTGCGGTATAGAGTTCTCCCGCTGGAATATTGGTTGGTTTGGCACCTAACTCTGCAAGTACTTCTCCGGCAAAACCAGGAATACGCATTTTTAAGCCTTTAAGGTCTTCAAGACTTTTAATTTCCTTTTTAAACCAACCGCCCATTTGATTACCGGTATTACCACCAGGAAAAGACAGCATGTTATGACGCGAAAATACCTTCTCCATTAGCTCCATACCACCGCCATAGTAAAACCAAGCGTAACTTTCTGGTGCAATCATCCCAAAGGGCATAGTGGTGAAAAACATCGTATTAATGTCTTTTCCTTTCCAATAATAAGCAGCCGAATGGCCCATCTGGTATTGACCTGCCTTCACCATGTCAAAGACGCCAAGCGGTGCTTTATGTTTGTTTTTTGAATGAATCTTAATGATTAGACGACCATTAGACATCTCTTTAACCATTTTTGCCATGTTCTTGGTCGCATCGCCAAAAACCGGGAAGTTAGTTGGCCAAGTTTCTGCCAGTTTCCAGCGATAAACTTTTTCTGCGGCTAAAGCTGACTGGCTTGAGGCCGCAGCAATTAGTAGGGAAACAAGTGTAAGAGTAATTTTTTTCATGATTGAACAAAGCTCCATTTTACATTTATGTAACATAAAAATATAAGAATTGTTCAACAAAGGCAATAAATTAGATATGAAATAGGTGCTTTTACGTACAACTACTTAGTTGGTTATTTGTTGGTAAGCCAGAATTTGTGTTGTTCTTTACTTAAAAAAGACCAAGCAATAAAGCGGCTAACTTTTTGCCCTTGACGCATTTCAACTACTTTTATTTGATCTGCATTTATTTGTTTTAGGGCTTTTTTTAGCGGATTAAGATTATCATTTTTAGAGACTAATGAGCTAAACCATAACACTTGGTGTTTAAACTCAACACTTTGCTTTATCATGTTTTTAATAAAAGACAATTCACCGCCGGGGCACCATAGTTCCGCTTTTTGACCGCCAAAATTAAGGGCTTTATTTGGGCTATCTTGTTTACCGAGATTGTTCCATTTTCTGGCCGAACCTTTACTCGCTTCGGCGAGTGATTGATGAAATGGGGGGTTACACATTGTTAGTTCGACATATTCATTGGCTTTTAGTATCCCTGTAAACATTTGAGTAGGATCATCTTGTAGGCGACAATTTATTGCCGATTTTAAGCCATGATTGGTTTCGGTAATTTGTGAAGCTACTTTGACCGAAACTGGATCGATATCGCTGGCTATGAAGCGCCATTGATAACATCGTTGTCCCAAGATCGGATAAATACAGCTGGCACCGGTGCCGATATCTAATACCGTGACTTTTTTGCCAGGAAAAATCTTACCATCATTACTCGCCGTTAATAAATCGGCCAGATAGTGGATATAATCGACGCGACCCGGAATAGGGGGGCATAAATAACCGTCGGGGATGTCCCAATGCTCAATCTTGTATTCTAATTTTAATAAAGCCTGATTAAGGGCTTTTACTGCTAGGGGATCTGAAAAATCGATCGATAAATTACCGTATTTATTTCGCATAACAAAAGGGGATAACGGTGGCGAACATTGACACAAAGCTGTGAAGTCATAACCATTGTTATGGCGATTTCGAGGGTGGAGTTGGGTTTTACTTATGGCCAATGCGATAGGTTCCATTTGATAAAAATTGCACTACTTGATCGCGTTTTTTACCAATCAACAATGGACCGTCATCCATAAACAAGAAATTTTTCCAGCAGCGCTTAAACACGCCCCAGTTAGTTTCAATGACATGTTGACGGTCATTGCAATAATAGATAGTGGTGTTATTGGCCCAATCTAAGTGTTCTAGAATTTGCGCTGGCAAGTCAGGTTCCTCACTGTCCCAGGTCGCTTCCCATTTTCCTTGGTCTTGCCAAGTATTTTGGTCAAAGGCCCAATCACCTTTTTTGAAAAAATCAGGGTGGTCAACTTGATTACTGATAAAGCCATTCCATAAAGTGATTGCTCGAGTTGAGCTCATCGGTTTTATTTGTAAGGCATCATCGGCAGAGATAGGCAAGCTTTGATGGCGGAATACCCAAGCTTTTTTATGTTGTTCTAACGGGATATATGGCATAACACTTTATCAATTAGTTTATATGTTTTGATTATAACAGACGATAGCGTCGATAGAGGATTTTAACGCGTTCGACATAGTTTTTTGTTTCTGGATAAGGTGGCACCCCTTGGTATTTTTTAACCACACTTGGGCCCGCGTTATATGCCGCGCTGGCTAGCGTGACGCTACCCTTAAATTGATTTAAAAGTTGAGCAAAGTATTGGGTTCCTCCATGGATGTTTTTTTCTGCATCATAGGGATTATTGACGTTGAGAGCTTTGGCGGTGGCTGGCATTAATTGCATTAACCCCATCGCACCAGTTTGTGAGGTGGCATTAGGATTAAACGCCGATTCAGCATGAATAATTGCTTTGACTAGCGCTGGGTCTAGTTGGTGTTTATTGCTCGCTTGACGAATAATTTGATGATACTTTCTAGTAAACAATGGGGTGTTACTCCAATTAACATTAGAGTGTTTTTGACAAACATAACAATCATATTTTAGGATCTTAAAAATTTGATTTGGTGGTTTTTTATCTGAAAATACCACGGTGCCAGCTTGGTTGGTGTAGCGATAGACTTCAACCTTTTGACGGGCTTGAGATGGGGGTAAAAATATAGTTAGACATAAGAACAGTAATAAATAAGGCATAGTCGCTTTTTATGGTTGTGTTTTAATTAGCTTATCTCAATTTCCCGCTATTTAGGGGAAATTGAGATAAATTTTATTAATGAAGCTTCATTTTAGGCCTAACGATACGCATTATTTTTTCGGCAAACCATAATGCCACAGTTTTAAATGCGCCATGAATTGCCATTTGATGCATTCGATACAAAGAAATATAGACTAATTTAGCAATCCAACCTTCGATAAACATACTATTTTTAGTGAGATTACCCATTAAGCTTCCGACGGTGCTATAACGGGATAAGTTGACTAATGAGCCATAATCGACATATTTGTAATCGACTAACGGTTGTTGCTTCAGTGATCTGATAATGTTTTTTTGTACTGAGTCAGCCATTTGATGTGCTGATTGCGCCCGTGGTGGCACCCACTTGTTGTCATCGATCTTACAAGCACAACAATCACCAATGACATAAATATTGTCATCGGTACTGCTTAATAAATTCGGTTTAACGATAATCTGATTGGCCCGATTAAGCTCAAAAACATTCATATCACGGATAAAATCAGGGGCTTTAACCCCCGCGGCCCACAACATTAAATCTGATACAATAAGTTTCCCTTCTGAGGTGATAAATCCTTGTGCAGTTGCTTGGTTTATCCGCGTGTTTTCACAAACATTAACCCCTAATTTGACCAGTTCTTTTCTGGCTGAATTAGAGATTCGTGGTGGTAAGGCGGGAAGAATGCTTGGGCCTGCTTCAATCAGGTTAATATTGAGCTTATTTGCACTCATATTATCGAGGCCATAAACTCTAAGTAAATCGGCAACATGATATAATTCAGCGGATAACTCGACCCCAGTAGCACCAGCGCCAACAATGGAAATGTTTAGGGGTTGGTCATTACTGGCTTGATGGACTCGAGTAAAGCTATTGAGTAATGAATGATGAAAACGATCTGCTTGGTTGTGAGAATCAAGAAAAAAACAATGCTCTTTGACACCTGGAGTGTTGAAGTCATTGCTGACGCTGCCAATCGCAATCACTAATGTGTCATAGTTGAGTTGACGTTGCGGTAGGATCTCTACGTTGTCGCCATCCAATTGAGTGGCTAGGGTGATGGTTTTACTCGATGGATCGAGCGTACAAAAAGTGCCTAATTGGAATTGGTAGCCATGTTTAGCGGCGTGAGCTGAATAAACCACGCTATCTAAATTAGAGTCGAGCGAACCAGTGGCAACCTCGTGGAGTAAAGGTTTCCAAACATGATTCCTGTTTTTATCGATTAATAAAATATTTGCTCGTTGTTTTCGTCCTAGTTTGTGTCCTAATTGGGTGGCTAACTCTAAGCCACCGGCGCCGCCGCCAATAATGACGATGTTAGGAATAGTTGATGTCATGGTAAAACCCTCAATAATATAATAGGGTTAGGTACACAAAAATTTAGTATAGCTAGACCTGTTACATTGCCAATGATGACATAGTGATCTAGATCACGTAAAAAGTCATCATCGATTTGGTAATACCACATATTTATTTTATTGATGGCTAATCAAACTGCAAGGATGCTAACGTTGCAAACGACTGAATCAAACATTTCAATTAACATGGTGCGTCATACCAATAGAGTCCTGTTGACCTTAAAAATATACGGTGAGTTAACCCATGATGATTACATTAATTTTACTGAACAGCTTGAAGTAAGCCTAAGTGATATTGAAGAACTTAAAGTTAACGCGTTAGTTGATATTACCGAGTTAGAGAGTTGGACATTACATGGTAGCTGGGATGACTTACAACTTGGGCTAAGCCGGCACGATAATTTTAAGAAAATAGCCATTATCGGTAATCAAAGTTGGCAGCAGCTGTTAGGTAAAGTGGCGGATTGGTTTGTGACGGCCGATGTTCATTACTTTGAAGATAAAGCATCGGCAATTCAGTGGTTAACTAAGTTTTAAATAGCCTCATTAATTTATCACCCCATAGGAATAGCGTTAAACCAAAAATGACAAATAACGCGCCAACAATTAACGTCAAACTGATGGTTTCATTGTTTAAATAGCCGCCTAAACTTAACGCAAACACCGGAGTAATTAAGGTGATTAGTGATACCGTGCTTGCCGGTAATTTTTGTAACACATAATAGTAGGCAATAAACCCAATGAGTGAACCAAAAATTCCGAGATAGAGAATCGCCCACCAAGATCTGTGCTGCCATTGTGCCATTGGTAATGACCCATCGGTCAGCAACCAAGTTAGAGTAAACAACGGAGTGGCAAACAATAATGCCCCGATAGTTGTCGCCATGGGGTGAATATTGATATCAATACTCTTTACCATGACTCCACTTAAGCTAAAGAAAAACACCGAAGTTAACACCAACATAATCCCAATCGCGCTGTCATTATCTAATGAAAGGTTACTTGAACAAACAATGGCTAAGCCAAGCAAGGCGCTCGTGATGGCAACTTTTTTGATCGCACTAAATTTAGCCTCCGCTAAAATTCGCTGAGCTAACAAACCGGAAATGATGGGTGCTAAGCCAAAGGTGAGTGACATCATGCCTGAGGGCACGGTGGCTGCCGCTAAGTAAGCGAGTAGCATACCGCTAAAAATACCACCGCCAGAGTAAGCATACAGTTTTAACGCTTGGCGATGACGAGGCAACGGGGTTTTCGTTAATCTTAAAATTGGAATGCCAATGATTAATGCAATTAACATCCGGCTAGTCACCGCTAATGTTGGGCTAACGAATTCGCTGCTCCAAACAATTCCTAATGGCGTTGTTGACCAAATTAAAACCACGATAAGATAAGCGATAATCACTGACATTTTGGCTCCTTACTTTAATGTTAGGGGGTAACCGGGTCGAATCATGCAGAGCTTTAGGTGTTAAAACAAAAAAGCCGCAGATTAGAACTGCGGCTGGGAATAATAACCTGTGGTTTAATTTCCTACCGCGGTGCTGACGAGCCAATTTTTATTGGCTGGCATGATTAGCTCAAGCCAATGTTTGGCTTGGGTTCGTCGCAAGGAGCGGATAGTTAGGAAAGTGATAATCACAGGTTTCTCAATTAGGTAACGAATAAGGATAATGTGGCTTAATCATCTTTATGTCAATGACTAACAGAGGTAGTGTTGGAAAAAGATCTGCCGAAGATATCGACAGATCTTTTTATCGTGCTTACTCTTCTTTAATCTTCATAAATACAGCGTATAACACGGGGATTAATAACAACGTCAGTACTGTCGCAAAGGTTAGACCAAAGACAATAACCACGGCCATTGATTGGAAAAACGCATCAAAAAATAGCGGTACCACGCCTAAAACCGTGGTTAATGTGCCCATCATCACCGGGCGTACACGGCTGGTGGCTGAGTCGACGACCGCACAATAGGCGTCTTTACCAGAGGCTATTTCAAAGTCCATTTGATCAACCAACACAATGGCATTTTTTATCAATAGCCCAGAGAGTGATAAAATCCCTAGTATGCCCATAAATTCCAGAGGAATACCGGTCACCACTAGCCCAAATACAACACCAATCATCGCGAGTGGTACCACGAGCCAAATCACTAAGGGTTGACGTATTTTGCCAAATAATACCACCACAACCAACACCATCGCTAATAACCCTAATGGAATTGTCGAGGCTAAGTCTTCCGACGACTTCGCTGAGTCACCAGACTCGCCACCCCATTCCAATGTATAGCCATCGGGTAAATCAATGTTGTTGATTTGTGGTTTTAATCGAGCTTCTAAGGTTGATGCTAACTCACCGGGTAATGGATCACATTGCGCAGCAATGGTAAATATTCGATTTTCACGACGAATTAAGCCATCGCGCCATATGGTTCTAAAGCCGTTGGTTATCTGTGCGATTGGAATCGATTTACCCGTTACGGAACTAACCACTTGCAGGCTTTTGATTGAATCAACACTATCAAACTGCGAGTTAGGTACTCGAGAGATAATGGGAATTAAATCTTCGCTTTCACGGTACATTCCAACAGTTTTACCGTTGTAATGATCCGATAACGCTTTGGCTAAATCTTGTCTCGATACCCCAGCACGACGTGCAGTGCCTTCGGCATAAATCGGTTCAATAACCGCAACACGTTGACGCCAGTCATCTTTAACCGACATGCTACTGCTATCGGATGCCATAATTTGACGGGCTTGATCGGCTAGTTGACGTAAAATTTTAGGATCGTTACCTTTGAAGATAGCTTCTATTTTGGAACCACCGCCAGGACCCAGTACAAAACGCCAGACTTTAGCTTGGGCATCGGGAAAGCGTTGCTCAATGTAACGTTGAACCTTTGGCATCATGTCATTGAGCTTATGGTAGTCATCGACACGCACTAATAGTTGGCCATAAGCACCATTGGTTGACTCAGGAGCATAGGTCAGCATAAAGCGTAAACCACCGCCGCCAGCTAATGTTTGTACTGCCTCAACATGTTCCATCTTAGTCACAAACTGTTCAATTTCAGCTAAATCTTTCGCAGTACGTTCAATACGAGTACCTTGCGGTAGCCAATAATCAACCACCATTTGTGGCGTGGTCGATTGCGGGAAGAACCCTTTGGTCATAAATTGACTGCCCCATAGGGACACTGCAAATAATAAAACTGCAGAGCCAAGCATTAGCCAACGTAAATTCAGTACTTTACGCATCATTGCTTTGTAGCCAAGTTCAAATTTGCTCGCAGCTTCTGTTTCGCCGTCGCCCTTTGCTTCATCGAATAACCAGTGACAACAAAGTGGGGTTAAAGTGAGGGCGAATACCCAGCTGAACAATAGTGAAATCATCACGACCCAGAATAAGTGTCCGGTATACTCTGCAGTGCTACCCGGGGCAAATCCTATGGGTGCAAACGCGATGATGCCAACTAAGGTACCACCTAATAATGGCCATTTAGTTTGAGTCACAATTTCTTTGGCAATCATCAGTTTTTTAGTGCCGCGCTTTACGCCCACTAAAATCCCTTCGGTAACGACAATGGCATTATCGACCATCATCCCTAAAGCAATAATCAAGGCACCCAATGAAATGCGATGCATTGGAATGCCGATCATGTGCATGGTGGCTAATGTTGCGCCTATGGTCAGTAACAGAATAAATCCGATCACTAGGGCGCTTCGGATCCCCATGAACAAGAACAACGTGATGATAACAATCGCTAATGCCGCAATCACGTTAATCACGAAGTTATCGACTGAGGCTTCAACAATTTTACCTTGATGGTAATATTCGTGCACATTCATTCCGATAGGGCGGCGGCTTATCGCTTGCTTTATTTTGGCATCAACAGCTTCACCCACCACCACCACATTACCACCCGTGACATTACTGACGCCAAGTGCTATTGCTGGTTTTCCATCATAACGGATCAATTTTGTGGCGGGAGATTTGTAACCACGGTAAACATTGGCGACATCTTTTAAAGAGATAATTTTGCCATCAGTCGCGGTAGACACTAATAAGTTTTTGATTGACTCAACGGAGTCAATCGCGCCAGAAGGATCAATCACCACCCGTTGATCGCTAATGGTGACGCTGCCAGCGGAAAGAACATTATTTTGTGCACTTAAAATATCGTAAATCTTGGAAACAGATAAGCCTAACAGCGCCGCTGCGTCTTTTGATATCTCGACAAAAATGGCTTCTTGTTGTTCACCAGCAAGGGCTACTTTGCCAACGCCCTCAACTTGTAGAATCTCTTTTTGCAGTGATTTTGCATAGGCTCTTAACTCGGCATCGGAATAATCTTCACCAGTGACGAAATAATAGAGTCCATACACATCACCATAATCATCGTTAATAATAGGAGTTGATGCTTGACTTGGCAGCGAGCGCTCACTGTCTTTTATTTTGTTACGTAACTTGGTCCAAATACTTTGTAGTTGATCTTTGTTTTTAGAAAATCGATATTTGATATCAACACTAATTTCAGACAAACCATCGGATGACTTAGATCGTATCTCCTCAACTTCCTGCAGTTGTTGCAGTGCTGTTTCTAAGGGTTCAGTAACTTCACGAGCTACTTCTTCTGGGCTGGCACCTGGGTATTGAGTAAAAATAAGCGCAGTACGAATGGTAAACTCAGGATCCTCAAAACGTGCCATATTTTGGTAGGCATTGTAACCACCAAAAATAGACAATAAAATAACAATGACACTTAATACTTGATTTTTAATTGAAAACTCAGCGATATTCATTAGTTAACTATCCTTAAATTAAGTGTTAACACTATTTTATCCATGGGCGAACGATTGCCCCTTCGATCAGCGTAGAAATGCCTGCAACAACAATAGTATCCCCAAGTTCGAGGCCATTGAGTACTTTAAACTCTTCACCGATCCCCGGCTTAAGCACTACTGTTCGTTTGGTGACTGCCATGGTGTTTGTATCAACTAGCCAAACAAAGGTTAGATCTCCTTCACTACCAATTGAAGATAATGGCACCATCACCTGTGGTGAATAATCTGGATTTTTTTCTTTGACAAACACCGTGGCGCTCATACCTGGTAAAATGGTCAACTGCTCTAGTGAGTCAAAACCAAATATAACCTCATAGGTTTGAGATTCTCGATCGGCCTCTAGTGCTACTTCTTTAAACGTTGCTTTTATTTGGTATTCCGGTGCTGCATCTAAAACTACATAAGCAGTTAAGCCACGTTTATCACTTTCGCGGGAGTGGACTATGACGCGAGATGGCATATCTATTTTAGCTTCTAGTTGATTGAGCGATAACAGCATAAAAACTTGTTTACCAGCACTAATTGATTCATCTTTTTCCGATAATATTTTCGCAATACGACCAGAAAAAGGAGCGTGTAGAGTCGTATCATCAAGGGATTTTTTTGCGGTGGTTAGTTGGGATTTAGTGACTTCATTATCAGCTTTTCGTTTAGCCAATTCACTCTTTGAAATAAGGTTACTGCTAACCAGCGCCAGTGCTCTTTTATACTCAGCGTTGGCATTTTCGTACTGCGCTTTCGCGACATCAAGCTTTGCCACGTAGTCTCTTGAATCAATTTGTGCGAGGACTTGGTCTTGCTCAACGGCTTGTCCTTCAATAACGGCCATCTTGACAATCACTCCTCCAACTTGAAAGGCGAGTTCAGAAGACTGTTGTGCTTGAATAACCGCTGGAAAACTCATTAATTCTTTGATTGAGCTTTGGCCCACCTTTAATAATTTTGCTGGGCGAACAACTGGCGTGTTATTGGTTTCATCGACGACCGATTTATTGTCACAACCAACTGTTATTAGTGCGACTAACATCAATAGTCCCAATTTAATTTTACTGTAATCAACGATCATTATTCTCTCCTAGCAATCAGAGTTATAGGCACTTAAGATTGATTTTTGTCTAATCATTATCTAATCAAAGTGTGGTAAATTAACGATGGCATAACCAATCGCCATATATATAAATTTTTCTGAGTTGTGTTTATCTTCTTGTAAACGCTCTGTTAATCCAGTGATGCCAACATCACTGCTTATCATAATATCTAAGCCATTTATTACTTTTCTAAATTCCCGATCTTGTTCAATCGCTAACACCCAAGAGACATAAATTTTTTCGCCATGACTAAAATCTAATCGCTGTTCAATTATCTTAGTGATGTGCGGACGAATTTCATCAAGTAAGTCTTGTTTCTTTTTAAAATGACTATTGATACTCGAACGTCCGATATTGGTATTTTGAGCTATTCGAGTAAATGTTAACGCTTCAAATCCTTCAGATATTAAAAGATTGAGCGTAACCTGAATAATTCTTTCTCGGGTTTTTTGTGCTTCTTTTTGACTTACTTTAGGCATAATATACCTTTAATTATTAATAGAAGATGCCATCCTCTATTTTTTTGGTAAAGGTTATCCATCAAAAAGGGTCATTCTTACTCAATGTATTAAATGTAGTATACTGCTTAAAAATAAAACTACCGATTTAGGTGAGGCTATTCAATGAAAAAAGCAACCTTATATTATGTTTATGATCCTATGTGCAGTTGGTGCTGGGGTTTTCGTCCTACTTGGCTTAAGTTACAAGAGAAATTAGCACCACTGGTTGATATTCAATATCGTATTGGTGGTTTAGCGCCTGACTGCGATCAACCAATGACCGAAGAAATGCAGGAATTTTTACGGCAAACATGGCATAAGATCGCACAACAGTTAGGTACTCAGTTCAATTTTGATTTTTGGCGTTTGTGTCAACCGAGGCGATCAACCTATCCGGCATGTCGGGCATTATTATTGGCGAGAGAGCAAGGTAAAGAGCAAGCGATGAATGAGGCTATTCAGCGAGCCTATTATTTAAAGGCTAACAATCCTGCCAATACAGATACTTTAGTGGGGTTAGCGAGTGAGATCGGGCTGGAACCTGTATTATTTGAATCAAGATTACATAGTGAGGCATTGCAGCAACAGTTAATCGTTGAAATAGCGGATGCCAGAGCATTACCAATCCAAGGGTTTCCCTCGTTAGTATTACAGACTGGTTCAGAACTGATTGCGATTCCGATTGATTATCTTGATGGTGAAGCGACTTATCAAATGATTATTGATAGTTTAGAGGCATAACCCGACCGGTGATTCAGCCGGGTTAAATATAAATGGTTAAGCGTTTTGTTTAGTCGCGTTTTTACGATCTAATTTTTCTTGGCGACGTTGACCTATTAATTCTTCAACGTTACCGCCGATGTGATTTTCACCACGTTGCTCTGCTAGCAAAATTTGACGCTCTCGTTCTTCAAAACGGCTACGTTGCTCGTCGGTGAATTTATCATGACAGCGATGACAGCTAACACCTTTAACATAGTGCTCGCTTTCTTTTTCGGCTTCGGTCAATGGGAAACGACAGGCGAAACATTGGTCATATTTACCCTGCTCTAAATCGTGGTTAACTGCTACGCGACCGTCAAACACAAAACATTCACCTTCCCACATCGATTCGGTGGCAGGAACATCTTCAAGATATTGTAAAATGCCGCCTTCAAGATGATAAACCTCTTCAAAGCCTTGATCTTTTAAGTAGGCCGTCGATTTTTCACAACGAATGCCACCAGTACAGTACATTGCGACTTTTTTATGGTTAGTTTTATCTAGATTGTCAGCGACATATTGTGGAAATTCGCGGAAGGTTTTGGTGTTTGGATTTAAGGCATTTTTGAAAGTACCAATTTCCACTTCATAATCGTTACGGGTATCAACCAAAATCACATCAGGATCAGAAATTAACGCATTCCAATCTTTCGGCTTAACATAAGTACCAACCACTTGATTTGGATCGACACCTTCAACACCCATAGTAACGATTTCTTTTTTAAGCTTCACTTTAGTGCGCTGGAAAGGGTTTTCAGTATTGTAAGAGGCTTTATAAGAGATATTGGTTAAGCGATCATCTTGCGCCAAAAAAGTTAATACCTTTTCGATGGCAGCTTGGGTGCCGGCGATGGTACCGTTAATTCCTTCGTTCGCTATTAATAAGGTGCCATAAACATCATTTTCTTTCATAACATCTAATAATGGTTGTTGCAGTTGTTCGAAGTTTTCAAGGCGAACGAATTTGTACATCGCACAAACAGTGATATTGCTCATTTTTAATATTCCATTGAACTGGCCGAGTCGTAAACCCGGTGCTTTAGATTACCCTAGTTACTTAAAGTTGCGCGAACTAGGCATTAGTCGCGCATTCTATCAGGGATTGATTTAGATCGACACTGCCAATGTCACAATTTACGAGCTACAAGATAAGGTCGAACAGCCTGCTTTATTCCGTGCCCATTCAGGGCGCTTTTGAGCGTAGCGTTCAAAGTCTGGTTGTTCATCATACGGGCGCAGTAACAATTGCTGTAATTGATGAACTTCACTAAAATCACCTTGTTCAGCTAATTCTATCGCTTGCTGGGCTAAATAGTTACGTAAGACATATTTTGGATTGACCGCATTCATTGCTGCCGTGCGATCCGTTGCACTAATATCATCTGTTAGTGCTCGAGTGATATAATTATTAAGCCATTGACTCATTTCTTGTTGGTGCAGAGGATGTAGGCTATCTAATTGATAATAACAACACTCAAATAATTCGAGCCATCGATTATTATCACATTGAGCTAACTCTAATGGTAACTTAGCTAATTGACGATAAAAAATGGTCATGTCCATGACCGTGATGGTTAAAATACGTTCTAGTTCACTAAACAATTCGATATCGATTTTACTATTACATTGTTTTAAACCAAGTTTTTTCGACATCATCTCGGCCCATTGCTGTTCATATTGCTGCGCATAATCATTGAGACGTTGTTGTAATGGTTCCGCTTCTTCTATTAATGGATAAATAGCATTGGCGAGTTGGAACAAATTCCATTGGCTGACTTGGCCTTGAGCGCCAAACTTATAGCGGCGATTGGCAAAGTCAGTGGTATTAGGCGTCCAATTAGGATCAAAATTATCGAGCCAACCGTATGGGCCATAATCAATGGTTTCACCAATAATAGACATATTATCGGTATTCATTACGCCATGAACAAATCCAACTCGCATCCAATCAACAATCATGGCACAGGTTAAATCACACACTTCGCTAAACCATTGCAGATAAACTGCCTTTGATGGTTCCCCTAAATGTGGGAAATCGGAAGCAATAGTATGATCAATAAGTTGCTTTAATAGTGTTAAGTCACCACGAGAGGCAGGTAATTGAAAACTGCCAAACCGAGTGAAGGAGCGTGAAACTCGACAAACGACGGCACCAGGTTCACCTTTGCCATTACCGTCATAAAACATATCTCGTTCAACACTCTCACCCGTTAAACATAAACTTAATGCTCTAGTAGTCGCAATACCAAGATTAAACATTGCTTCGGAACATAAAAATTCGCGAACTGATGAGCGTAATACAGCTAAGCCATCTGCTGTGCGAGAATAAGGTGTTGGTCCAGCACCTTTTAGCTGTAGAATTAATTGACCATTACTTGGCGTAACCACTTCCCCCAAATTAATAGCTCGACCATCTCCTAGCTGACCAGCCCAATTTCCGAATTGATGACCGCCATAACACATCGCATAAGGCTGCATGCCATCGAGTAATTTATTGCCACTAAATAGTGCGACAAAATCATCGTTGTCACTATCTTCAGCCGTGAAGCCAATAAGTTGAGCTAATTCATCCGTAACCGCCACTAAGGTTGGATTGCTAACCATGGTTGGATCAACAAAAGAATAAGCTGCGTGGTGAACTTGGCGTCGGCCATTGGATTGTTCAGGATCGCTCGGTAAGTTATTAATAAAACGATTGTTGAATGTTAATGCAGGAAATGACATCAATCTTCCTAAAAAGTGACTAATGAATGGCAGTGTACACTAATCTAATAGAGCAGTATTCATAATGCCCGTGATAGTTATCACTATAAATGAACTGTTTTCGTTGTTTTTGTATCATTATTAATCGAACGATTAAAATATCGAAATAAGCACTTGCCAAGAAGCAAAGTATCTCTATAATGCTGCCTCACTGACACGGGGAAGCAGCTTACGAAAGCAAGCAGTGAAGCGGGTTAGAGAAGAAGACTCAGGTTTGAAACTTTCTTTTAGAAAACCATTTAGAAAGTAGAAATAAGGTATTGACTTCGAAACGGGATAACGTATTATACGCATCCCAACGCAACGAACCACAGGGTTTGAAGCGCTACTCTCATCCGAAAGGATGATGGAGTTGAAACGTTCTTTAATAATTAGTATTCAAATAAACTGTGTGGGCATTTGACGATGAGTATCAACTCTTTCTTAGGAAAGAAT
>SPKZ01005435.1_pt1 | contig 21530 bp, 19 predicted proteins | sample 2456571 | NCBI WGS metagenome assembly SPKZ01 (sample SAMN11192286, study PRJNA482655) | marine metagenome | biome: ENVO:00000447; feature: ENVO:00000244|ENVO:00000211|ENVO:00000569|ENVO:00002023; material: ENVO:00002151; isolation source: ocean water from marine abyssalpelagic zone ... | reverse complement strand
CGTTCATCGCGCCGAAGGGAAACACGAGGGCGAGGCCCGCGAACAGTCCCCCCACCGAGAGCCACTCCAGGACGCCGGGCCTTCTGGCCTCGCCCGCGACGGCGGGATGGAGGAGCAGGAGCGAACCGACGAGCCCGTAGGCAACGAGCAGCGCGAACAGTGAGCGCTCGATACCGAGCTGCGGGATGAGGACGAACGCACCGACGAGGGAACCCACCGCCCCGCCGAGCGTGTTGATCACGACCAGGTGCGCGGTCGCGCGCGCCTCGGCCGAACCCGAAGCGTGGAGCGCGCGTCCGAGGAGTGGAAACAGGACCCCGGAACCGATGCTCACCGGGAGCATCATGTAGACGTACGCGAGCACGGGCGGGCGCATCGCTCCGAGCTCGATGCCCTGCCCGAGTCCCACGTAGGACAACACGAGCAGAATCGCGTTTGCGACCCCGACAAGACCCGCACGCGTGTGTGCGTCGGCATCGAAGCGAAACCACAGCGACGACGCGAGGCCGCCGAGGCCGATGCCGGCGAGCACGGTCGCCAGCATCAGGGCCAGGTTCCAGCCGGTGGCCGCAGTGAATAGCAGGAAGAAGCGAAACCAGACCACCTCGAGCGCCATCAGGATCGCGCCGGCCGCAAAGGCCGAAACCGCGACGGGCCACGCCCTCGCGAACACGCTCTCGCCAGAGTGGGAACCCGGAGCCGCGCTCGCGATCGGCGGCTCGCCTTCGCGCGCCAGCCACAGCGCTCCCGCACCGGCGAGAAGATTGAGCGAACCCGCCGCAACGGCCGAACCCGTAACGCCGATCATTCCGATCAGCCAACGCTCCGTCGCGATCACGCCCAGCATGGCGCCGACCGTGTTCCACCCGTAGAGACGGCCGAGGGTGCGTCCGAAATTCGAATCGCGCGCCGAGAGCGCCCGCACGAGGAGGGGAAGCGTCGTTCCCATCGCGGCGGCCGGTACGATCATGAGTGTGAAACCGCTCGCCAGGCGCAGAAACCCGAGAAGCGCAGGGCTGTCGGCGATCGCGCCGAGCGGGGGAGCAACGAGCGCGGGGAGACCGGGGAGCAGCGCGACGAGGCCGACGCCGCTCACGGCGATCGCCCCCTCCGCGAGCGCGTACACGCGCAGCGGCGTCCGCAACTCGTCGCCGATGCGACCCGCCAAGGCGCCCCCCACAGCGAGGCCGGCCATGAAGCTGCACAGCACGATCGAGACCGCCCACACGCTGTTGCCGAGGACGAGACCCGCGAGGCGAAAGAACAGCACCTCGAACGCGAGCCCGGAGGCTCCGGACATCGCAAAGATGAGACACAGCACTGCGGTGGAGGCGCTCTCGCGGCGCGGCATGCGAAGACGACTCCGTGTTCCCGGACGGATGGACCGACATGCTACCGTGCCCGCGTTCGCCGCGTACAGCGGATCAGAGCTCCGGCAAAATGCTTCCAACGCAGTGCTCGCAGCGCCGTGCGCCGGAGCGCGCCGGAGCGCGCCGGAGCGCTTCGGAGAAATGGACAGGAGGTGAGCAATGGCACAGGCGAAGCCCGGCGCGCTGGTGATCGGCACAGGTTTCGGAATCCTCACACACGCGCGAGCACTGAGAGAAGCGGGCTTCGACGTCGTCGGCCTCGTGGGACGCAATCCCGAGAAGACGGCCAAGCGCGCGAAGTTGTTCGACATCCCGAACGCACTCACGTCGGTTCCCGACGCCCTCGCCCTGCCGGGCGTAGACGTCGTCTGCGTCACCACGCCGCCGCACTCCCATGCGGAGATCGCCATCGCCGCGGCCGAGGCGGGAAAGCACGTCGTGTGCGAGAAGCCCTTCGCGCGGGACGCCGACGAGGGCCGGCAGATGCTCGAAGCCGTCGAGAAGGCGGGCGTCATCCACCTGCTCGGCTGCGAGTTCCGCTACTCCACGGGTCAGGCACTCGCCACACGAGCCGTCCAGGAGGGACAGATCGGCGAGCCGCGCCTCGCCACGTTCATGCTCCACATGCCCGGGGTCTCCGATCCGGCGGGCGAGGTGCCCGCGTGGTGGGGGGTCGCCAGCGAGGGCGGCGGTTGGCTCGGCGCCTACGCGTCGCACGTGGTCGACCAGGTGCGCGTGACGCTCGGCGAGATCTCGGGTGTGAGCGCGTCGCTCACGTTGCTGTCGAATCACGATTGGACGGCCGAGGACTCCTACACGATCCACTTCCGCACCACGACGGGCGTTGACGGTGTACTCCAGAGCACGGCGGGGTCCTGGGGACCACCCGCCACGTGCGCGCGCATCGCGGGCTCGAAGGGCACGCTCATCATCGAGGGCGACACCGTCAGCATCGCCGACGCGACGGGTCAACGCACGCTCGATGTTCCCGACGATCTTCGAAATCCCGCGCCGAGCCCGCCGCCCGCCGAGCTGCTCGTCACGCAGTACGACATGCTCCACTCGATGGGCATCGACATCGGTCCGTTCACCAAGCTCTTTGGTGCGCTGCGCACGTGCATGGACGGAGGCGAGCTACCCACCGACCCCGCGCCGGCCACGTTCGTGGACGGACTGCGCGGTCAACAGGTGCTCGACGCGATTCGCAAGTCCTCGGTCGACCACGCCTGGGTTCCCATTGCCGAAGGCCGCAACGCGACCGCCGCGAACGGACGAACCTAGTCCTCCGACCAGAACTTCTGCCACGACTCGAAGGACTCGGGGACCGAGCCCCGGCCCGTCGTCAGCTCCGGCCAGCCAGACTTCGGGACGTCGAGCGGATTCACGCCGAAGTGGGCGCCGTAGAAGAGCAGGTGCTTGCGGCGCTCGAAGAGCCAGTGGCCGTCCACGCGTTCGTAGCGGTCCTGGTACTGGATCGCCTGGATCACCCACTTGCCCTCCTGCACGACCTGGCCGTGGCAGTACACGAAGCCGTGGGCGTGATCGTCGTCGTCGAGGTCGATGGCGTGCGTGCCGATATTGAGGACCGAGACACCGACGTCGCGGAGCGTCTCGCTCATGCTCGCGTGCAGCGCGGCGCGGCCCCGCTCCCCTCCCACCTTCACGTCGGGAGTGAACAGCGCAACCAGCTTGTCGATGTTTCGGCTGTCGACGTACAGCGCGTAATGGCTGGCGAGCTGACGGATCTCTTCGTAGGCGAGCAGGCGTTCGACGTCGTTCATCGGTGGGTCTCCATCAGGCATCTCGGAGGACATAGTGGCTCATGGGGTGAGAGTCGACGCGATCGAGCGCCAGGAATACCCGGCAGCTGTCCATCATGCGTGCGAGATTTCTGGCGTGGCGGTCCTCGGAGCCCCGCCAGTCGTAGAAGACGCGGGGATCGTCGAGAGCCTCGATGGGAAAGCCTTCCTCCACCACCGCCGCCCACGCGGGTGCACCGTCGGTGAGGGGACGCACGATCTCGTTGCGCACGTAGGCGAAGGTCGATTGCGTCTCCTCCGCGACCTCGCGGTGCACCCCGTACCAGTGGTCGATGAAGTCCGCGTACGCCATGCCGTCCTTCGGCTCGATGCAGGTGGTGAGCACGAAGCCGGGCATGCGCTGGACGCGTTCGCGCTCCGGGAGGTCGAAGGCGAGCGGGCGCGACTCGACGACGAGGTACCCCGCAATGCGCAGGGCCGCGCGAGCCAGGGTTTGCTCGCAGCCGTTGCGATCCTGGGACGCGTCGAGCCAGAACGATACGAAGCCCGATTTGGCGGGCGACAGGATGCTCAGGTGAAGCTCGGTGCCCGCCGCGACGTCGTCGTCGATACAGCTCACGCGCAGGCCGAGAGCACCTCGGCCCTGGAGCTCGGTGGCGACGTCCCCGATGAGAAGATCGCGAAACGCAGTAGCGTCGAGGTGACCGGGCTTCCAGATCGCGTAAGCGAGCTTCTCCATCGACCCTTCCCCCGGTCGCCGGGTTGAACGCGCATCCTACTACCAATGTCGTTCGGCAGGTCGGGTGATCCGTGGCGCGAACGTTGCGAGATAGCGCCCGGGACGCGGTTCGAGTAGATGTTCAGGCATGAGCTGGCGCCCCACCCTCGAGTCCGTGCACGCGTCGCGGTGGCAGGCCGTGCTGGCGATCACCGGCGGCGGCAGCGGTGCAATCGCGGCGCTCCTGGAGATCCCTGGCGCCTCGGCGACGCTGCTCGAAGCGCGCGTCCCCTACGCTGGGGCAGCGCTCGACGAGTGGCTCGGCAGCCCGCCCGACCAGGCAGCGAGTGCGGACACGGCGCTCTCGATGGCGTGCGCGGCGTGGCAGCGGGCCGCCCAGTTGAGCCCCCACGAGCCGGCGCTCCTCGGCGTGTCGTGCTCGGCATCGCTCTCGAGCGACCGCCCGAAGCGCGGCGAGCACCGCATCCACGTCGCCTGCCAGAGCGTTTCGCACACGGCCCTGTACTCACTCACGCTCGAAAAGGGCGCGCGCGATCGCCGCGGGGAGGAGGCCGTAGCGTCGGCGCTCGTGTTGCACGCGCTGGCGCGCGCCTGCGACTCGAAGCTCGAGATCGCGGTGCCGCTGGTCGCCGGCGAGCGCGTCGAGAGCGAGGAGCGGACGGTCGACCCCGCGCTCGCCGACGTCTGGACGGGCCGCACGCCCGGCGTCTGGTCGCTGGCCGGCGGACGCCTCGCCCGCGAACCGCAGGCGCCGCCGCGGGGTCTGCTCTCGGGATCCTTCGACCCGCTCCACGCCGGGCACGAGGCCCTCCGCGCCGCCGCCGAAGAGCAGCTCGGGGGACCGGTCTACTTCGAGCTGACCCTGCGAAACGCCGACAAGCCGCCGCTCGACTATCTGCGTCTCGAGCGCAGACGCGCGCAGTTCACACACGCGCCCGTGTTCGTGAGCCGCCAGGCGACCTTCGCGGAGAAGGCGCGCTACTTCGCGGGCGTGACGTTCGTGGTCGGGGTCGACACCGCTCTGCGTATCGTCGAGCCGCGCTTCTACGACGGCGGCACCCGTGGCGTCGAGGCGGCGCTCACGAGCCTGCGCGAGGCCGGGGCGCGGTTCCTCGTCGCAGGGCGCCAGACCGGCTCGAGCTTCCAGACCCTCGCCAACGTGCCGATTCCGGCGGGCTTCGACGACGTGTTCGTCGAGCTTCCGGAGTCCGAGTTTCGCGCGGACGTCTCGTCCACCGAGCTGCGCGGTCGCAGCGAGGACCCCGGGAGCGCTTGAGGCTTCCGGATCGCGGGCTGTATCCTCGTCGCATCGGAGGATTCCCCGTGAGGCAGCTCGATTTCGAGATCTTCGACGGCGACAACCACTACTACGAGGCCGAGGACGCTTTCACGCGTCACATCGACCGCAGCATGCGGCACCGCTGCATGCAGTGGGCGGAGGTGAACGGACGCAAGAGCCTGCTCGTCGCCGGCAAGGTGAACCGCTTCATCCCCAACCCGACCTTCGACCCGGTCGCTCGTCCGGGCTGTCTCGACGACTACTACAAGGGCAAGAACAGCGAAGGGCTGTCGATTCGCGACGCCTTCGGCGCCCTCGAGCCCATCCGCGCCGAGTATCGCGATCGCGACGCGCGCATCCTGGTGATGGACGAGCAGGGCGTGAACGGGGCGCTCTTCTTCCCGACGCTCGGCGTCGGCATGGAGGAGGCGCTGCTCCCCGACGTCGAAGCCGTCCACGCCGGGTTCTCGGCGTTCAACCGCTGGCTCGAAGAAGACTGGGGCTTCGCCTACAAGGAACGGATCTTCGCGGCGCCGTACCTGTCGCTGCTCGACCTCGACAAGGCCGTCGCCGAGCTCGAGTGGGTCCTCGACCACGACGCCCGCGTGATCGTCATGCGGCCCGCACCGGTGCGCACGCCGGGCGCTTCCCGCTCCCTGGCCGACCCGTATTTCGACCCCTTCTGGTCGCGCGTGAACGAGTCCGGCATCTCCGTGGCCTTCCACGGTGGCGACTCCGGCTACGGGAAGTACATGGAGGATTGGGGCGAGGGTGGAAGTGTCCAGTCCTTCAAGAGCTCGCCGATGAGCGCCGTCGTCGCTGGCTCACGCGCGCCCTTCGACTGCATGTGTGCGCTCGTGGTGCACGGGCTCTTCCAGCGCCACCCCAACATCCGCGCCGCGAGCATAGAGATGGGCTCGAACTGGGTGCCGTGGCTGATCCAGAGCTTCCGTCGCGCCCACGGGATGAATCCCAAGAGCTTCGACGAGGACCCGGTGGAGACCTTCCGCCGCCACGTCTGGATTTCGCCCTTCCACGAGGACAACGTGATGGGGCTCCGCGAGCTGCTGGGCGCCGACCGGCTCGTCATGGGCTCGGACTGGCCGCACGCCGAGGGACTGGGCGCGCCCAGCGAGTACTTGCGCGAGCTCGACGGCTTCACGGATGAAGAAGTCCGACTCGTGATGCGCGAGTGCGGCAAGGGCCTCACGCAGCGGCAACACTAGTCCGGCTGGGAATCAGCGGCCAAAGCCCCTCTGGCCCGCCTCGGGGCGCGCTCCCGGATCGGGCCGCGTTACCTCGCGTCGGCTTTCTGGGCCGGCGTCTTGGCGTCGAACTTCGGATCTTCACCGAACGTCTCCGAGTCGGCGGTGACGCGGTACCACTCCCAGCGCGCGCCGTCGGGCTCGGTCGCCCACACCTTGTCGGCCTTGGCGTAGCAGCACGTGGTGCCGTCCTCGACGAAGTGCTCCATGCCGACGCTCTTCAGGCGCTCGGTGGCGGCGGTGACGTCCTCGGACTCGAACACCTCGACGCCGAGGTGGTTCAAGCGCTCGGCGGCGTCCGGCGCTTCGAACAGCACGAGCTTCAGCGGCGGCTGCTCGATGGTGAAGTTCGCGTAGCCGGGCTTTCGCTTGTTGACGGGGACGTTGAACATCTTCGAGTAGAAGTCGACGGCGGCGTCGAGGTCGCTGACGTTCAGGGCGAGTTGAAGTCGCATGTGGGAGGCCTCCATGAATTCGATATTTCCAATAATATAGAAATATAGAGATTCGTCAACGGCCGATCTGGCGATCTCGCTCTCCAGCCTCGACCGGGGTCATTCCAGCGGGGCATCCGACGTGCCCGTGCAGCAGTTCCTGGTCAGGAATCCCATCACCTCCCCCATCACCGAGAAGTCTGCGGCATAGATGAGCGACCGACCGTCGCGCTCCGAGCTCACGAGTCGCGCATGCAGGAGGGAGCGCAGGTGGAACGACAAAGTCGGTGCGGGAATTTCGAGGCGCTTGGCGATTTCGCCCGCCGAGAGGCCCCCCGGCCCCGCCTGGACGAGCTGGCGGAAGACTTCCAGGCGGGTTTCCTGCGCGAGGGCGCCGAGCACGGAGACGATTTCGCCAGATTCCATGCTTCCATGATATTCGAAATCGAGAGCTTCGGGCGATCCCCCGCCGCTTCCGAGCGCATTTCAGCGAAACGGCCAGCCATTGCCGACAGGACGAACTCGCCGCGCGCGCAGGTGACGGGATCCTTCCAGGCGAGCACGGGATGGACGGCGACGCCGACGGAAACCGCCGGATTCGCCTCCCCGCTTCCCACTTCGGCGTGCCAGAGTAGTCACAACCACCACGCGAGGTTCTCCCATGCGCTTCCCCGGCAAGGTCGCGATCATCACGGGATCGGGCACGGGCATCGGTCGTGACATGGCGATCGCGTTCGCGCGCGAGGGCGCGCACGTCACGCTGGCCGCGCGCCGCGCCGAACTCCTCGAGGAAACGGCGAGCCTCGCCGAGAAGACGGGGGCCCCGCGGCCCCTCGTCGTGCCCACGGACATCACGCAGGAAGACCAGGTCGACGCGATGGTCGAGCGCACCGTCGAGCGCTTCGGCGGCGTCGACTTCATGATCAACAACGCGGCCTTTCCCGGCACCGACCTCTACGTCTGGGAACAGACGCTCGAGAACTGGAACCAGACGGTGGCCACCAACCTGACGTCACAGTTCCTGGTGTCGCGTGCCTGCCTGAAGCACATGATGCCGAAGCGCTCGGGCGTGATCCTGACCTTCTCCTCCACCGCGGCGCTGGGCCCCTACCCGCGCAAGAGCCACTACACGGCCTCGAAGTCGGCGATCTTCGGCTTCACCCGCACCCTGGCGATGGAGGTCGGCGAGCACGGCATCCGCGCGAACTGCATCGTGCCGGGCGCGGTCAAGACCGAACTCCTCGAGCGCTACTGGGAGCGCATCGCGGGCGAACGCGGTGTCGACCCACAGGTGGTCGCCGACGAGATGGGCCAGCGCGCGGCGCTCGGACGCGCCGTCGAGCCCAACGAGATCACGAAGACGGTGATGTTCCTGTGCTCCGACGACGCGAGCGGTATCACCGGACAGATGCTCCGAGTCTGCGCCGGTGCAGCGATGAGCTGAGCTTCGAACCCAACCCAAAGCCGAGAGGAAGACCCGATGAGCGACCTCGAACTCCGCATGGAGAAGCTCGAACAGCGCGTTCACGAGCTCCAAGACCGCGTCGACCTGCACGAAATCATGGCGCGTTACGGCCCGGCCGTGGACTCCGGAAGCGCCGACGCCGCCGCGGCACTCTGGGCCGAGGACGGCATCTACGACGCCGAGGGCGCCGGCCCCATGCGCAGCGCTGACGCGGTGCGCGAGATGGTCAACGGGCCCGCCCACCAGTCGCTGCTCCCGAACTGCGCCCACACGATCGGCCCCGCGACGCTCGACCTCGACGGCGACCGCGCCACGGCAACGGGCTACTCGCGCGTCTACAAGCGCAAGGGTGACGCCTTCGAACTCTGGCGCCTCGCGACGAACCGCTGGGAGTTCGAGCGCCGAGACGGGCGCTGGTGCGTCGCGCGCCGCGTGAACCGTCTCATCGGGAACGAAGAGGCCCGGCAGCTGCTCGCGCGCGCGGTGGAGTGACGCGAGGCGGGCGAGGAACGCTCGCGCAGGGCGCCACCGCGGCGGTCCTGCTGTTGGGCATCCCTCCGTGCACCCATGGGGAAAAGCCTGCTCACCAATTCCGCGCGAGGCGATCCTGATACAATCGAGAGCGTTCCCCCGGGAACCTGGAGGGTCAGCCATGGCGCAGTCCGCTCGTAAGCCCCGCGTCACCGTCGGTGCCAACGCAGCCGATCGCGCCCGCAACCTCGCCACTGGCGCGGGGCTGGTCGACGATCCGTATCCCAAGTACGCCGAGCTTCGCGAGACCGGCCCGGTGCACGAAGGCTCGATCTCGGGCGTGTTCGACATGGAGGGTCCGGAAAGTCAGGGCTGGCGGGATCGCCGGAATTTCTCGCTCTACGATTGGAAGACCGTCGACGCGATGCTGCGGGACAACGAGACCTATTCGTCGAGCTGGTACGAAGCGAGTCTGGGTGCCGTGGTGGGCTTCAGCATTCTCCAGATGGACGAGCCCGAACACCGCCGTTACCGCTCCCTCGTTCAGCCCGCGTTCACGCGCTTGAACATCGAAGACTGGCGAAAGCGCTGGATCCAGCCGGCGGTGGACGCCATCGTCGACGGCTTCGTCGAACGCGGCGAACCCGTCGACATCTACGCCGAGCTCTGCGCCAAGGTCCCGGTCTATACCATCGCGAGCTCTTTCGGGGTCGCCGCCGAGGACGTTCCCCACTTCCACGAGCTCGCCGTCACCTCCGTGGGCGTCATCGGCGACCCCGCCGGCCGCATTCGCGCATCCAACGAAATCGCCGACTACTTGCGCGGCATCATCGCAGATCGCAGGCACTCCGGAACCGGAGACTTGATCAGCGTGCTGTGCACCGTGGAGATCGACGACCCCGACAGCGGCGAAAGCCACCACCTGAGCGACGACGAGATCCTGGCGTTTGCGCGCATCATGTTGCCCGCGGGTGCCGGGACCACCTACCGCGGCCTCGGCTGTTTGTTCCTGGGCCTGCTCGAGACCGGACAGATCGATCAGCTGCGCGAGGACAGGAGCCTGATCGACGCCGCGATCGAAGAGTCGCTGCGCTGGGAGCAACCCCTGACATCGATCAGCCGGCTCTCCACTCGCGACAGCGAGCTCGGCGGTGTGAAGATCCCCGCTGGCAGCGTGGTCCACGGCTGTGTGGCCGCCGCCAATCGCGACCCCGCTCGCTGGGACGACCCCGACACCTTCGACATCCGGCGGCCGCTGCAGCCCCACGCGAGCTTCGGCTCGGGCCCGCACCTGTGCATCGGGATGCACCTGGCCCGGACGGAGATGCGCTGCGCCATCAACGCCGTTCTCGACCGGATGCCCGGTCTGCGCCTGGATCCCGACGCCGATAAACCCTGGATCACCGGCTTGCTCTTTCGCACGCCGACCGCGGTGCCGGTGGTATTCGACGCGCCGTGAAGATCCACATCGACCGGGAGCTCTGTATGGGATCGGGGAGTTGCCAGTTCTTCGCGCCGCACACCTTCGATCTCGACGCCGAATGCAAAGCCGTCGTCTCCAATCCCGAGGGCGACCCGTCGACTGCGATTCAGAGCGCTGCTTCGAGCTGTCCGACCCGCGCCATCGAGCTGGTGGAAGCCGACGGATGACCGCTTTACCGATGAGCGCCGGTAATTGCGCGCGCTGATCACGAACAACCAGGAACCCGCCATGGCACACGAACTCATCTCCGCCGATTCTCACGTCAACCCGCCGCCCACGATGTGGGCCGAGTACCTCCCGGCACAGTGGCGCGACCGCGCACCCGTCATCGAGAAGACCGACGACGGCGAGGTGCAGGTCTTCGAAGGCCGGCGCTCCCCCATCCTCGGCATCAATGCCATGGCGGGCAAGAAATCCGAAGACTTCAGCTGGAATCTGCGCCGCCTCGACGATCAGCGCGCCGGCGGCTTCGACCCGGACGCCCGCCTCGCGGACATGGACCTCGATCACATTTCCGCGGAAGTCCTGTATGGCGGCGGCCCGTTGCCGAGCGGGGACCCGGACTTTCGCCAGGCCAGTGTCTTCGCCTACAACGACTGGCTCGCGGATTTCTGTGCCCGCGCGCCGAACCGCCTGCTCGGCATGGCCTACATCCCCTGCGAAACCCCCGACGTCGCCGTTGCCGAGGTCGTGCGCTGCGCCGCCAAGGGACTGCGAGGCTGCGTGATTCCGCGCTTCCCGGGCGAGAGCGACGAGTGGTCCGACGACGCCTGGGATCCCTTCTGGCGCGCACTGCTCGACGTCGGTTGGCCGGGCGGTATCCACGTCGGAGGAACGGGGCGCAAGGCGGCATTTCCCGACCTCGACCCCGTCGGCTTCATCTCCGGCCTGATGATGAGCAAGTTCGCCCTGGCCGAGGCGTGTTCGAAGATCGTGCTGTCCGGCGTGCTGGAGCGCTACCCGGAGCTCCGCATCGTGTCCGTGGAGGGGCAGCTGGGCTGGCTCCCGTTCGCCAACTACTACCTAGACCACGTCTGGGAGAAGCACCGGCACTGGACGGGAAGTGAGCTGCCGAATCCGCCGAGCTTCTACTTCGCGCGGCAGGTCTTCGCGACCTTCATGGAAGACCCGGTGGGCCTGCGCGAGCGCCACGCCATCGGTGTCGACAACATCATGTGGTCGAGCGACTACCCGCACTCCGAGACCACCTGGCCCAACAGCAAGAAGCTCACCGACGAGTGGATGGATGACATCCCGGAGACGGAACGTCGCAAGATCCTGTTCGAGAACGCCGCCAACCTCTACCACCTGTGAGCACGCCGGCTCGGTCGGCCTCAGCCCGTGGCGCCGGCCCGCCCGCGGGCGACAGCCTCCGCGTACTCGCCCGTCGGCCAGGGCTGTAGCGCGCGCATCGGCGCGATCTCCGTCTCGCCGGCCTCGACGATACCGCTCTTCGCGTCGACGACCTTCCATGCCATCGTCCGTCCGAAGAGTGGCTGCGATTCGACGGTGATGACGCGCAGCTCGCCCTCTTCGAACCCGCACTGTTCCTGCACCGCCCGAAGGAGCTGGGCGTCGTTCAGGTGCCCGTCGCCGAAGTTCCAGCCGAGAACCATTCCGCAGAGGATCTCTCCATCCATCCACTCGTAGTTGTCGATGTGATCGACCGCCTTCGGCAGGGCATCGAGCAGCGGCCGACCCTCCAGGTGCATGAAGCGATGGGCGAGGGACATCACCAATGCGGCATCCACGGTCTCGGCGTCGGGGAGCATCCCCTCGAGCTGCTCGCGCATGGTTCCAGAGGCCTTGGTGAGCTTTGCGAGCTTCTTCGAGCTGTCGCCGCGGAACAGCCAGACGTTGTACGCCCAGTTGCCCGCGTAGTAGCGCATCGCCATGAGGAACGAGACCTGAGACGGCACGAAGTTGCCGTAGCAGGGGATGACGAACATGCAGAAGAACAGGAACGCGACGAGCCACGGCATGGCATCCAGCGCCAGAATGCCCGCCTCGGGATTGAAGCCGAACAGGAAGATGCCGCCGTACACCATCAAGATGTTCCACTCGATCGGCATGCCACTCGGGTTGTTGACGGCGATGAAGCCGTGGAAAAGGCACATCACGAAAAGAGCGAAGCCGGTCACGAGCGCACTCTCGCTCGAGATCAGCATCAACGGGATCATGTACTCCGTGAAGGTGCCCACCTTCGCCATCGAGATGGCCATCCGCGAAGGTCGAAGATCATCCGGGTAGGAGGCGAAGAGCCGCTTCTTCAGGCTTTTTGGAAAGAAGGGCCCGTTGTTCATCATCACCATGATCACGGACGGGAAGTGGTGGTTGAGCTTGGAGGTCGCCGCCCAGAACCAGATGGAGCACCAGATCACTTTGCAGGCAGAGATCCACAGCACGTCACCGCTCGCCACCGTGAGGCAGACGAGCGCCACGTAGTAGTGCTCGGCGCGCGCGGCGAGGAAGAGCGTCTTGTCCGTGAGACCCAGCAGAGGGATGAGGATGAAGCTCGGCGCCAGCAGCTCCGGCGTGACTTCCGGAGCCACGAGCACGCGCAGCAGGAAGAGTTGGTTCGCGGCGTAGAGGGCGACATCGAGCCAGGTGCGCCGAAATCCGCCGAAGACCGGCAAGCCGGGAAACAGCGGCAGCTTGGTGGTGCCCGGACGGAGAAAGTGGAGGAAGCCCCCGATGGGCGGCGAGAAGCGCGCGTTCATGGGGCCGGACGAGCAGCCGAAGCCGGCGGACTCGTAGAAGATGGCCCACAGGATGGCCTTCTGGAACGCGACGGCCGTGAACGCCCAGGCCCCCGGCGAGCCGATGCCCGGGTAGTCGGCGGCGAACGAGACGAAAAACGCCCAGCCTCCGACGAAGAGGATCAGGTACTTCGCCCAGTACATCACCAGCACGATGAAGGGATTGGGGTTGATCTGAGCCGCCCAACTCCGGCACACCAGCCGCACGCGCTCGGGGAACGGTGCCGAGAGAAGACGTTGGACGTCGTAGGGAGGAAGGTCGAGGTCGGGATTCGTCACGATGGCTCCATGACTATCACCGATCACGGGGTCTCGTCCAGATGGGCACGTCGGAAATCGCTACGCGGCGCAGACCTCCACCGGAATCCCGTTCGCGACGCTCGTTCCCGACGGCGCGTCGAGCGGGACCTCGTCGGTGAGGACATTCGCGTTCACGCCGGGCTGGCGTTTTGCCGCCGTGGTGAGCCGGGTATCGGCTGCCGTGTGGCCGAAGCCGTGGGGGAGGCTCACGACGCCGGGCATCATGTCGTCGCTCACCTCGACCTCGGCCACCACCTCTCCGACGCGCGAGCGGACCCGCGCCTGGGCCCCGTCCACGAGGCCCAGGCGCTGGGCGTCCTTCCCGCTCACCATCAGCGTACAGCGCGGCTTCCCCCGCGCGAGAATTTCGACGTTGTGAAGCCACGAATTCATGTTGCGCGCCTGGCGTCGGCCCACGAGCAGCAGCGAATCCTCGTCGGGAGGCCGGTCGAGCCGGGCGCGCAGCCGCGGGACATCCGCCGTGATGTGCGGATGCGCGAGGGGAATGCGACCGCCCGGCGCTCGCATGATCTCGAGCAGGCGCGGCTCGAGGGGACCGAGGTCGATGGCGTGCGAGACGGCGCGCAGCTTGTCGAGCGACAGTCCATCGGCAGCGTCGGCGAAGCCGTCGCCGAAGGGACCCGCGCGCAGCATCAGATCGACCACACGCATGGGTCCGGGCTCATCGCCGAGCTTCGCGAGCACCGCGTCGAACTCGACATTCTCGCCGGACAGGCCCGAACGCCCCAGCGTGTGGCGCACCTTCTCGAGGAAGGCCCGCTCTTCGAACGCCTCGGCGCTCGTTCCAGAGAGTCTCGCGGCTAGCTCGAGCATCACCTCCCAGTGCTCTTTCCCGTCCGGCGCGGGCTCGAAGACCCTGGGCGACCAGCGGACGAAGTTCCGCACCGCGGTCGTCGACGTCAGGAAGTCGAAGTTCTCGTGCTCGAGTTGAACGATCGTCGGAAGGATGATGTCCGCGTGGCGCGTGGTCTCGTTCAGGTAGATGTCGATCGCCACCATGAAGTCGAGCCCCGCCATCGCACGGTCGAGGCGAGCGCCATTCGGCGTCGAGAGCACCGGGTTGCCCGCAACGGTGACGAAACCGCGTAGACGTTTCTCGCCCGCCGCGTCCATCTCCTCGGCCATGACCGAGCAGGGGAGTTGGCCATCTACCTCGGGGTGGTCACGCACAACGGAGCGCCAGCGCCCCACGATGAACGGCTCGGCCTCGCGACCGGCCTCCGCCTGTCCCGTGGCCGGTCGAGGGAACATCATGCCGCCGGGCTCGTCGTAGTTGCCCGTGAGGATGTCCACCACATCGACGAGCCAACTCGCGAGTGTGCCAAACTCCACCGTGCAGGTACCGATGCGGCCGTAGCAGCAAGCCCGTTCGGCGGCGGCAAACTCCCGCGCGATGCGCCGCGTCACCCCCGCGTCGATTCCCGTGGATGCAGCGACGGCTTCCGGCGTGAACGCAGAGGCGAGCGAGCGGATCTCGTCGATGCCGTCGACCACCGCGCCGAGGCGACCCGGATCGACCAACCCCTCCGCGAAGAAGACGTTCACCATCGCGAACAGAAACGACGCGTCACTCCCCGGCCGGATGAAGAGGTGCTCGTCGGACACCCTTGCGGTCTCGGTCCGGCGCGGATCCACGACCACCACCTTGCCTCCCCGCTCCTGGATCGCGCGCATGCGGCTCTTGACGTCGGGCGCGGACATGAGGCTGCCCTGCGACACGATGGGATTGCCACCGAGACACAGGAAGTAATCGGTGCGGTCGATATCGGGGATGGGAAGGATCGAACTCTTTCCGTAGAGGGCCCGCGACACGACGAGCTTTGGGAAGTGATCCATCGTCGCGCCCGAGAAGAGGCGGGTGGAACGCAGCGAACCCACGAGGAGTCGGTTGTAGAGCATCGCGCCGACGTCGAAGCCCGTGGGGTTGCCGATGTAGACGCCGATCGTGTCGGTGCCGTGCTCTTCCTGCAGACGCAGCAAGCCGTCGGCCGCGAAGTCGATCGCCTCCTCCCAGCCGATCTCCTTCCAGCCGTTGGCCGTCCGCCGCAGCGGTTGCTTGATCCGATCTGAATCCTCGTAGACGCCCTTCATGGCCTGCGACTTGGAACAGAGGAATCCGGCGCTTCTCGGATCTTCGGGGTCGCCCTCGATGCGCAGCACCTTGCGGTTCGCGAGATCCGCGTGCACGCGCAACCCGCAGGCCGCCTCGCAAATCGGGCAGGACCGATGGAACCAACGACGGCCTTCCGAACTCACGAACATCTCCTGTGCAGTGGTTGCACGATCAGCTGGGCAGAATCGGGTTTCGACGTGTGAGGATTTCCTGGGTGCGGTCCATCGCGCCCTCCCGGGCACCCCGAACGAGAGCGAAGCCGAGCGGCGCCGTTCGGCGGGGAGTGACGACATTCTACGCCCCGTCGCGCCTGCCGCTGTAGCCGAAGAATTCGTAACGGGCGTCAGTGCCTGCTGAATCGAAGGACACAACTCCGTTCCGGGGAACCCGGCTGCGCCGTTCAGGTCGATGATGCTCGAGGCGCCGAGGCTCTCCACCACCACGGGGCCCGACATTTCCCTCTCGCTCCGGACGGCCGAGAGGAGGGGATCAGCCTGTTTCGGGCCTCCGAAACAGGCTCCGAAGTCGGATCCGACCCGCCGCCCCGCCGGGCAGCAGCTCGGATATCTCGCGCAGCCGGGCTTCGGCCGGTCCCAGCAGCCAGCAGTCGTCGTCGGGAAGGGCCTCGAGGGGCGGCCCGGCGACGTTGAGCTCGCAGATGTCCCGAAGCTCGACGTCACCGCCGGCGCGGCGCTCGAACCAGCGAAGTGGCAGACCCTGGGTCCGACACACGTAGGGGCGGTGCGCGTAGACCCGACAGGCCCCGTCGGCGTCCAGGAACGCACACGCACCCGCCGGGTGGGGGACTTCGGTGAGCACCGGAGGCGCCCCTCGCCGAATGCGCTCCGCCTCGGCGGCGGACACGCTGATGTCGTCGACGCAGCATCCCGAGCACCCGCGCCGGCACTGGAGTCGCTCGGCGTGTCGCTTCGCCAGAGCGGTGGCGTCGCGGTCGACCTCCTCATAGAGACCGTCGAGCGCGTCGAGGGCTGCGTGGAAAGGGTCGGTCGCGGCCACGGGGACAGAGTAGTCCGCGCGGCCGCCGAAGGAACGTCCGGTACAATGGCGGTGGCGTGAAGCACCGGCCCATCCGCGACAAGATCCGCCAGGAGTAGTGAGCGCGAAACAGGCGGCTACGACGATCGCGCTCGAAGCCGGCCTGGTTCCGAACGTGCTCGCGTTCAACGATGCCGTATGCCCTCCCGAGCTCCAGGTCCGGGAGAATCGCTTCGACGCCAGTCAGCTGGGTCGGATGGGCGGATAGATGCTGTTCACGAGCCCGATCTACCTGCTCTTCTTCCCCGTCGTGTTCGCGATCTCCTGGGCACTGCGAGACGACCGGGCCCGCAAGAGCTTCCTGTTGCTGGCGAGCTACGTCTTCTACGCCGCCTGGGACTGGCGCTTCCTGGGGCTGATCGCGCTTTCGACAGCGGTCGACTACGCCGCGGGTCTCGCCCTCTCCCGCACCGACGCGCCCGGGCGGCGGCGCGCCTGCCTCGCCGCGAGTGTGATCGTGAACCTCGGAGTGCTCGGCTTCTTCAAGTACTTCGGGTTCTTCGTCGAATCCGCCACGGCACTCCTCGCGCCGCTCGGGGTCACGGCGAGCGACCGCGCGCTCGGAATCGTGCTCCCGGTCGGCATCAGCTTCTACACCTTCCAATCCATGAGCTACACGATCGACGTCTACCGGCGTCAGATCGACGCGACGCCCGGAATCGTCGACTTCGCGCTGTTCGTGAGCTTCTTTCCGCAGCTGGTCGCGGGCCCGATCGTGCGCGCGAAGTCGATGCTCCCACAGCTGCAACGGCGTCCGCGACTCGACGCAGTGGACTTTCGCGCGGCGTTCACGCTCTTCCTCGTCGGCTTCGTGAAGAAGAGCTGCATCGCCGACGGTGTGGCGCCGAGCGTCGACGCGCTGTTCGCCGATCCGACGTCGTTCACGGTGCTCTCGGTCTGGACGGGAGTTCTCCTCTACGCGGTGCAGATCTACTGCGACTTCTCGGGCTATACCGACATGGCGATCGCGAGCGCGCGACTGCTCGGTTACGAGCTCACCCCGAACTTTCGCTTCCCCTACTTCGCGCGCAACATCAACGAGTTCTGGCGCCGCTGGCACATGAGTCTCTCGAGCTGGCTGCGCGACTACCTGTACGTCGGCGTTGGCGGCATGCGGGGCTCGCACTGGGTCGCGCAGCGGTCACTCATGATCACGATGCTCCTCGCGGGCCTGTGGCACGGCGCGGCGTGGAACTTCGTGGCGTGGGGCGCGTTGAACGGCGTGGCGATGGTCGTGCACCGCGAGTGGCGCCGCGCCGTCGGTCCGATCGTGCGCGACGTCCCGGCGCGCCGGGCGCTGTCCATCGCCGCGACCTTCCTGTTCGTGTGCACCGGCCTGATCGTCTTCCGCTCGCCGGACTTCGAGGTCGCGGGGGTCGTCGCGCGCGCATTCCTCACGTTCCAGAGCAGCGGCGCAGAGTCGATCGACGCCCGCTGGCTGCTGCTCTTCGCCATCGTGAGTCTCGTTCACGGCCTCGCGAGCCGGGGCGTCACGGCGCGCTCGGTCGAAGCGCTGCCCGACTGGGCCTTCGCGCTGGCCTTCGGTGCCGCAGCCGCACTCGCGCTCGCTTTCGTCCCGATGCGCTCGGAACCGTTCATCTACTTCCAGTTCTGAAGATTCCGACGCGAGACGAAGACTTCACGGCGTCTGACCTTCGTTTCGCCTCCGCGCGTCAGCCCCGACCGGGAAGCTTGGCGAGCACCTCGTCCGCGAAGCGGCGCAGTGCATCGAGCTTCTCCTGTAGCGTCATGGTGTCGCCCTGGTACGCGTTCCGCACGCCAAAGCCGGTCTCCGTGACACCGATCTCCTCGAGGCGCTCGTAGCCGTCGGGCGTGTCGTAGCCGGGAAGCCCAGCCGAGATCTCGAAGGGCTCGCCCTCGCGCCCGTATTCGCGCCGAAACCCGTTCAGGGTGGCGATCGCAGCGATCAGCTGCTCCTCGGTGAGGCCAGTGAACGTGAAGCCGTCGGCAAGACGCGCCGCTCGCCGGTACGCGGCCTCCGTGTGGCCGCCGTAGATGATCTTCACAGGCTTCGTGGGGACGGGGCAGAGCTTGATGCGCGGGATGTCGTAGTACTCGCCCTTGTACTCGAAGTAGTCGCCCGTCATGAGCCCGCGAATGATCTCGATCATCTCGCCCATCCGCTTGCCGCGTGTCTTCCAGTCCGTCTGGGTGACCGCGAAGTCTTCGAACCAGGGACTCAGACCGACGCCGAACACGAAGCGGTCGTTCGTCATCACAGCGACGGAGCTCACGGTCTTCGCCACCAGCACCGGATTGCGGATGGGAAGTTTGACGACTCCCGTCCGGAACACGATCCGCTCGGTGACCGCGCCCATCGACGCGGCCAGCACGAAGGGGTCGATGAAGGGCGTGCCGTCGAGGAACTCGCGGGCGCCGTCCTCGGTGTAGGGGTACTCGCCAATCGCCTCCTCGGGATAGCAGATGCTGTCGGGAATTCCGTAGGAGTCGAATCCGGCCTCTTCGGCCGCGATCGCCAGGGGGACCAGATGGGAGGGATCGCACATCGATTCGCCGAAGGTGAATTTCACAGGGGCCTCGCTACTCGTCGGTTCGCCGATTCGCCGGAGCGAGGGCCGCTCGCGACGTTGCTCGAGCACGATTCTGGACGCGCTGACGGGGCCGTGTCGAGTGGCTTTCCTCGGGCAGCGCGAACGCGACGACGCTGTCGCCCTTCTTCGGCCGCAGCGGGCTGTGACCGCCGGCCGCGACAGCCCGAAGCTGACGAATCACCGACAGTGCGGATTCCGACCCAGCCGATTCGCTTCGGCCCGGAGCTGCTGCGCGGCCGGGGCGCCGGCTTCGAGGTCCTCGATCCGGGTCTCGGCATTCGGGTGGGTCGACGCCCATTCCGGCGGGGCGCCGGCGCTCGCTCGCGCCATGTTGCGCCACAGCTCGGCGCTCTGCGTGGGGTCGAAGCCCGCGCGGGCCATCAACTCGAGACCGATGATGTCGGCCTCGCTCTCGTGACTGCGGCTGAAGGGGAGCAACACGCCGTACTGTGCGCCCACGCCCAGCGCCCCCAGCAGCAGCTGGCTGGACGCGGAGCCGTCGCCGAACGCAACGCTCGCCGTGGATAGGGCGAGGCTCGCCGCCGTGTTCTGGGAGGCTCGCTCGTTCGAGTGCGCCGCGAGCACATGGCCCACCTCGTGGCCGAGGACCGCCGCGAGCTGGTCCTGGTTCTCCGCCACGGCCAGGAGGCCCGTGTACACGCCGATCTTGCGGGCCGGGAGCGCAAATGCGTTCGCGGCCTCGTCCTCGAAGACCACCACCTCCCAAGCGTCCCGCTGCCCGGCGGGCAGCGCGTCCGTGATCGCCCGGGCGACGCACGTCACGTAGCCGCTCGACCCGGCATCTCCAGAGATCGGCTTGTCGGCCCGGATCTGCTCGAAGGCCTGCAGGCCCAGCGTCTCCATCTGCGACGACGAGAACAGCAAGAGCTGCGAGCGGCCCGTGGGCGACGTCGCACAACCGACGCACGCGAGTAGCCCCAGGAACGGGAACCAAGACCGCATCGTCTCCCTCTCGCCCGCCCTCGGGCCTGCGGAAAAACGATCGCCGATCGCCACCCCAAAAGAAAGAGGACGGGTTGCCCGGTTGCCCGGACGACCCGTCCTCTGGATCGAAGCGACCCGAGGGCCGCGTCAGCTCTTGCGATTCCTCCGAACCGCAGCCGCAGCGAGCGACACGAGGCTCAGACCCACCGTGCCGATCCCGAGGAGCGGCAGCGCCGGAACCGTACCGTCATTGACCTGCTTTCCGAGGATAGTGACTTGGATGTTACCCGCGGCCGTGGGGCCGGTCCGGAAAACGAAACCGGCGGTGTCCACGTGGCCGAAGCCCGTTCCGTGGAATACCCAGGTCCCGTAGTCGTAGTTCGTCGAAATGTTCTGGGATTGTACCGTCTCCAGCAACACAACATTGGCGAGCCCGCAGATGAACGACGGAATCGCGTTGCACCATGTGCCACCGGAGGTCGTGTAGCCATCCACGTTGCCCCAGTTGATGGTGGAGGCCGTGCTCCCGGTGCCACTATGGCCCCCACTTGTGGAGGGACCTCGCAGGTTGAAGCTCCGGAAGTGGATGAAGCCGCCGGATAGCCCTGGAACGATCGTCGTCGCACCGCCCTGGGATTTGAAGACGAGCTTCACGAGAACGGGGTCGGCCCCCGAATCGTCGATCACACCGGTGCCCCCAACGGTCGTGGTCCGATATTCCGCAATCGGTGAGGTCTGGGTGTAGTGGAGCAGCTGGCGGTTGCGGACTTCGTACTTCTTGAGCGCCGCGTCTGCAGCCGGCGCCCCGACGAACGCAGCGAGGCCGGCGGCGATCAGGACGCGCTGGATGCGCGTGGAAGCGAGAAAGAGTCGATTCAGCACAGTGGTTTTTCTCCGGTCATTCGTTGATATTCCCCGCTGGCCTCGTCTGGACGACCTGGCGAGAGTGCCCGATTCACGTTCATATAATGCAATCTGCGTACCAGCGGCTCCGCGCGGATTTCTCAAGATTTTTCAATGGGTTGCACTTGACCCGTGAGTAGGACCTGCAGCCGGCTGGTGCAGAATCCCCCAGTTTCCTCACGGATCCGGCAGCTTGCCCGACAAATCATTGTTTTCAATGACCAAAATTGATCCCGTCCCGGGTGGTGCAAAATGCCTCACTGCGATGCAATCCGCCCCAAGAGCGTCCGGGAGTAAAGCCCTCTAGAAACTCCGGGGGGGTCGCTCGAGCACACCGAAGCTCGCGAGCACCCGCAGGGCATCGAGCGTGATGCGCCCCCGCCACTCGAGCTCAGCGGCGGGCCCCGGCGGGGTCCAGCTGATCGGCCAGCCGCCGTCCTCCTGCTGCTTCGAGCGCAGGTCGTCGAGGTGAGCGCGGAGGCAATCTTCCGAAAAGAGGCTCGACCAGCGCGATTCGGGGTGCGTTGCGAAGTGCAGCGGCGTCAGACCGTACCGATCAACCGGCGCCTCGAGGATGAAGAAGTTCGCGGTCGG
>SPKZ01016653.1_pt1 | contig 21542 bp, 18 predicted proteins | sample 2456571 | NCBI WGS metagenome assembly SPKZ01 (sample SAMN11192286, study PRJNA482655) | marine metagenome | biome: ENVO:00000447; feature: ENVO:00000244|ENVO:00000211|ENVO:00000569|ENVO:00002023; material: ENVO:00002151; isolation source: ocean water from marine abyssalpelagic zone ... | reverse complement strand
CGGGCAGCCATCGTGATCTTCGATGCCGTCGATGTCCTCTGGATCATCAGGGCACTTGTCTTCGTGATCGTAGATGCCGTCGCCGTCGCGGTCGCGGGGGGCGGGGCAGCCATCATCCGGGCGCGGCGGCTTGCCGTCCTCCTTGATGGTCGGGCACAGATCGATGGAGTCGGGGTAACCGTCACCGTCCGTGTCCTTATCGTGCATCGACACCTCGGGGGCACGACGGTGACGCGCGTTGGAGCGGGGAGCTGCGTCGGTCAGTGGCGTCCAGGTGCCGACGGTGGCAAAGACGCGGAAGTTGGCGGCACCGTAGCCGTCGGTGAGGCGTGTTCCGCCACCGCCTTGCAGGTACCACTTTTTCGTCTTGGTGAAGGGGAAGCGAATGTTCGCCATCCACTCAACAGCGGTGTGCTGCCCGGAGAAGAACGTGGACTCGTCGTTGCGGTCTGAGCCCATGCCCGTGGTGCCCCAGAGCTCGCCGCCGAGGCGGTACTCACCGTCGCGCAAAAACACGTAGGCGCCACTCGCGAAACGCAGCTCGTCGGTGATGTTGAGGGTGCCAAGGCTCAAGCCGTCGGGACGAAAGTGCGGCCCGATATCACCGGCGAGCAAGAAGTCTTTAAAATCGAATTCGCCGTTGACGTAGATTCGCGTGGTGGGTTCGTCATCACTGGCGAAGCGAATCGAGTTGCCTGTGGGGAACCACTGGGTGACGCCGCCGCCGAGGCGCAGCAGTCGGTTGTCGGACTGGAACGCTTGTACGCGAACGTCCATGCGCAGATCGTGCCCGGCTGCTCCGCGGTCCAAGCCGTTGATGTTGTCAATACTCTCGGTGGGATCCGCTCCGCCTCCGGCAAGGATGCCAATGGGCAACTGGACCTGGACGGCGATCAACTGAATGAACTCGGCGCCTCCTGTGAGCCACATCGTTCCCTGGTGCTCCATCGGATCATCGATCCGAGTCGCCTCCTGCGGGCTGGCGATGTTTCGCGCTCGAAGGGAGCCGAGGGTGCCGCCCCCGGACAGGTTGGCGTAGAACCGGGTCTTCTCCGACATGTAGGGTCGTATGACCGTGATGCCATCGTCGGGGGCACCAGCGGGCTGGATCCGCTCTAGGTAAAAGGTGGTTTGTTGCGCGCTGGCCGTCCCGGACAGAGCTAAGACAAAGACCAATGAGGCCAGAATAAGCAGGCGGTTCCGCATGGTGCGTCAGTCTCCATTTTGACGGATAAGCCCCGTCATTTTCACAGTTCCCACAGCGTAGAACGGTACTTTAGCTGGGCACTAAGTGAAAGATATCCGGTCGGATAACGGTGAATTTGCAGTTCTATGGGGAGCTACGGTGTGGCGTTCCAGCAAGGCCGAAATCGGCGAAGGTTTCGCAAACCCAGACACCGCCCCGTTGGTCAGCCGCCACACCAACGCCGATGGCCGTAAATGCTTCGTGTAGTAAGTTGGCGCGGTGGGAGGGACTCGCCCAAAGCGCTCGATGAGCGCCTTTCACCGAACGCGCGCGGGCCACGTTTTCGCCGTTGAAACGGGCCACTATCCCGGCGTCAACCAGTCGATCTGCTGGGTTTCCGTCTCCAACGTCGTGCCCCAGTTGCGCTGTCGCGCGCATGGCCTCCGCGTGTTGTTGGGCGATCCGGTCCAGTCGACTGTCTCGATGCAGGCTGGTCAGCCGTTCGGCTGTTCTAAGGGCAGCTACCATGGACGTGAGTTGAGCTATCGGGTCGCTTGAGGCTCCGACGCTCTGCTCGCCGGGTGCCGGGGCGTCTTCGAGCCGTGCCGGTGGCTGCTGGCCGGCGTACACCCGGGCTTCCAGCACGGGGCGCGGTCCTGATTCCACGTTGGTGAGTAGCTGTAGCTGCCATGCCCCCGGACGATCGATTCGCACTCGGGCGAATATCTCTTGGCCACGGAGGGTGGTGGGCAGCGAACGGGGTGCCCCTTGGGGTCCGAGTACCACCAGCTTGGCATTCGATAGCTCCACCAGTGAGGTGGCTCGTAGATCGATCCAGCGACCTGGTGGAATCTGGGTCGGTACGGGCCGAAGATCCGCGAGTGCGTTGACCACCAGCACGGCAATGCTTGTGGGTTGGCCCTGCTCCCGGTGAACGGCCACGCCGCAGCGGATTTCTCCCGGCCCCGGATCGCTGTGGAGCCAGCGTTTGAATCGAGCGACGGAATCCGCTTCCCCTATGGGACTTCCGCGGAGTGTCCAGGCCCGGGGCCAGACGTGGGGCGAGCCCGCGGCGCGCATCGCAAAATCGATTTCCGAGGAGTTAAGGGAGGGCTCTTCGCCGTTCTCACGCTCCAAGATTTGGCGTGCGACCCGAGTGAGGCTGCCCTCTTCTCGGGGGCATTGGGATGCCAATTGAGCCTCCAGGACCCCGAGGTCTGGGCCGGGAGTGGGCGATTGAGTGCTCACAGCCCAGCCACCGCGAGGGGCTTGTAGCGGCGTCGAAACGGGAGAAGTCTCGCCCCAGTTGGCGCCCGCTACGCTGGGGGACTGATTGTGTTGCTCGTGCAGAGTGGGTCCGCATGCCCACGTGCTGAAGACGCACCCAATAGCCAGAAGCAGAAAGGGGCTGGGGCGGTGGCGGGGGGCGGAAGGCAAGAGGACTTGGGTGTCGGCGCGGCGGCAGGTTCGGTCAGTTTTGCACCCAGGGCCATGTTCTGGCAGCTTTCGTTGGTTAATTCCTCCCGTTGGTCGACCTCGGGGCAGCGCTTTGGTACTTTGCACCGGCAAGGGTCACTACAATCTTTCAGGGCAGCCTCAATCCGTCAGGGCAGCCTCGACGATGGGAGCCCAGGGGTTAGGAATTCGCGAGCGTATGAGTCGAACCGCGACCGCAACCAAAGTTGGCCTCTTCACGGTGGTCTTGGTCGTCGCGGGCACGATGATCTACCGCTTTGTGAATAAGGGCGGCTCGGACGACGGCTACGTGGTTTATGCGATCGTCGATGATGCGGTCGGCATATCGAAGCTTTCGCAGGTGCGCACCGCCGGCATTCCCATTGGGCGTGTGCAGAGCATTCGTTTGCACAAAGGCAAGGCGCGCATCGACATTCGGGTCAAAGACGACGTCGAGTTATTCGAGGACGCATCCGTCGCCAAGAGCTCGGGCAATCTCTTGGGTGAGTACTTCCTGAAAGTAGCCCAGGGCACAGAAGGGCGCCGAAAGCTGAAGGACGGCGATCAGATCATGGTCATCGTGAAATCTGCGACCACGGACGACGTGTTGCAGGATGTTTCGAAGATCGCGAAAAAGATCGAGCTGGTGGCCTCCGCCTTAGCGGACTCGATAGGTAGCGAAGAGGGCAAGGCGCAACTAGCGGAGACGCTGGCGAACTTGGCGGAGGTGACGCGGGCCCTCAACGAAACCGTCCGGGAGAACCGCGGAGCGATCCGAAGTATTTTGAGCACGGTGGAGCGGGTCTCGGTCAGGGGCGAGCCGGAGGTTCAGCGAATTCTCGAAAACGTTCGGGTCACGACCGAAGAGATCCGGACTCTGGTGGCCGGCGTACAAGGCGGGGAAGCAGGCGCCTCCGGTGAGGTTCGGGGCATGATCGAAAAGATTGATCGTGCGAGCAGCAGTCTCGAACGGACGCTGGCCAATCTGGAAAAGGCGTCGGACCGATTGGAAGCCGGTGAGGGAACCCTGGGGCGCCTGAGTAACGACGAGAAACTCATCAACGAGGTGGAAGGTGTTGCCCAGAGCGTCAACAGCTTGTTGGGCGGCATCAACCGACTCAAGACCATCGTGGTATTGCGCGGCGACTATCAGTTCCGCACCTCAACGGTGAAGACCTTCGTGGAGCTGCGCCTGCAACCTCGGGAAGACAAATACTATTCCATTGAATTGATCAACGACCCGCGAGGCCTGACCCGCATCGAGCAGGTGGATGTCGACACCACGAACCCCAACGACCCGCCCACCTACCGAGAGATTCGCAGCGTTACCACGAACGATTTTCGTTTTTCTCTGATGTTTGCCCAGCGATTTGGACCGCTGGTGGGGCGCTTCGGTATCAAGGAATCTACCGGCGGCGCGGGGCTCGATCTCCTATTGTTGGACGACGCGTTTGAGCTCCGCCAAGATTTATTCGGCTTCGGCGAGACGGCGCAGCCCCGCTGGCGTGTGTCCCTGGGTTACGCCTTCGTGAATCGCTTGTCGCTGTTGTGGGGCGTGGACGACATTCTGAGCTTCGATCGACGCGATTACTTTGTTGGATTGCAGTTGAAGTTTAACGACGAAGACATCAAGACCATGCTGCCCTTCGTTCCTAGTCCTTGAGATTTGTCGTTTCCGATGCCATCGCGCAGCATTCAGGCTAAGAGAAGAGCCTGAAATGTCGCGGTCTTTTTTGGATTTTGGTTTTGGGTCGGCTTCCGGGACGCGGCTTCCCAGGACGCTGTGGCTTGCGGGCAGCTTGATGTTCGGTATCGGGGCGAACGGAATTGCGGTGGTCGGTTGCCAGAAGACTTCCGCTCCGAGCGCTCCTGCGACAGCAGACGTGAAGCCCACCTTGCGTATCCATGTGGTGTCGAGCTTGGCCGGTGCGATGGAACCCTGCGGCTGCGTAAAAGACATGCTGGGTGGGCTCGACCATGCCGCCGCACTGCTTCGGCAAAGTGAGAAGGGCGCGGAGAGTTCGCTCATGCTTGCCGCAGGTCCGATGTTTTTCCGTGATCCGAAGCTCGAAGCTGCGCGGCGCCAACAGGATGTTTGGAAGGCGCAGTCGATCGCCGATTCCTTCGCCGATCTAGACTTGGTCGCCTGGGCGCCCGGGGTGAACGATTTTGCGGGGGGGCTATCAACATTAGCTTCGCTGCAGCAGAGCAGTCGGGCCGCACTGCTTGCCGCCAACCTCACGGGCCCCGGCATCCAGTCGACGCAAATCATCGATCGGGGTGGTTTGCGCGTGGGTCTCACCGGGATCAGCGCATTGGGCGAGACGGATCTGCCCGAGGGGGTGAGCTCGTCGGATCCGAAGGCCGCCTTGGTGCAAGCTCGAAAGGCCCTGAAGGCGGGGGGCGCCAAGGTGCTCATCGCCCTGCTCGCGATGAAGCGCGGCGAAGCGCTACGTCTTGTAGAAAGCGTTCCCGGATTTCATGTGTTTGTACTGGGTAAGCAGTTGGATCGCGGCGAGGCCAATGACGCGCCCTTACCGGCGGTTCGAGTGGGCAATACAGTGGTGGTACAGCCGCCGAACCATTTGCAAGCCCTGAGCGTGTTGGACCTGTTCGTCCGCGATGGCAAAATGACCTTCCAAGACGCGGCGGGTCTGGACCAAGCCGAACAGAAACAGAGCATCGAACGTCGTCAATCAATCTTGGAAAAGCGTATCGCCCGATGGAAGTCCAACGGAGCGGTGACTGGCAACGATCTGGCGGCTAGGGAACTCGAGCTGGCGCAGCTCAAAACGCAGCTGGGAAAGATGGCGTCACCGGTCGCCCCTAAGAGTGGCAGTTTTTTTCGCTACGAGCTGGCGATGGTGCGGGAATCCTCCGGAATGGACAAGGCTGTCGCTGCACGCATGAGCGATTACTACCAACGCGTGAACAATCATAACCGCGAGGCCTTCGCCGATAGAAAGCCAGAGCCGGTCGCTGATGGACACAGTTCCTACGCGGGTATCTCGGCCTGCAATCAATGCCACGAAGAAGCCGTCACTTTTTGGAAGACGACGTCCCACGCCCGCGCCTACGAGACGCTCTCCCGTGACCACAAGCAGTTCAATCTCGATTGCGTGAGCTGCCACGTCACGGGCTACGAAAAGCCAGGAGGCTCCACGGTGACCTTTGTGGACCAGCTAAAGGACGTGCAGTGCGAGGTTTGTCACGGGCCTCTCAGCCGGCATGCTGCCGAGCCGGATTCCCAGGAGCCGGTTCGGCCTCCTCAGAGCCTGTGCTCGAAGTGTCATCACGAGCCCCACGTCGGCCGTGACTGGAAAGTTCGGCAGGCGTGGCCCCACATCTTGGGTCCGGGACACGGTCGATAGCCGGTGTTCCCCGGCTGGGCTACGCGAGCTGGGTTTTCAGGTACGTCCCGCGGCGGTAGCTGAAGATGTAGACCACCGCCGAGCAGACGTAAGTCGTCGCGACGACTTGCCATAGCCGGTACTGCTCGAGCTCCAGGCCGAACACGACGAGGGCGCAGAGCGGTAACTGGAAGGCCAAGACCACAGAGACGTCGAGCACCAAGCTGTAGAAGGTGGCACCGGCGCCTTGAATGGCTGACCCGAGCACGATGCCGACACCTAGACCGACATAGCTCGGGGCGACCCACTTTAGATATTCGACGGCGATACCGACCACCCGGGGATCGTCTTCGAAAAAACTGACGATCTGCGGGCCGTAGCTGACGTAGATCACCGCCAGCCCTGCCATCATGACGGCGTCGTAACCGGCGGCGTACCAGCCGCTAGCTTTAGCGCGGTCCAACTGCCCGGCTCCCATGTTTTGGCCCATATAGGTTTGGGAGGCGCTGCCCCAGCCCAGTCCAACAAACAGGGCCATGGTTTCGAGTCGCAGCACCACGCCCAGAGCCGTGGACGCGGATTGGTCCGTCTCGGTGGTGAAGGCTCGGGCCACAAAGGAGTGCACCACGAGCATGGCGATGATACGTGCCACGAGTTGGGTGCTGGTGGGCCAGCCCAGTTCCCAAAGCTGTTTCATGATGCCCGGGTTGATCGGCGAGCGGTGTTTTTTGCGGAACAACTCGTAGCGCCAGATCACAACCACGAGGGTCGGGACCAGGGCGAACACGCGAGCCAGCACGGTGGCCCAGGCGGCTCCGACGAGTTCCATTCTGGGAATGCCCAGGGCTTCGGCGATGGGCGGTCCCCAAGAAAATATTTCGGGGGCTTCGCCAGGGCCGTACACCATGAGCACGGCTAAGACGAAGTTGAAGACGTTGGCGATGAGCAACATCGCGATGGGAGTTTTGCTGCTGCCGAGGGCACGTTGGAGCGTGACCAGATGTAGCAGCAGGAACATCGTACCACTGCCTCCCATCACCACTCGCAGGTAGTCGGTGCCGAGGGCGGCGACTTGGCCCTTGGCGCCCATGACGTCGTACATGAAGAATTCGGCGCCCAGCACGCCGAACAATCCACACACCGCGGCCATTGCCGTCAGCATCAAAATGGATTGCCAGGCGACGCGGTGCACACCGCTGTCATCGCCTTCCCCCTGCTTCCGGCTGAGGATTACGCCAGTGGCGATGGACAGGCCGTAGCTCATGATCGTGCCGAGAGACGCGAGGTTGTCGCAAATCCCGATGGCTCCGACGCTAGCGGTTCCGAGCTCGCCCTCGATCTGACCGATGATGTACAAGTCCACCAGGTTGAAGGTGGTCTGGAGACCCATGCCGAGGGCCAGCGGAAAGCCAAAACGCGCGACCTCGACAGCCAGGTTCCCGTTGAGGATTCGCTGGGTACTCTCGGGCGGGATGGTTTCGCTGCTCACGGAGGAGTCGGTCATTTGTGGTGAGACTCAAGGCCGGGCAATGTGCCGGACTGGCGGGTCGCCGCGCTTCTAGCGCGCCGGGGCGCTTTCGTCACTTTTTGACTCGGATTCTTCGGACCGAAGCGCTCGAAACACTCATCGCTGATGCGTAGTTCCGTTCGCTGCTTTTTGGTCAGTTGGACGAATTTGGCGGTCACCGGATCGTGGTAGCCGCTGGCGTTGGGAGCGCTGGGGATGCGAGCTTGATAAAACCCCGTAATCTGGCTCATTAGGAGCTCCCTGACGTATTTGCCGATCAGGGATGCGAGCATCACCAGGGGATCCGCGGCGTCGGCGTCTCGCAGGAAGCGAAGCTCGCCGAGTCCCGGGAAGTGATAGATGCTCTCGGCCCGCTCCTGTTTTAGAACGGAATGGAGCCTGCCCGACAGCGGGCCGAAGAACTTGGAATAGTCCCCGATGCCGCCCACCTTGCCGCAGATGGCCAGGACGTCTTCATCGCTGTCTTCGCGCACTGAAATGATCATCCGCTCCATCGCGTGAAGATCTGAAGTGAAACGGTTCTCCCCGTCCGCGCGTTCGTCGTTCAGTCGTTTCGCACACAAGACGCTACTGGTGGCGCGTCGAAGTTGGACGCCTCGGTTGTTCAAGTAATCGACGTGCCCGACGATTCGTTCCATCAGCTCGTCATCTGCCTGAAAAGTCGTTGCCCGTACGCCCCAGCACTGCTTCTTGATGTGCCGGGGGCAGCGGGTGGTGAGCTCTTTGATGCCCTCGAAGCTGAGCGCATCAAAGAGCGCGCTCGGGTTCTTGGCGTGCGGCCCCACCAGGGCACGGCTCCAGGCTTCCCCTAGGGCGATGTTGTGGTGGCTGACGAGCCGTTTCGAATCGTCGAGATCCCGCCGAAGTCGCGCGGGCAGCTTGCGGGTCATCAGGCGTTCGCCGGATGTCGTGGCGTTGGCCGAAACGGCGGTCACGATCATCGGCCCCAGCCGTGAGCCGAGGCCATTTTCGTCCGTGCCGATTCGCAACACCATCGGGGCGGAGCCTACTCGGTTGGCTGCACTGATGGTGCGCTCGCGATATCCCCACTTCGGCGGCGACCGGGCGCTGGGCCGGCCCTCGTGGCCTGAACGAAAACTAGGGCGATTCCCATCGTTTGGCGGAACTTTCGTCGGTGTTCGATTGCCGGAGGATCCGTGGTAATCCAAGGCAGATGAGTGGCGTACCGAGTTCGGCCGGAGGAGCCCCCAAGCGAGTCTTGGTGGTGGAGGATGATCCTTCCATCCGACAGTTACTGTCACGGGCCCTGCAGGCACAATTCCAGGTCTCGCTATGTGACAACGGCACCGAGGCGCTGACTGCCGTTCGCGAGCAATCCCCAGATCTTGTCTTGCTGGACGTAAACCTGCCGGGCATGGACGGTTTCGCGATTGCCGCCGCTATGAAAGACGCGGCGGACCTAAAGTCTATTCCGATTATCTTTTTGACCGCTCGCGGGCGCCCCACAGAAGTGATTCAGGGCATCCAAGCGGGTGCTCGACACTACATTACGAAGCCCTTCAAGATCGACGAGCTGCTCGGCAAGATCCGGAAAGTCCTGACCGGAAAGACCTGATTGCTTGGGGCTGTCATCTGACGTCCGCTGGGTTCTGGACCATCGCGGCGCAGGAGCATTTCTATCCGCCCGTCACGGGTGGAATCAAAGCGACCGTATCGCCCGGACTGAGCACGTCCTCATTGGTGGCGAATTCCTCGTTTCTGGCGAAGCGCACGCTCTCCAGATGCCCCTCTAGCGTTGGGTGTGCCTTCAGCAATATGGCCTGAAGAGCAGCGATATTTGAGCCTTGGGGGATCTGTAGCGTCTCGCTCTCGATTCCCAAGAGGTCGCGCAGACCAGCGAAATAGAGCATGGATATTTCAGCCATCGAGTCTCCGAGGGTGGTCGATGCTGTTGGTGGAGGCAAGGTCTGATGCGTCGGCGATGGGCCAGCCCGCTTAAATCCAGCGGCAGATCGCGTGCTCGCTTGTGATAGAACCCGACCCTTCCGAGCCCGCGATTACCGGGGCTTAGCAAAGGCGCGGAGATGGCTGAAAAAACCAAGTTGGGGCAAGACGTTTTTATCGCACTGGCGGCGATCGGCTGGGCTGACGGCACGCTCGACCGCGATGAAGCTGACGCTATCGTTCGTACGGCTCTCGAAGAGGGGCTCGAATTCGACGAAGTCACCGCCATCGAAAACGCGTGCAAGGAGCCGGTACAGATCGGAACAATCGATCTGAGCGCTCTGAGTAAGGAAGATCGATTGTTTGTCTACTCGGTGGCGGCGTGGATGACCCGTCTCGACGGCAAGGTGACGAGCGATGAATCAGAAGCGCTGGGTCAGCTGGGCGAGGCGCTCAAGCTTCCACCCCGTCCGCGAGCTCATGCCGATAGCATCGCTCAAGAGGTCGCGATGATGGACGAGGGGGACCGCCCAGATCGCTACGACCTGGTGAAGGTGCGACTCATCATCGGCGAGCGACTGGCTGCCGCCGCGAAGCGCCGGGCGGAAACGATTTCCTGAGCACTCGATTTCCTGAGCACTCGATGCGGTAGCGTCGATCGCTACGCGAGCATTTCGCTCTTGCCGATGGGAAAGCCCTTGGGCCGCCGGACTGCGTAGGACAGCGCAAGGATCTGCACGAGGATCACATGATAGATCTCGTGTACGTCGTCTACATCGATCCCGTCGGCGTGGGCTTCTAGGGTGGCGTCGACATGCTCATGCACGAAAGCGAGAACTTCCGGTTGCTCCATGGCGACGATGTCCTCGGTATCGATCGCTTCGGCCGGATCTGCGCGCCGTAGTTCCTCGTCCAGGGCGATCAACTCGATGGTGCTTTGGAGTTCACTGGTTGTCACGGCATCGAGCCGTTGGGGTAGCGCTCGCTCAAACACGAGCCACACGGACAAGCTCAGGAAATAACCCAAGGCCAGGGCGGTCTCGTCTAGGGGCCGACCGAGGGTTTCTCCGATGTGGGCTGCGAGCTGTGGCTGGTGGCGCTCAAAATGATCGAAGGCGAGATCCAACTGATCGCGGGCGCTCTGCTCATCTTCGGTCATTTGCTGGCGAACGCACTCGATCGCAGCGCGACCGATACGTGCGTATTCAGGGACGGGGCGAATGGCAGAGCGTCGTACCCACACCTGCTAATGCTACCACGCTCAGGGATTCGCGAGTTCGGGGGCCCCGAGCGCGCTGGGCTAGCGAGACGCTCTGCGGCATGAGCCGCTCACGACCTGGGGCGCGGGGAGTGAGCTAAATCCCTGAGTTTCAAGGGCGTTTGAGTATTCTCAGCGCATTGGCGTGAAGCCATGTCTCGTCGCTACCCCAGAGCACTCGCGTCAAATTGCCGATTCGCTCTTGGATGTAGACACGGCTCCCCTCCGGAATGGACGATTGCCGCAGCGCGCCTTGCCCGACATCGCTGCTACGCCCTTGTTCGTCGAGGACTCGCGCATCCACTGTGATGACCACAGCCACCTCCGTCCCGAGACGAAATTCTCGCGCGTTCAGCGCTCCTGCGGTGCCGGCGATCAGACAGAGCGCTCCCATCGCGCTGGCGATCGCTCCAGACAATCGGGCTGTACTGGCGCGGGACCAAATCATTCCTACCAAGCCGAAGGTGAGCGCCAGGGCTCCGGCGAGGGCCAAGTGCACCCAGCTGTTCTCTTCCAGCAGTGAGGTGAGCGCGTGACCGAGACTGGGCTCGATCTGAACCGGGGAGCGCCCCAGCTGGCTCCGCTCCCTTAGGATGGTGACGCGCGCTCGTTCGGCGAGTCGTTGCATCTCTGTCTCGCTGGGGTCGAGCAAATGCCCTTGCTCCAATGCTGCCACCGCCCGTCCCAAGTCGCCGGGTTGTGCGCCCTCTGTACTGGCGCGCCGGAGATAGGCAGACGCCAGGTTGTAGCTGGCGTTCACGCCGACCTTCCCGCGATCGAGCAGTAGCTCTAGGTTGCGGATCGCGAGTTCGGGGGAGGACTCTTCAAGAGCGTTTGCGGCCGCTTGGAATAGCTCATCGTCGGTCTGGTGAACCGGGGGGGCCATTATTGTGGCCGAGCCCAGGTGAGCATACAGTCCCGACGCGAGAAAGATCCCGCAGCTGAGCAGAATGGCGAGGAGTTGGCGATGACGAAAGCACGTAGTCATCCGCCGTGCCCCCAGTGCGCGCTGCTGTCGAGCAGTGTGCCGACGCACTGTTCCGCCGCGCTGACGAGCTCGTCAGCGCTCGCCGCCCCGGCGCCATAGCGCAGCGCATCGGCCTCCCGAAGACAGCGCGCGCATTCGACGGCCAGCGTCTCTTGCATGCCCTCGTGCTGGAGCACATCGGCGAGATCATCGAGCAACAGCGCTCGCCCGCGCACTCCGCAAAGGTGTTCTATGCTGGCGTAGATCGCGCGTTCGATAGCTTTGGCCACAGCGGCCGTCTCCCCGTCGCGAGCGGCGGTGCGGGCGCGGTCCAGAGCCGAACGCGCCTCGTGGGGTTTGGCGCCGGCGCCTATTTTTCTGGACTGCCGCCACCTGGTCGCCGTTTGTTGCCCCCTCCGCAGGACGAGCACGAGTGCCGGCAGTAGCCAGATACCGAGCCACAGCGACAGCTGCTCGCTCAGGTAGCGACGAGCTTCTCGGGTCGGGCTGACCGCAGCTCGGACAGCGGTCATTTTCGCGAGTGATCTTCGAGCATCGACGCCATTCTTGGGCTCCGCCTGATCGGGACCCGCGCTATCGGAGGCCGACGGATCTACCGGCGTGCTGGTGCTGCTGGGCGCGACATGGATCCGGCCCAGGGACACACTCGCGATCCCATATCGTCGCCTGCCTGGGTCGTAAAAGGGGAGCGTCGCACTCCCGAGATCGATCGCACCGGAGCGAGGGGGCGTGACGACGAACTCTAGTGTGCGCGAGCCCTGTACCTGGCCTTGCTTGATATCGATTTGTTCGCTCAGGTTGGGTTTGGGCCAAATGATACCCGCTTGTTCCGGCAGGAGGAGCGAACGAGGGACGTTCCCTGTTCCGCTGATTTGGATGCGGACACGTATCGCATCCCCCTGCTCAATAAGCTGGGGCGCCACCTTGGCCGTGACGCTGTATCGGCCCACGTCTCCTAAGCGGTACCCCGCGGGACGCCCGTCAACGGGTGGCTCGATGACTTCTACACTAATTGGCGCCGAGCTGCGCTCGATCTGCTGAGTCGTGGGGCGACGGTAGTTTCGTCCGGCGAAGGCCATGCTCATGGCCCCTATCTCGAGGCGCCCTGTTTTAAGTGGAAACAGGGCGGTTTCGCGAATTCGCTGGGTCACGTATTGGGCCCCGTCGATATCGATCTCGTAGCGGGGCTCTCGCGCCGAGTAATCAAGGATAGGGAATGCGAAAAAGTCGGGGCGGCTCGCTTCCTTGGGCGCGCTTTCTTGAAACCGTCCGCGCGAGCCGTAGGCGTACACGGCGAAGCTCACCTGCTGGCCAACCACCACGCGAGCTGGACGCACACGACTTTGAAGGAATGCAATCGGATCTCCGGCGCTATCGACTTGATACTCGGCGGGAGCGGCGACGAGTCGTCTGCGCGGTGAAAGCCCACCGAAGGGATCCCGTGCTCCCGGCCGTCCACCAAAGGGGGCCAATGTTCCGAACGGCCAGCGTTGGCGGCGTGTTTGTGCGGGGCCGCTGCCGGCTTTGACTACGCGAATCTTGAAGCGATTGGTCTTGCTGGTGTTGCCGCTCGCGTGCACGGTAGCGGGACCCAATATGAAGGTACCGGTACTTTGAGGAGTCACGATCCAAGTAGCCTGAATGCCCCTCTGTCTTGTAAAACTCCCGTTCACGAAGGAGACGCTTTGGGAGCTGCCAACACTGGGGCCGGACACTGTGAAGTCAGGAGCCACCTGCAGTCGAGGGCTGGAAATGGATTCCTGGCTATCGCTGAGTGCGATCAGCTTCACGCGAAAGGCTTGCCGCACTTCGGCCTCGCCCGGTGCGCTGACTTCCAAAGTCACGGTGGCCGCGGCGGATGTCGCGACGAGTTGTGCACTAGCGATTAGGCAAGCGGACAGCGCCCTCACTTGTCCTCCGACGGTTTCACTTTACGTAGTCGACCATGGAACAGGTTGAGCATTTCGGCGTCTTCCAGCATGTCCAACATGCGTTGGTCCTGACTGGAGGAACTGGGTGGCTCAGCTGGAGGCGGTGCCGCACTGGGAGGGGGGACTGATGAGGGCGCCGCGGAGGGAGACGGCTGGGGTTTGTTGTCTTCGTCTTGGGAATCGTCCGAGTCCTTGGGATCCGATTTGTCAGATCCGGAGTCGCCCTGGGGCGCGGCGCCATCGGGATTGGTCTCGTTTCCGCCGTCGCCTTCTCCGTCACCAGAATCCCCTGGCTCCGCATCCGCTCCTGCGTCTGGTGGCTCTGGCTCGTCTTCCACACGTCGTTGGGCGATGGCGCGATTGTGTGCGGCGTGTCGACCAGTGACATCTCCGGCATCACCGACTTCTGCCGGAATCAGCTTGAGGGCTTCGTCGTAGTGCTCGATGGCTTCTCGGTAGTTAAAACGTAAGAACTCCAGGTTGCCGGACAGATAGTAGGCGCGGGCGCGGAGTGTATAGGGATGGGAGCCGTCTTTGGCGATCGCTCGGCTCAGACCGAGAGCACAATCGACCTCATGGCTTCGGTGGGTCAGATCCGCAGGATCGGGGCCGGGGGCTGGCGGACTTGACGGCGCCTGTCCCGGAGCCATCGCGGCGGGTACTGGAGCCGCCGCGGCGTGCCCGAATTCTTGACCGTAGCGTTCTCCGATCTTGAACAGCGCGAGGCTCAGATCGAAACTGGCCGAGCCTTTTTCGTGAAGGGACTGGGGTGCGCCCAAGTGCCCATCTGTGCATTGCCCGGTAGATAAATACTGTTGCAGTAGGTGGGCGGCACCGCCTGCGTCGGCTGCCACATAGCTGGCAATCGCCCGGTCCACGACGGGTGAATTGCGTTCGAACAGCTTGTCGAACTCGTTGCAGCCAAAGCTCAGTAACAGGCAGAGACTGGCAGCAAGGGTTTTTTCGCCTCGGTCTTCGGATTTTCGTCGCCGTCCAGTGCGGGACAGTCGGGCCCGGGCGCTCGGCTTCGTGGGCGGTGGCAAAGGTTCACTGGAGCGACCGCCACTCGAGGCACTTAGGAATACCTCAAGAACGAGCAACAGTACAGCCAAGCCCACCGGATAGAAGTAGACGTCCGCATAGACTGTCTCTACCCGTTCGGAGAGTTCGGCGGTCATCATGCGTTTCATCTCGCTGGTGATGCGCTCGATGCCGGTGCTGCCTCGCTCGCTTCGGATGATCTCGCCGTTGGCGACTCGCGCGATTTCTGTCAGCTGAGCTTCGCCTTCCGCTGACAGAGAGGTCATCAGGGGTCGTCCGTTTTCGTCCAGCCGGGGGCGACCGAAGGAGCCGGATTCATCGACCTCGGGAATGCTTTCTGGAGTGCGCCCGCCGATTTGGACTACGTGGATGGTGACGCCAAGCCTCGCCCCCGACTGCGCCAGCGCGACCGGATCGCCTTCTAGATCTTCTCCGTCGGTGACGAGCACGATGACCTTGCGGTGATTTCGACTCTTGTCCCCTTCGAACAACTTCAAGGCCGAGTCGATGGCCCGTGCGATGGCCGTGCCACCCACGGGCATATCGTTGGGCTCTAACTGGCGGAAGAACTGAGCGATGGCGGGCGAATCGCTGGTGAGCGGGAAACTGACGGGCTCACCGGCAAAGGCGACGGCGCCGAATCGTGCCCCGGGCAAGGCACGTAGCATCCGCGTGACTTCGGCCTTGGCTCGCTCGGTGCGCGAGGGGCTCACATCGCGTGCATACATGCTCTTGGAGTAGTCGAGCACGATGACGCAATCGAGATTGGTCGAGGGGATCAATCGAGAGCCGCGGCCGTACTGCGGTTGCGCCAGTCCGATGAATGAAAGGGCGACGGCGAGAATGAGGAAAATCGCCTTGAGCGCTCGGCGCCGACCCGATGCGTCAGGGACCAGTGCATTCACCATAGCCAGATCGCCAAACTGCTTTTTGGCTCGCACCATTTTAGCGGTGCCATAGACGATCACGGCTGTGAGAACGATGGACAAGGCCACACCGAATAGCCAATGGCTCTCAGCAAACTTCATCGTCGGGCCTTGCTGCTACAATGGTGGTTCACGGGAACCTCCGAAAGACGAGGGTTCGGAGAATAGCGTCGAGGGCGATCAACAACACGCCGGGGAGCAGAAAGAATCGATACAGATCGAGGAAGCTCGATACGGTGGCCTCGAAACTAGTCTTCTCCAACTGGTCCAGCACGTCATGCAGGCTGGCTCTCAGGGCTTCGGCGTCGTTGGCAACGTACATCTGCCCCGAGGTCATATACGCAATCTTTTCGAGCAAGGTAGGGTTTACCGGGAAATCAACCTGCGCGTAACGTGGGTTGCCAAATAGATCGAAGCCTTGTTGAAGCTCGGCGGTGTCGCCGTCACCGATTTGAATCGGAAACACCTTGGCTCCCACTACCGTTGCGAGTTTTGCGGCGTACTCTGGTGCGATCCCGCCCCCTTTGTTGTCTCCGTCGGTGAGCAAGATGATGGCTCGACTCTTGGCGGTGCCCTTACGGAGACGAGCGACGGCAACGCCCAGTGCGTCACCGATGACCGTAGACGAGCCATCGATCAGATCGAGTTCCATCTTGCTGACCAGGGTGCTCAGCAGTTGGTAGTCCAGGGTGGGCGGGGAGAGCACGTAGGCTGCTTTGCCGAATACGACAACCCCTATGCGATCGCTCTTCCGGCGACCAATGAAGTCCAATATTACGGCCTTGGCAGCATCCAGCCGTGTGGGGCGGAGGCCCGGAGCCTTGGGGGGCAGTAGTCTCCGCAGATCTTCTGGGAATTTGTCGATCACCGCCGCCATCGAACCGGAGAGATCGAGTACGAGTACGACGTCGATGCCCTCTTCCTCGCTGGTATCGGGGTAGATGGTGCTGATAGGCCGCGCCAGGGACACGATGAGCAGGCCGAGGCCAACAGTGCGCAAGATGCCCGGCCAGTCTCGGAACTTTAGCCGTAACCCCCCCGGGCTTCTCAGTAGGGGAGCGACTGTTCCTATCATGATGCGCGGGTTTCGTCTGTCTTCGCCCACGGTGCCGCGCCACAGAACGAAGGGGAGGACCAGCGCGGCGAACAGCAGTTGAGGTTGATCCCAGCTGATCCCCTGCCAACCGTCCTCCAGTCCAAAATAGGAATAGCTCAGCCCAATCAAGCTAATCAGAATGGTCAGGCTGAGGATGCTCAGGACCCTCCACGAGGACAGGGGACGCTTCGAGCGGACTCTCGTCATGGGCGTGGCTCTGCTTCTGCGTCGACCGTTGGATCGACTTCGGCACTGGGCGATGGCACGGTTTGCCTGACGATCGCGAGGCCGCGCTCCAGGAGCACATGGCACTCGGCCTCGGTGGGGGTGGCATTCGCGAATTTGACGACGTCCACCGACTGAAGGAAGTGGGCGATGTCTTCGAGCGGGCCAATTCGTGGATGAATCTGCTCGCAGCCTTCTAGGATTTCCGCCGTGGTGCTTTCGAGGCCATCGAAATCGTAGCGATCGCCCAAGTAGCGGCGCACGGCGTGGGAAATGTGATCGTACTGCTGTTTTCGGTCATCGTCGCTTTCCATCGCTCCGCGTCGAAGACGGTCGAGACTCTCCAATGCGGTTTCCCAAGGGGGACGGGCGGGGGGCGCGGGGGCCACCGGCCGTTCGCGCTTTCGCCAGAGGTGAATCAACCAGGCTAGCAGCCCGCCAACGGCGAGCGCCATCAAGCCGCCGAGCACCGCGTTGCGCATGGCGGACCATTGCTCCAGTTGGCGTTGGGGCTGTGGATTGGAATGAGGCTTAGGGTCGGACTCGTTGGCGACCGGATCTTCGATGATGATCCTGTGGGGCTGCGTGCACAGGGTAATGACCTCCCCGCTTCCGCGAGTCATCGCGATGGGAAAGGCCGGAAGCGTCAGTTGAGCTCGACCCGCCTTTTTGGGCAATGCGATGACCGCGATCCTCACCTTGCTCAAGCGACGTCCAGACGGGCCGTCGCTGGTTTCGATTGACGGTGACGCATAGCCTTTGGGATCGGTGAGCGCGAAACCCGCCTGCTCGATGGATTTAGCTTCGGCGCCTCGGAGCTGTGTCTCGAAGCCACCGGGCAGAACGGAGACGCCCGTATCGTGTTGGATCTCCAGTTCGAGCCAGAGGGCGTATCCACTCAGGCCGCGATCTGGGAATGTCGCCGTCATTTTCGGCGCTACCGAGCCTTCGGGGATGTAGCGCTGGCAGGTGGGCGCCTCGGCGGCGATCTTTGGGGACACAGCGCGGCTCGTCGCGATAGGCGAAGACATGGGGGGCCGAGCCGCACCGGAATCCTGGGCGCGGGCGCTCTGAAGCGTGAGCGGGGTGGCGAGGGCTATGGCGCAGATTGCGAGCTGTTTCATCGGTGGGCTCTCCGCGCGCGTCGCCGGAACAGAGCGCGCAAAGGGCTGACATAGGGTTCGTCCGTGTTGACGACGCAATGATCCAAACCCAACTTGCGAAACATCGCGACTTGTTGCTCGCGCAAAGCCCGCATGCTCGCCGCGTAGTGTTCTCTGACCTCCGCACTACTGGTATCGACGAGAACTTCCTCTCCGGTTTCTAGATCGGAAAAGTTCGCGAGACCGACGTTGGGCAATTCTAGATCGCGAGGATCGGACAGGAGGATAGGAATGACATCGTGCCGAGACGCCGCGAGGCTCAGACTATGTTCGTAGCCCTGGGTAAAGTAATCACTGATCACTAGCGTGACGCTGCGCCGCTTGACCGCCTTGTAGAGGCTTTCTAGTGCAGCGTTCAGATCGGTTCCGCTGTGCTCGGGCTCGGCGCCGAGGATTTCGCGGACCACCCTCATGGCGTGTTTTTCGCCCTTCTTGGGCGGCACGATTTTTTCGACCTGGTCTGTGCAGAGGATGAGCCCGACGCGATCGTTGTGTTTGATAGCGCTGAACGCGCAGAGGGCCGCGACCTCGGCGGCCACGCGAGATTTGGTGGCGCCTCGTGTGCCAAATTTTCCGCTGCGGGAGATGTCGACCACCAGCATTACGGTCATCTCGCGTTCTTCATCGAACACCTTGACGTACGCGTCGTTGCTACGAGCGCTCACGTTCCAGTCGATGTTGCGCACATCGTCGCCGGCTTGATATTGCCGGACCTCACGAAAAGCGAGACCCTGTCCCTTAAATACGGACGTGTAGTCGCCCGACAGCTGCTCGGTGGCGAGCCGCTTGGTCGATATTTCGATCTTGCGCAGCGCTTTGAGCAGGTCTTTGGGGATCACATTGCCTCGGATACGTGCTTGCCTCGGTTGCTTCAGTGCCTCAGGGGACTTCGACGACCTCAAACACCTTACGAACGATATCTTCGGGTGTGACTTCCTCTGCTTCTGCCTCGTAGCTGACCACCAAGCGGTGACGAAGCACGTCGGGTCCGACCGCCTTGATGTCTTCGGGCGTTACGTAGCCACGGTGTTGCAGGAAGGCGTGGGCGCGCGCCGCGAGATTCAGGGCAATACTAGCCCTTGGGCTCGCCCCATACTCAATCAACGGACCCAATTCTCTCAGGCCGCAAGATTCGGGGTCGCGGGTCGCTAGCACGATATCAATGATGTAGTTCTTGACGCGATCATCGCAGTACACATCCCGCACCACATCGCGAGCGCGCAGCAGCTGTTGGGTGGTGACAATAGGCCGAATGGTGGGCTTCACCGTGCTGGTCATGCGATCCATGACGAGGCGTTCTTCCTCTCGACTCGGGTAGCCGACTTTGATCATCAGCATGAAGCGGTCGATCTGGGCTTCCGGCAGGGGGTAGGTTCCCTCCTGCTCGATGGGGTTCTGAGTTGCCATCACGACGAAGGGGACCGGAAGCGGGTAGGTGGTGTCGCCGATGGTGACCTGTCCTTCAGCCATCGCTTCCAGCAGGGCGCTCTGCACCTTGGCTGGGGCGCGGTTGATTTCGTCCGCCAGGACTAGGTTGGCAAAAATGGGGCCCAGCTTGCTTTTGAACTCGCCAGTCTGTTGGCTGTAGATCACGGTCCCCGTCAGATCGGCAGGCAACAAATCCGGTGTGAACTGCACGCGGGAGAACTCGGCTGAGATGGCCTCGCAGATCGTGCGGACCGTCAGGGTTTTGGCCAGCCCCGGCACACCTTCCAAAAGCACATGGCCCCCGGTCAGAAGGCCGATCAGGATTCTTTCGATCATGTAGCGCTGACCGACGACGACTTTGGATACTTCGCTGAACAGGTCGTCGACGAACGCGCTCTCGCGCGCGACCAGTTCGTTCAGGGCGCGGACATCTTGCATGGTGATTCACTCCGGGAGTTGATGGCGCGATATATCGCGAACGCACCACGGTGGACAATGATCAGATGGCTTCTATTCCCAACGGATCGCCCACTTTGGTGGTCAAAGTGCCGCATTAGACGCCGCTCGCTCTCCAGGGCGGACTGTTCTGCCGGCTTCGGGTAGATTTACCTAGGTCCCGTGCTGATTCTGAGATTTTTCCTGGTTCAGGCCCTGCTCATCGGAACACTGGTCTGGTGGCTTCGGCGGGATATCGCCCGGCTATCTCCGGCCCGCCGGGCGCGTTGCTGGAATAACGCGAGTCTGTGGGTGGCGATCGTTATGTTTTCGGTGCTGGCCGTGCCTGTCCACTACGGCAAATCTCGGGGTTGGCTGCTGGGTCTTCCCATGGGGGCATGTTTCGGCCTCGCGATCCTCTTTGGTGTCTCTGCCCTCGACGGCTTGTTGGGCATGATGTTGGATGTCGGGGACTGACTGGCATGGGCGCAGAGCCACTTGTCCTGCGATATCGGTGGATCGACTCCGAGCAGGCAGCGGTCATGCATCGGCTGATGATGCTCGGTTTCGCCGAATATAGGAGATATCCGCTGCCTTCGAGCGCCCTAACGGAGACGGAACAGGACGTTCGGCGCGCCTTGGCGTTGGGTGCTGGCGTGTTGGTTGAAGCTCAATCGTCCCCCGCGTCCGATTCTGCGGAGTCGTGGATGCTAGTGGGCGGGGTGAGACTTCGCTGCCCAGAGGCGCCCCGGGGGCTGGTGATTGCGGAGGCGCTCGCGGCGAAGCGCCAGGGGGAAGCGGGCGCTTCGCTGAGCTTTGAGCGCATGTTTGTTCTGCCCGATTTTCAGGGGCGCGGTATTGGAGCGGCCCTGGTCGAGCACCTGGTGGAGATCAGCGAATCCTTGGGCTGTGAGCAATTGAAGATCTCCGTCCGTTCTCAACAGCCTGACAATCGACCCTACTACCGCAGGCTTGGATTTCGCGTGACCCACTACAGCGAGCGCTACGAGGTGCCCGATATGGTCACTTACATGGAACGTCCGCTGGCCTAGGCGTCGGCACCCTGTCAGGCATGCTCGCTGAGCCGGCGCGAGTAGAGAGCTAGCGGACGCAGCCGCGAGGCAGATCCTCTTGCCCGATCGGTCTCGTTCGCGAACTGACCGCCGAACTCTTGGCGGGCTCTGCTTTTCCGGAGTCGCTCCCTGCGAGTTCGTCGATCAGTGAAAACAATGCTTCCACCCCAGCTTCCTTGCCGAGAAATGTGCCCACCTGCGAGGCTCGGCTGATCGTAAACGATTGGGTGCAGCCGCTGAAAAACAGAAGTTTGGTCACCGTTCCGCGTTGAGCGAGGACTTGGGCAACACTGACGCCATCACCGTCGGGCAAGTCGATGTCGAATACGCCGAGATCAAATCGCTCGGTCTCTGCCATCGCGGCGGCTGCCGTGCTCCGTTGCGAGACTTCGAAACGGTGAGACAATCTGCGCGCTAGCCCACGGGCGACGAGCGGATTGTCCTCGACCAGGAGTAGTCGTTTTTGTCGGGGGGCCATGGGGGAAGTGTAGCCACAGAACCCACTGGGGGGGGCGTTTATGAAAGTTTCGCACACCGAGGGGCGAGGCCCCCGG
>SPKZ01016168.1_pt1 | contig 21554 bp, 24 predicted proteins | sample 2456571 | NCBI WGS metagenome assembly SPKZ01 (sample SAMN11192286, study PRJNA482655) | marine metagenome | biome: ENVO:00000447; feature: ENVO:00000244|ENVO:00000211|ENVO:00000569|ENVO:00002023; material: ENVO:00002151; isolation source: ocean water from marine abyssalpelagic zone ... | reverse complement strand
GGGGGGCCGGAGATACTGCGGCCGGAGATACTGCGGCCGGAGATACTGCGGCCGGAGATACTGCGGCCGCAGTCTGTTAGCACAGCACAGCACAGCACAGCACCGCGGCTGTGGCGCCGGGGCTCACGCTGGCCAGCGCTTCGAATCGAATCGCGCCCCGGTTACCCACGCAATCCCGTGCTATGTTCAATCTCCCCGTAGCCGAATCCCGATGACCGATCCCACTAAGCCCGCCGCCAGGCCCAGCGATGCTCCCGGTACTGACCTAAACGAGGAGCTCAAGAACCTCACTCGCGGCGCCGTCGGGACGCGACGCTTGATGGCAGAACACAAGCAGTTGTTGAGCAGGGTGGGCAGTCTGGAAGAGGAGAACGCGCGACTTCGAGCCGCCGTTGAAGCCGAGGACGCGATTCGAGAACTCTTGGGCAAGATAGAAACCTTAGAGCAAGAGAAGAACGCCCTGCTTCGTGACTTTCGCGCGGCGGAAGCCAAAACCTCCGGCTTCGACACCCGCTTCGCAGAGCTAGAAGCAGAGCTCTCCCAGCTCGCAAATTTATTCGTCGCCAACAACTGCCTGCACTCGACGCTCTCCCTCAGGGCTGTCGGTCGGCGCGTGACTGAGGTTCTCGAACAGTTGATCGGTGTGGCCGCCTACGTGCTCTACATCAGCGACCCGCAAACTGAATCGCTCAAAGAAGTATCCAAATTCGGACTTTCCGCAGACGAGGACAGCGCGACAGCGCTATCCGTCGCGGAGGACGTAATCCGAAGCGGGAAAGCACGGATCACCGGCAGCTCCGATACCAGTCAGGGCACACTCGCGAATCCCGCAGCTCTGCTCCCATTGGTGGTAGACGAGCAGACCGTAGGGTTGATCTGCATCGTGCGTACTCTCGACCACAAGGACAGATTTGCGACTGTCGACTTTGAACTCTTCCGTCTACTCGGCCAACACATGGGTCTCGCCCTCATGGGGGCCGGGCTCTATTCTCAAGCCGATCGAAAACTTCCCGCCCCCGCCGCCTTCAGCGGTATGAACCGATAGAACCGGAATGTCCGATTTTTCCTGCCTCGTCGTCGAAGACTCCCCCATGATGCGCCAGCTAGTGGTGTTCGCCTTGGGACGACTCAAGAACCTGAGCGTCACCGAAGCCGATGATGGCGTGGATGGCCTCCGGAAGCTGGCCAGCGCAAGCTACGATATCATCCTCACCGACATCAACATGCCCATCATGGATGGGCTGAAACTCATCCAACGAGTGCGAACCGATCCTAAACACAAGGATACCCCCATCGTAGTCATCACCACGGAGGGCGGCAAAGAGGACCGGGAGCGGGCGCTTCGTCTTGGAGCGAATGCCTACATCACCAAACCGATTCAAGCGCCCAAGGTGATCGCGACGGTAAAATCGTTGATCAATATCGATTGAGCGTCCGCGACCAGCGCCGCGATCCGGGACCGGTCAGATGTCACATCTCTCGGCTCACGCGCCAATCGGCAACCTCCTAGCTCCAAGGCATGGGTACCTATCGAAAAAAGCCCATCGACAGCCTGGGGGCGATTCTCCGAGGCAGTCCGGAGCTCAGCTCCGACAAGAGTCGAGTCCCCACTCACGTTTGGTTGCAGGCCGTCGGAAAGCGAGTGGCGGAACGTTCTCGCCCAGAGCGCCTTGGCGACGGTTGTTTGACGGTGACCGTCGCCACCGCCGCCTGGGCCCAAGAACTCAGCATGTTGAGTCAATCTATTACGGCTAGGCTGGCCCAGCTAGGATTCCACGCAAAACAGCTAAGGTTCCGAGTGGGTGCAGTGAGTGATTTACCGCCTACCCGCGCAGCCGTCACTCCAGCGGCACCGGTCCCGCTGCCCGCGGACATCGCTGCCCGAGTCGAGCACATCGATGACCCTGAGCTGAGGGCCGCAATCGCCGAAGCGGCATCATACTCTCTCGGGCGCACCAGTTAGAGGCGTCTCCACGCCGGACGCCAACAAGGGCGCTCCGGGCCTCGCCAGCTGCGCCAGCTTAGGCCTTGGAAGCCCCGCGACAACGGCTCTAGCGGGAGCTCAGGACGCGGTTGACGCCCTTAAACAAAAACTTCACCTTGAAGGGTTTCGAGATCCAACCCGTAGCGCCCGCTGCTCGGGCTCGCTTGGCCATATCGGCACCGACCTCAGTGGTGACCATGAGTATAGGCAGCTTCTCTAAGGCCGCGATCTCGCGGAGCCTCTTGACCATCTCCAAGCCGTCCATGACCAGCATGTTCACGTCACCGATCACTACCTAAACGTCATTCTCTCCGATCCGCTCTCAGCCCTCAACGCCGTTCTCACCTTCAACCACCTCGAAGCCGGAACCGACAAACAAGCTCCGCAACTGCAAGCGTACGGTCGCCGAGTCATCCACGATGAGAATCTTGGCGGCCATCCAACATTCCAAAACCCACTCTGTACACAACGGCGGCACCGGCCCCCAGAATAGAAGAACAGCCCAAATAGCGGGGGCGTGAGCGCCCCCCACTTCAAGATAGCAACGAAGCTACTCCTATTTGGACTACTGTGCCGAACGCGCACTCCGCGCGCGCATCGTGCTCGGCTCAGTCAAGTCCCAGGGAGGGACTGAAGGCTTAGCGCTTAGCGAGCTCTTCCAGGCCGTTGATCCGACGCACCAAAAACACGTCGGATGGCCCGAAGGAGCTCGCTTCGTTGGTCAGCATCTGCTTGTAGGTTTGGTAGGTCTGAAAATCTACATCTGGAACATTGCGCAAGGTTTCGTAGAGCTGATCGACCACATCGGCGGGGAGCGGTTTCTTCTGCAAAGTGTAAAGAGAGAAACAGTAGTTGATCCACTCTCCCTTGTTGGTTGCCTCCGCTAGGCGCACTGCGTAGCTCGCCGCCTTCGCAGCGATATTATCCCGAAGGAAACGCCCCTCTCCCAATCCGTGATGCAGATTGTTCAAGGTGCCCCGCAAGATTCGCTCGGCCTCCTCACCGCGCCCCAGGCCAAGCACCTTGTCAGCAACGCCACTCAGAAGTTCTAGCGCCTCCGCCTGCCGCGTCGTTTCTTGGACAGGGGCGCCCTCCGCCACGGTGTCGACTCCCGGCAAGGTTCGCGCATCCATGCGTTTTCTCGTCGTGGTGGGCGCCTCCATAGCGGCTTCCAACACGTGCAGCTCGAACGTCTGTTTGCCGATGGTCATCCGATCACCGCGCTTCAGCTCTCGGGCTCCGGCAAAGGCACGTTCGTTGATCAACGTCCCATTGATGCTTCCCAGATCTCGGACGGTAATCAGTAAATCCTTACGAGTGATGATTGCGTGCTCTCGCGAAACGAGTGGGTCGTCCAGAATCACCTCGCAGCGCGGACTTCTGCCCAATCGGGTGTCGCCTAGCCCGAGCTCTACGTCATGCGTAGAGAAGCGGAGCCATACCCGCTCCAGCCCGTCTTGGGGTCCCGCTCGATTAGACGATCTCACTGCTCTTAACGTACCGGTCGCGTGGCTTTTCGTCGAGGCACAACCGACCCCGCCGGGCAACAACATACCTGGGACGCGCGGGAGGCAGCTCCCGAGTGCAGCGATTTGCCGCTGAAATTTCCGCTCCGCCCTGCGGTTCGGTCCGTCAGACGGGCTCTAACGAAGCCGGATCAACCGTTCCAGGCCTTCTACCCGACCAAGCAAGAAACGATCCGTAGGCCCCATGGAATCCAAATCTGAGCGGAGCCGGTCAGTGTATTTTGCGACCGAACTCGGATCCACACCCGCCATCCGGGGGATCACTGAGTACAGGGCATCCACCACATCCATCGGGCAACGGGTCTCGCTCGCCAGATAGATTTCAAACACATAGTTAAACCAGTGCGCCTTTTGAGTCAGGACGGCTAGTTTCGAAGCGTAGCGGGAGCCTGACTCCAGCACTTCCGGGGAGATTTCCCGGCCAGCCTGAACATCAGCCAGCAGCTGATTAAGGTGGGTGGCTAATATTCTCTCAGCTTCCTCGCCTTGACCGAGAGCGAAAGATTTATCCGCCAGAGTTGCCAACACACCGAACATGTCGCCGCGGGCGCGAACGGAAATCGCGTCTTGATTGATGGTCGTGTCTTGGGGGTGGCGAGCGCAAACCACGGTCAAACGCTGAGAGCCGACCTGTACGGTATCGCCGTGCATGACTTCACGAGCGCTTTCTAGAGGCTTGCCGTTCACAGACACGCCGTTACAACTATCGAGGTCTTCAACCCAAACGCGATCACTCACAATGGTGAACGCCGCGTGTCGACGACTCACCAAGGGGTCGTCGAGTGCGAGCTGACAATCTTCTCCGCGTCCGATGCAAAACCGCCCCTGATGAAGCTCCAGATCGTGACTCTCGTAGCGCAGCCAGAACTTCATGCTTTGTCGCCTGGTTGGATCGGGACGGGACTGAGATGATGGTTCAGGCATGGCGGGCGGCAACGAAGCACTCAACAACGTAGCGTCTTTCCGTCAGCTTTTCAAAACGCCAATGACGACGCACGTGCCCGCCGATAAGGGGGCATGTATGTCAGCACTCACATTGTATGAACGCCTCGCGACGCACGACCTAGCAATCACGAGCAGCCGGGTGTCCCGCAGCGACTCTTATTGAGGCACCGCACCGGCACAACACGATGCCGGGGCGCCGTTTTATTTCTGCCGAGGGGCTACGTGTTGCCGATTGATATCCCCCCGCTGCCTTAGCCCCGCGTCCGCGCGTTGCCGCTCAGGGCCTTGGCGGAACCGGTCCCCGCGCCCCGTGTTGGGGAGCGACAACGATCGCCCCGCCAAATGAGCAACGGAGCAACGGGTTCCCGTCGCTCCGTTGGAACGAAGACTCCGCCGTCGCTCAGCCGATGCGGACGGCGAATGCTTGGTTGACGTTGTCCGATGCGCGAACATTCTCCACCAAATCGCTCGGCAACTTGCCGTCGATAGCCCACAGGGATGCCGCCTCTTTCGCGCTAGCATCGAGACCCACCTGCATACGCGACACATTGATCCCGCTCTCGCCAAGCAGGGTACCAATTCTTCCGATAACACCCGGGCGATCGGCGTTCCGCAAAACCAGCATCGCACCATCGAGATGGGCCTCCATCTCCAGCGCGCCCCAACGTACCAGTCTCGCCGTTCCATCAGCTGCCAGGGTGCCTGCGACGGACACAGACGTTCCGCCCTTGCCCTTCACCGTCAGACTCACGAGCGTCGAAAATTCGCCCGTCGCGGTGCTCTTGTTTTCGCTCACCTCGATACCGCGATCTTTCGCAACCAAAGGCGCGTTCACTGCGTTTACCGGTGCCTCTAGGAACTTGTCCAATAGTCCAGCCAAGGCGGCATTGACGATGGGCGCCAGCGACAACGTCGCAGCCTCCCCTTCGGCACCGATTTCGATGCCGATGGGCTCGATGTCGGAAACCTGAGCGAGGAACTCGCCCAAGGCCGAGGCCAACCGTTGATAGGGGCCGAGCACCGGAGCCAGCTCAGCCGGAATGGCCGGAACGTTGAGGGAGTTCGAGATTTCACCCGTGGTCAGGTAGGCGGCGACCTGCTGAGCGATCTCGACAGCTACTCGCTGTTGAGCCTCCGTCGTGGATGCGCCCAAATGGGGAGTGGCCACCACGAGCGGGTGCTTGATGAGGTCCGTCAGCCCCGGAGGCTCCTCAACGTAAACGTCGATAGCGACGCCGGCGATCTTGCCCGATTCGAGTCCGCGGATCAAAGCGTCCTCTTCGTAGATGCCCCCGCGAGCGGCGTTCACCAGCAGAACGCCGTCCTTCATTTTTGCGATGGTGTCATCGTTGACCAAACCCTGGGTGTGCTTATTGAGCGGGGTGTGGACCGTGATGGCATCAGCCCGAGCAAACAACTCGTCCAAGGTCACTAGCTCGATGCCCAACTCGGCAGCTCGCTCTTTGGTCACGACGGGATCGAAACCGACGATCTTCATATGAAGGCCTGATGCGCGCTCGGCGACGATTCGGCCGATGTTGCCGAGACCAATGACACCCAGTGTCTTGCCCGCCAATTCGATGCCCTGACACTTCTTCTTCTCCCACTTACCTTCTTTCATGGCAGCAGAGGCGAAGGGGATCTTGCGTGCAATGCTCATCAGCAAGCTGATGGCGTGCTCGGCGGTGGTGACGGCGTTCCCGGTGGGCGTGTTCATTACGATAATGCCGCGGCGGGATGCCTCCGGCACGTCCACGTTGTCGACGCCAATGCCGGCGCGCCCCACCACCTTGAGTTCGTCCGCGGCAGCGATCACTTTGGCGGTAACTTTAGAGCCGCTGCGAATTACGAGGCCGTTTACGCCCTTGATGGCTTCGACCAGCTCGTCTTCACTAAGTCCTGGTTTGTAGTCGACCGTGAGGCCTTCGGTGCCTTCGAGAGCCGCGAGGCCGTCTTTGCTGAGCGAATCGCTAACGAGTACTTTGGGCATCATGCATCCTTGTGAAAGTCGTTCATAAAGCTGGCGAGGGCTTCGAGCCATTCGATCGAAGCGCCATTGTAGATGGAAGCGCGGACACCGCCGACAGAGCGATGTCCCTTGAGGCCCACCATGCCAGCGGCTTGGGCCTTTTCGATGAACGACGCTTCGAGCTCGGGAGTGTTCAGATTAAAAACCACGTTCATGAGTGAACGACTGCCCTCTTCCACCGGACAACGGTAAAAATCGGGTCGGGCCTCAATCGCGTCGTAGAGCAACTTGCCCTTGGCGCGGTTGTGCTTCTCAACAGCGCCCAGACCACCGTTCTTCTTCAGACGCGCCAGTACATTCCGCAGCATGTAGATCGCGAAGGTGGGGGGCGTGTGATAAAGCGAGTTGTTGCTCGCGTGGGTGCGGTACTGGAAGATTTTCGGGATGTCTTCGCGGCCGGCCTCGACCAAATCCTTGCGAATGATCACGAGTGCCAGACCGCTGGGACCGATGTTTTTCTGTGCGCCGGCGTAGATCATTCCAAACTTCGAAACATCCGTGGGGCGCCACAAGATGTCGCTCGACATATCAGCAACCAACGGCACCTGTCCGCTGTCTGGGAACGCATCAAACTGAGTTCCCGCGATCGTGTTGTTGGTCGTGAAGTGGCAGTAGGCAGCCTTGGGGTCCAGATCCAATTCCCTCTGCTTCGGTACCCGAACGAACTTTTTGTCGACCTCCGTGCTACAGGCCGAACGCACCGTTCCGACCGTCTTGGCTTCACCAAAGGCCTTCTTCGACCAGGAGCCGGTCATGATGTAGTCGGCGCTCTGACCCGCCTTGAGCAGGTTCATCGGCAGAACGGCGAATTGCGTGCTCGCCCCGCCTTGAAGGAACAGGACCTCGTAGTCGTCACTAACCTTCAACACCTCACGAACCAGGGAGACGGCGTCGTCGTGCACCGCGGAGTAAGCTTTGCCTCGGTGGCTGTGCTCCATGATGCTCATGCCAGTGCCCTGATAATCGAGCAGCTCTTGTTGAGCGAGCTCCAGCACGTCGGAGGGAAGCGCTGCGGGACCAGCGTTAAAGTTCATCACTCTGGGCATTTGTTTCGTCCTGTTTCGAGTTTTTGGGGGAAGCGTCAGCTAACGGTTCCCATGCCACAGGTCAAGGAGTGCAAACGTGCGCATGCTGTTCCAACTCGATCACCGGTACCGCCCCCGGGCGCAAGATCACCAAAGAATTGCCCTTGAAGGCCACCAGGGTCGAGGGGAGACCCCCCAAACACCGGCGTCCGCCCACTACGAGCTTTCTGCGCTGGAATGGGGACCACGTGCCAAGAACCTGCCCCGGGGTGGTCGCGGGGGGCTTTCCGGGCAGGTTCGCACTGGTCGCGGTGGTGGCAAATCCGCAGATTTGAGTCACCGTACCCGCCGGACAGGCGCCAGGGAGCCGAACACCGATGGCGCCACCGATGGTCAGGCGGGGATCCACCTCGCCGCGCGCTGGCAGTACAATGGTCAGTGAACCGGGCCAGAATCGGCGGGCCAGCCGGCACGCCAGAGGCGGGACTCGTACGGCCCACCTCTCCCAGCTCTCGACGGACGGCAACATGAGCGCCACGCCGCCGGATGCGCCTCTGGGCTTCAGCTCGAACAAGGAATCTAGCGCAGATGAATTCGAGGCGTCCGCCATCAACGCAAACGTCGACTCCGTGGCGATCGCGGCGACTTTTCCGTCCCTGAGCGAGGCCACCAAGCGCCCCTGGTTTGGAGCTGCCTGCGCCATCACTTGAGAGCGCGGTAACCAATGTCCCGGCGGTACTGAACACCGTCAAACTCGATCCCCGACACAGCTCTGTAGGCATTGTCCGCCGCCACCCGGAGCGAAGCTCCCATGCCGGTCACCCCCAGCACCCGACCGCCGTTGGTCACGACCCGTTCGCCGTCACGACGAGTCCCCGCATGAAACACGACAGCTTGGGTCGAGTCCGCCCCGAACCCGCCGATCACATCGCCTTTGCTCGAACTCGCGGGGTAGCCCGCCGATGCGAGCACCACGCATAACGCGTGAACATCTTTCACGGACACGTCCACTCCAGCCAGATCGCCACGAGCAGAGCCCACGAGTAGCTCGGCGAAGTCGCCCTCTATCAGCGGCATCATCACCTGGGTCTCCGGATCGCCGAAGCGTACGTTGATCTCCAACAGGTAGGGCTCCTCCCCTTCCGGTATCATCAGTCCGGCGAACAGCGTGCCGCGGAATGGAATCCCGTCCTTGAGCATGCCGTCGATGACGGGCTGGACGATCTTCTCCCGGACATGCGCGAACATAGCCGCGTCGACTAGCGGAGCCGGTGCATAGGTGCCCATACCGCCGGTGTTCGGTCCGGTGTCGCCCTCCCCGATTCGTTTGTGGTCTTGAGCGGCTGGCAGAATCACCGCGCGTTGACCGTCGCAGATCGCATGGATACTGGCTTCCGCTCCGCCAATGCGTTGCTCAAGCACAACCTTTCGGCCCGCATCACCAAAGCGTGCTCCGCTGACCATATCAGCGGCCTCGGCTATGGCCTCGTCGTGAGTCTTGGAAACAACAACGCCTTTGCCCGCGCAAAGGCCGTCAGCTTTCACCACTGGTGGCAGCTCAAACTCCCGCACACGCGCTTCGAGCTCATCGACATCGGTCAGTACGCGGTACGGCGCTGTCTTGATTCCGTGACGCTGGGCAAAATCCTTCATGAACGATTTCGAGGCTTCGAGCTGAGCCGCGGCGGCGCTGGGGCCATAAGCCAGGATCCCAGCCTCGCTCAATTTATCCACCAGTCCGTCGCAAAGCGGCGCCTCCGGACCGATAACCACTAAGTCAGCCCCCCAGCTCTTGGCGACACTCTGGGGATCGCCCGCCACGTTTTCGATCAGCGTTTTCGATCCCGGCACCCGTACCCCATCCGTGCCGGCGTTGCCGGGCAGCACGCGGACAGCCGCGACGGAGGGAGAGGATGCCAAACGCCAAGCCAACGCGTGCTCGCGCCCGCCACCGCCCACTACAAGTACTTTTCGACCAGCCACGAACTGGCGGCTATCACGGATCGCTGGGGGAATCCGCCCCCTTAGGACCCCGTGCCGGCTGGAGGGGCCAGCACCAGGAGAAAAATCCTCGGAGGCGTCCCCCAGCGACCCGCGACGGTCGCCGGCTCTAGCCCGCCAGAGCGGGATGCCAGGATGCCTGGTTCCGCTCCTCTCCGGACCCCATTTGAACCGTAAACGTCGTGTGGAAGCCCACAAAAACCCACAAGAAAATCGCCCACTATCCAGATTGCCGAAGGCCCTCTGAGGGGGTAAAACGTATCCCCCCCTTCCCCCGGAGTGCCCTTGGCCCAGTCCGTCCAAATAAACAGGCCCTATGACAGCGAGGACGAGTTCCTCAACGCTGAAGACTGGTCTGTGTCGCGCCGCGAGATGGTGCTCATTGACGAAGACAAGCTGCCCGACGACACCAAACTCCGAGTCAGTCTCAGCCTCAAGTCGGGCGAGAAATTAGTGCGGGCCGAAGCGGTTGTCATCGGCTACGTAGACGCCATCGATGAGCGTCCAGCTGGAGTGCGGGTGAAGTTCACGCGCTTCGATTCCAAGACCAAGGAGTTCATCCGGCGCCTCGCACAACGCAGCAAGCCTGCGGGGACACCGCGCGCGAAGATGGACAGCCTCACGGAGATGGATGAACTGCAGCGCGATCCCACATCGTCCCGGGTGCCGCCGAGCCATTCAGGGCCGGTCAGCGAGCCTCCCAGCAGCGTCAATGCCGATAGTGACAGCACCGAATCATCCCCGCCCAGCTCGCAGGAAGTGCCAACGATCACCGGAAAGAGTCTCGGAAACGGCGCCGGTAAGCGCGATCCGAAGCATCCCTTTCCGGCCCCAGGGAATCGAGAAGAACTGCTAACCAAGCTCCGGGAACGAGCGGTCGGACTCGCAAAACCCAGGATTTCCGAAGCCCCAGCGCCACCCATCCAGGCCCGCGCAGAATAGGCCCGAAACCTCCTTGAAAAGCTGACCCGCGTCAGCTTTGGCCTTTCGGCGCACTTTCGGTCCAGTACGATCCCGGCATTGTACCGCCAGCTGGAGCTTCCAATTTGCAAGCGATCCGGATACTTGAGGACCCATGCCATTTCCGGATTTTACGCCATCATTGCCGGTCTTTTTGAAGACCATGACCGAGCGTCGAGGAGACGCCGAGATGATCGTTTTGGGGGACCAACGCGTCACCTACAAACAAGCGAACGAACGCTCCGCGGAGATCGCGAAGGGTCTGCTCGCCGCCGGCGTCACCAAGGGCTCCCGCGTCGCGCTATTGATGCCGAATGGCCCCGACTGGATCGTCAACTGGCTCGCCATCACGCGTATCGGCGCGCTCTGCATTCCCTTCAACACGTTTTACCAGAAGCGCGAGCTCTACTGGGTGATGCGTCACTCGGACTGTCAGGTGTTGTTGACGCTCGACAAGTTCCTCAAGCACTCCTACCTCCAGCGCCTCGAAGACTGTGCGCCCGGCCTGAAGGAACAGACCAAGCAGCCTTTCCACTTTCCGTCCCTGCCGTTCCTTCGGAATGTATACGTCTGGGGCGAAGTCACTCACCCGTGGGCACAGAACGGTCCCGAAGCGCTGAAGGCGCTGGCTGCCGAACATCCTGACATCGACGACGCATATCTCGCCGAGGTCGAGAAGGACGTCACCCCGGCCGATCCGATGATCATGATCTACAGCTCCGGTAGCACCGCGGATCCGAAAGCGGCCATCCACTCCCATGGCGCCGTGATCCGGCACTCGTTCAACCTCAACGCCGAACGCAAGGTCTTCCCCGAAGATCGCTTGTACTCGCCCATGCCCTTCTTTTGGGTCGGCGGATTCGTGTTCGGTCTGTTGTCCGCCATGCATGCCGGTGCCTGCATGTTGTGTGAGGACCACTTCGACCCAGGCACGACCCTGGCGTTCCTGGAGAAGGAAAAAGCCACCATAGTCGCCGGCTGGGCCCACTATGGCAAAGCCATGACCGACCACGAGGACTTTGCCAAGCGAGATCTCTCGAGCCTCCGAGCCGGGAACATCTGGGACATCCTGCCGGACGGCGTTCGTCCGGACGATCCCGAACTGCGCAGTAACTCCCTCGGCATGACCGAGACCTGCGGGCCCCACACATTTAAGAACATGGACTCCGACATGCCCGAAAGCCTTCGGGGCTCCTTCGGTAAGTCAGTCGATCAGGTTCAACACAAGATTGTCCACCCGGATACAGGCGAGACCTTGGCAGCCGGCGAGCTCGGCGAGATCTGCGTGCGCGGTTATAACGTCACCCAGGGGCTCTACAAGCTGGAGCGCGAAGACGTCTTCGACGCAGACGGCTGGTACCACACGGGCGACGGCGGCTACTTCACCGAAGGGGGCTACCTGTACTTCAAGGCTCGTATTCGCGAGTTGATCAAGACCGCCGGCGCCAGCGTGACGCCGCGAGAGGTCGAGCTAGTTCTCGAAACTCTCGATTCGGTTAAGGCCGCATTCGTGGTCGGTGTTCCCGATCCGGAACGAGGTCAAAACGTTGCAGTCGCCATTGTTCGGGAAGAGGGTAAATCGGTCGACGCCGACAGCGCTCGCAAATTCCTGCGTGGCGAGCTCAGTGCCTACAAGGTGCCCAAACATTACTTCTTCGTCGACTCTCAGGACGACTTGCCATTCACCGACACGGCGAAAATTGATAAGAAAAAGCTCACCGCCATCATGGCCGACAAAGTGAAAGCCGGCGAGGTCTAGACCCATGGACGTTCAGTTCACCGAAGAACAAGACTTCCTCCGCACCAACGCCAAGAGTCTGCTCACCAAAGAGGCGCCGATCAGTCTGGTTCGGGAGCTGATGGACAGCGAACATAGCTGTTCTGAAGAACTCTACTCGAAAATGGCCGAGCTCGGCTGGACGGGGCTCATCTTCCCCGAAGAGTACGGCGGCATGGGCATGGATATCGTCAGCCTCTGTGTCTTGCTCGAGGAGCAAGGACGCGCGCTCGCGCCGACCCCGTTCTTGTCTAGCGTCGTCATGGCCGGCATCTGCATTCTGGAAGCCGGTAGCGCCGCTCAGAAAGAGGAGTACCTTCCAAGCATCATCGACGGCTCCAAGATCGGCACCCTCGCCTTCTTTGAGAACAACGGGCAATGGCATGCCAGCGACGTCAGCCTCGAAGCAAAAGCCAATGGCGACGAGTTCGTTCTGACCGGCACGAAGCGGTTTGTCCCCGACGCTGGTCGCGCCGATTTCCTCATCGTCCCGGCCAAAGTGAGCGGCGACGAAGGCGTGACGCTCTTCCTCGTCGACCCGAAGGCCCCCGGCGTAACAGTGCGTGGCGTGGCTTACTCCGATCAGACACGTAAAGTCTTCGAGATCAGCCTCGACGGCGTCAAATTGAGCACCAAAGACATGCTGGGCAAGTGCGGAAAAAGCACCGCAGCCCTCGCCCGCGTACTCGACATCACCCGAGTCGCTCTGTGTGCTGAGATGACGGGTGGAGCGCAGGCCGTCTTGGATATGTCCGTCGAATACGCGACCACCCGGAAACAATTTGGTGTCGCCATCGGGAGCTTTCAGGCGATTCAGCACAAGTGCGCAGACATGTACGTGGCCGTCGAAGGGTCGCGCTCCGCGACGTACTACTCCGCCTGGTCTCTTCAAGAACACACCGACAAATCCAGTATCGACGCGCACAAGGCCAAAGCCTTTTGTTCGGATGCCTTCAACCTGGTGAGCGCCCATGGCATCCAAATCCACGGCGGCTTCGGCTACACCTGGGAAGCAGATCTACATCTGTACTTCAAGCGTTGTCGAGCCAGCGAAGAAGCCTTCGGCAACGGCTCGTGGAACCGCGAACAAATCGCCGCGTCCCTGCTCGACGATCCTGCCAGCTAGCCCACCCTCGCGCTGCGGTGTAGCGCCGTATAGGTCACTCTCCTCCCTAGGCACATCTTTGGGGTGTGCGGCCGCATCCATCGTTACATGCGTTCCCTAGCCCTGCATCTTGGCGTCTGAGCATCGTCAGCACGGAACTGTCGTGCTGACGACGGACCCATACAAAAAGCATCAGCCCTTACCCGACCGGGCGAGAACGGCCACTGACGTCTGGGACGCCGGCACCATGTGGACGAATCACGACCTGCCTCTTCCTCCTCGCACACTCACGCCCAACAGCCAATGCCGGCCGAAAAGAAAACCGACCTCCCGCCTTGGCTCAGCGGCCCCGGAGTGTTGAGCTAATCAATACGCTCCGCGAAATCCACCGACCCTGAACGGGACCCTCTCCATTAGCCGAGCCCGAGGAATCGTCACCATGGACAAACCCTTAGTCGCCGCCCGTCGCCCGAAAAAAGGCGAACTCAAAGAGGGCAAGGACTACTTCTTCTGTGCCTGCGGACGGTCGAAAAGCCAACCCTTCTGTGACGGTTCCCACCGCGGCACCGGCTTCTCGCCTCAAAACGTCACCGCCAAAGAGAGCGGTGACGCTTTCCTTTGCCAGTGCAAGCGCAGCGCCAACCAACCGTACTGCGACGGTAGCCACAAGAATATTACTGACGAAGAAGCGGAGGCCGCGGCTCCCCCGACCAGCGCGGACAAAAACTCTCTGCCCATCGCTACCGTGACCGTCGAGGAGCCCCACGTCGAGGAGCTCCATGAACTAGCAAAACACAGCCTCAGCAAAATGGGACACCACTGGGCGATCGGAGCTATGGGCGTGCCCGGTCACACGCTTCCTCGCTGGGACGATATTCAAATTCTCACAGCCCAGATGGCCACGAAACCATTACTCGACAGCGAGCCCGTCGCCACCGATCTTGTGATCGGCCCCAAAGCGAAAAAGCCTCTCATCATGAAAGTGCCACTGTTCGTGTCTGACATGAGCGTTGGCGCGCTATCCGAAGAAGCGAAGGAGTCCATGGCGCGAGGAGCTGAGCTCGCGGGCACTGGTATTTGTTCGGGTGAAGGCGGTATCTTGCCCGAAGAGCAGCAGGCCAACTCGCGTTATCTGTACGAGTTGGCCTCCGCACAGTTCGGATACGAAGAAGCGCTGCTCAGCCGGGTGCAGGCGTTCCATTTCAAGGGAGGGCAAGGTGCCAAGACCGGCACGGGCGGGCATTTGCCGGGCAACAAGGTAACGGGGGAAATCGCCCAGGTTCGAAACCTTCAAGAAGGCACTGCAGCCACATCGCCCGCGACCCTTCCCGAGATGAATTCCATCGCGGATTTTCGAAAATTCGCTAATCGCGTCCGTGAAGTCTCTGGTGGCGTGCCCATTGGCGTAAAATTGTCCGCGAATCACATCGAAGAAGACATCGATTTCGCTTTGGACATAGGCGTCGATTACATCATCCTGGACGGTCGCGGTGGGGGCACGGGAGCGGCTCCATTGATATTCCGCAATCATATCTCCGTACCGAGCATCCCGGAGATCGCCCGAGCCCGACGCCACCTCGACAAGCACGGTGCCAGCGACGTGACTCTGATTGCAACGGGTGGCCTACGGACGGCTCCGGACTTCGTCAAAGCGATGTGCCTGGGCGCCGGCGGAGTCGCCATCGCAAATTCCGCCATGCAAGCCATCGGGTGTGTGGGCGCCCGGATGTGCAACACCAATATGTGCCCCGCCGGCATCGCGACGCAGAAACCAGAGCTTCGCGCCCGACTCAAGGTCGACGAAGCCAGCGAGCGATTGGGCCGCTTTTTGTCCGCCACCACGGAGCTGATGCAAGTGTTGGCGCGGGCCTGTGGTCACAACCACACCAACCAGTTTACGCTCAACGATCTGACAACGTGGAAACGAGAGCTCTCGGATCTTTCCGGCGTGCCTTTCGCGGGCGTTCGCTGAAGCGCCACTCTTGCCCATGAGCACACCCCGTTCTTCAGCTCGGTCCGCCTGGCTCGCGTTGTTCCTCATCGCGCCCGCGGCCAGCGCGGGAGTGACCGCCAACATCTTCTTCCAGGGCTCGGCCCTGGGTGTGGGGCTCTGGGTCGCAGGCAAGCTCTGGTTATTCGGGCTACCCGTGGTCTGGCATAGTTGGGTGGATCGAATGCCCTGGAAATGGCCGACTATTATGGGCGGCCCCTCCCCCGCTAGGGGCTACGAACAGGCGCTTCTGACCGGCATCGCAGCATCGGCCGTGCTCGCGGGTGCCTACTTTGCCTGGGGAAGCCAACTGATCGACCGCGGGGTCATTCGCGAAGCGCTGCAGCCGATGGGCCTGTTGGATCCCACAACCTACCTGATGGCGTCCGCTTACTGGATCCTCATCAATTCAGTGTTGGAAGAGTATGTGTATCGCTGGTTCATCGTCAGCCGGTGCGTGCGGGTCATGGGGGTCTTGCCCGCGGTGCTGGTGTCGGCGAGCGTATTCGTCGTTCATCACATCCTCGCGATGGGCCAATACTTCTCGTGGCAACTGACCGCTCTTGGCACCGTCACCATTTTCGTCGCCGGAGCCGTGTGGTCGTGGCTTTACCAGCGCTTCGAGAACATCTGGGTCCCCTACCTGAGTCACGCCATTGTCGACCTGACGGTCTTCGCCATCGGCTACGACTTACTGTTTCGGCATTGAGAGCGGAGGCGTGAGCACCCTGTCAAGCACCCCCAGCCACTCTGCCAGCAACAATTCACGATTCGGCCGCCGAGATCGCGGGGTTCAAGTTTCTATTGCGCCAGGATATTCTCAATTATCCCGCACCAACCGGGTCTTGCTGGCACCCCGGGGGAATGCCGTACACTAGCGCCATGCGCAAATGGCAACTGGGACTGAGTATTGGTGGGTTCGCGTTACTGACTTTGGCCTGTGGCGGCCGACAAGAGCGCCCACAAATGGCGTCCTCCGCGGGGCGCCCCGCCTACGCCGTCGATTATCCAGAGCGTCTCGCGCTCGGCTTGTCTCGGATGCTTGAGGGCGAGCAAAAATCCCGACAAGACATGGAAGAATTTCCGGAATATTCGGGGAAGCTCAACGATACAGACTGGGAGCTCTCGTTGGCCATCGTGAGGCTGGCGGACGAGGAAGGTCGTGGGCAGGCTTACGCCGAATCCCGCACCCGCACAGAAGCAGTCGAAGACTTCCTCGAAGACGAAGACAAGGCACTCGGACAGAAAATCATCGGCTCGGTGAACTACGCCACTAAGGACAAGGGCTGTTCGGACTCCGTGGGGCCCAGCGCCTACTACTCCACCAAACGAGGCATCGCCAAGCAACTGAAAGAAAGCGCCCAAGACAGCAACGCCGCCCACCATGTCATCAAGGACAACGAGGATGCCCTGGGTAAGAGGAATATCACCGCGCTTGAAGACGAAGTCGACGCCATCAGCCTCGCCAGCTACATGGCCCACGTCGGCCTGGAAAACAAACGCCGCGAACTCCAGCGAATGTCCGCAGAAGCGAGTGAGGCCGAGAGCACTCTCAACCGGTCAGCCGAAGATCTGCAAAAGATCATCGACGACCCCAATCAAAAGCCAAAAATGAAGAAGCGCGCAAAAACTCGGCTCGCCGCAGTTGAAGAAAGCCGGGCGATGATTCAAGAGCAGCAAAAAGGTCTCAGCCAAGCGATGGAAGAAGCAAAAAAACGAGTCGAGACCTTCCGTACAGACTACAAGACCGCCTTTGACGCGCTCGAAGAGTCCTTCGAAAAAGCCGCGCAAGAGAACGCGAAGACCAAATAACCCTGTTCGCTGAGAGGCTCGGTTAGACCGATTTATCGGCTCCCCGAATGAAGTAGACTGGGAGCATGATCTCCCATTTCGGTCTCTGCGTAAGCAACCTGGAGCGCTCGTTGCGCTTTTACACCCATGCGCTCGGGTTCACCGAAAAGAAGCGACTGGACGTGTCGGGGCCTATTCCAGCAAAGCTACTGGGAACCGACGAGCTCGAACTAAAAGCGGTCTTCCTCATCGATGGTAGCACCACCCTGGAACTGCTGGAGTACGCCAAGCCCCCGCTGACTCCCGGCGCCACACCTCCCCGGCCGATGGCACAGTTGGGTCTATCGCATCTGTCCTTTCGGGTGAGTGACGTGCTGGCGACCTGTAGGGCGATCGTTCAGGACGGGGGAACGATCTTGGGAGACACTCGCGTCGCGGGCGCCGGAGGCGACGCATTGTTCGCGCTCGATCCGGACGGCACTCGCATCGAAATTATCGGGTCACGCAAGAAGTGAAGCGGCGCTGGGGCTCCAGCTAACAAGCCGCCCCCTCGGGAGAAATCGGCGCCAATACGGCGTGAAGAATTTCTCGTAAGCCATCGTCCACGGCGCCCCCTCGTACCAGCGGTGCCACAACAGCGGCGTCGATGGCTTGGGGTAGAGCGAGACCGGCCGAGGCTAGCTTCGCCGCGGTGACCAAGGTTCGTGTCGACGGGGCTTCGTGGACTCCAGCGTCAGTTGTGCTGCGCAACGCGGTCGCCAGCTCGACCAGAGTCTTGGCCACGGCCGGACTCGCACCGGTCTCGGAAACGACGACCGCACGCTCCTCTTCGGGCGCCAGGTAATCCAAGTCCACCGTTGCGAAGCGTTGGCGAAATGAGGGTTTCAGTTCCTTCAACGCGCTTCTGGAACTCGGGTTGTAGGAGCAAACCAACATAAAGCCGTTGGGCGCCACCAAGCTCTCTCCGGTGCGATCCAAGTAAAGCATGCGGCGATGGTCCGTCAACGAATGCAGTACAGCCAAGGTATCGCGCCGCGCCTCGACGATTTCGTCGAGGTAACAGATAGCGCCTTCACGAACGGCCCGGCTCAGCGGACCATCAACCCATTGCACGTCTCCGGATTTTACCAGGAACCTCCCCATCAGATCGGCGCTGGTTAAATCGTCGTGGCAGGTGACGGTGATCAGCGGACGGTCGAGCACAGAGGCCATGTGCTCAATCAATCGCGTCTTGCCGCAACCGGTCGGGCCGGTGAGCATCAGCGGCAATTTGGATTCAAACGCCACTTGGAACACGGACTGCTCCTCGCCACTTGCGCAATAGTACGGAATCGATGTCATTGACTGCATAACCCTTCGTGAACTTCTGCGAGTACGGCCGGTAGCTCCCGCGCCGACGACACTCTGCGTGATCGCTGAGGGCCGAAACATTCCTTTAGTGGATCGATCCGCACCCGGCCGATACCAATATGGTAGACGAGTACGCCCGCTTCCTCAGCTTCCTCCACCGCTCGCGCGACATCCCCCCAGGCGTAGCGCCCCTCGTAGCCCTCGTCCGATGGCAGGCCGTCGCCCAAAGAGAGTAGAATACGTCGCTCCGCTGGTTGGTCGAGCAAGCGACGGGTGAGATGACGTATCGGTGCGCCGAGTCTTGTATAACCATCGGCCCGGAGCTTGGCCCGACCGGGAAGAACCGCGTGCATCTGGTCAAACTCTTTGAGCACCTGGATTTCGACCCGATGGCGGGTATTTCCCGTGAATACGAACACGCCGTGTCGTTCCTTCGAGGAGGCGAGCGCGCCGGCTAATGCATCCGCGCACTCAAGCTGAAGCCGGAGATGCATTCCGCCGTCGGTCCCCAGAGACGTACTGCCATCTAGAAGCAACGCCGTTACGACATCGCGTGGGCCTTCGTCCAACATCCCATATACGCGTCCGTCAGTCGTCCCACCGGAGACAGCGACGCTGTGCTGCTCAACGTAAGCGTCCACATCGAGCTCGGTGCCATCTTCCATCCCGCCACGCCAGGCGCGGCTCGGGCTCCGGGCAAACCATCGGAGCACCTCCGGCGGTGGAGCGATTCTGGGACCCGTCGCGACATTCACGGAGCGCTCCATTACGCTGACATGCCCTCGGCGGTAGCTCTTCGTGTGGACGTTCCACTCGTCATAGGGGATGCCGACGCGGCGTTTCGCCTGCACCTCCGGCTCATCATCGCCACCAGGCGGCGGAGGAACGTTCTTACTTCTGGCGCCTCCGCTGCCCGCGATGGGAACCGAAAACGGAGTCATGATCTGCTGTGTTCTCCGCATGGAGTACGGCATGCGGCCTCTCCCGCGGAAGATGCTTCGCAGAGACCGTCGAGCCCGTTCGTCGGAGGGCAGCCGGCCGAGCAACTCGGGCACAGCAACTATTGGGCGCCCCTCGCGCACCGCAGCCAGGGCCAGTTCGACCATTTTTCGTGCATCCAGCTCAGGAGCGGCCCACTCGATCTCCGGCAAGCGAGCCTTGAACTCGTCCGCCAAGCCCGGCCATTTGCTCACCGCCCAGGCCACGGCCGCGCCGCCCTCGACGACGGAAAGCGCCGCCAGCTCCGCGGCGCGAAGCTCGTGAAGTGGTAGGGCGGCGAGTGCCTCTTTCGTTGGGGAAGACTGCAGCGCAATCCCGCAAGTCAACGTGCGGAGGGACGCTTCGGGGCCAGGGAGCGGACACGGGACATAAATCCGGCGACAATTCCGGGAGACGAAGAAACACCGATTACTGCCCGTCACCAATCGTGCGTCGAGCCGGCGCCGCGCCGACAGCCCCGGAGCTAAGACGTCCGCGACCCGGCCGAGGCTGACCGGATCGCGTGGAACCTTGACGCGGGACACATCTGTCATCTCAGTCGTCCGTGAACATCTCACGGTTGATGGTGTAGAGATACGGGAGGACGATGAACGGTGTGATGTACCAGATGCTGTAGATCCACCAGCCGTAGACTGGCCATGCGGTGTCGACGAAACGAATCTCCCAGTAGGTGGTCATGTTGAAGGTGTAACCCACCCACGAAAATACGCCCATCCAACACGAGATCACGAGCCACTGAAGGCCCCATCGTTTCATCTTCAGGAAGCCCCAGGCTGCCGCCACCCGCATGGGGAACAATACGAATACCATAGCAATTTCCCAGGATTTTTCGCCGGGGGCGCCGGTGCCGCCCCACCATTGGTCGTTAAAGCCCCAGACGTATCCGCCGTCGAGCATCAAACCCCAACCGATCTCGAATACCCGAACCACCAAGCTGTGGTTCGCGAATACGTCGATCATGTACCCCATCGTGTTGAGAAAGCCATCCACCAGCACCAGAGCACCAACGAAGGTCATCATGTAGGGTCGAACGGGCAAACCATCCTTTTCGGCTTTCCTGATAATCGCGAGACCGTACAGGAAGAAAGGAAGGCCAATGAGCCCCAGAATGGTGGTGCCAATCAGCGCGCCTCCGCCCAGGATGAACCAATCGGCACGTTTCTGAATCCGCGCTGAATCGGCGAGTACGGTATCGTAGTCAAGAGTACTGCTGCTCATTTTCCGTCTCCCTGCACACCCGCAGTTTGCTCCACCAAGGCGCCCGCAGATGCGGAACCGTTAGATGCGCCGGAGGCCTTGCGGGCTTCTCGCTCGGCCCTCATGCCAATAACACCACGGAAACCTGGTAGTGCCCAACCGGGCGCTGGTGGCGTGTGAGGTCCGAGCGGCGAGGGCGGAGATATCCAGGGCTCCGGTTCCCCTCCGAGAGGATACGGGAATACACATTCGCGCTCCTCATCCACGTAAGCAATCTTGTAAACCTCATCGCAAACCTCGGTCAGCGAAAGTTGAGGAAACCCGAAGTAGATGAGCACGTAGGGAACGATCAACGAGCCCTCAATGACCTGGGCGATCAGACAAACGAGTGTGATGCGATACACAAACTTGTGCATGCGAGCGTGCGGGTTGACGGCGTCGGTTGTGCCCGACGCGTCCCCACTTTCCTTAATAGCGTTCTGAGCCATCAGCGTTCTCCGTTAGTCCGAGGACTAAATGGTGCCTGTACGGCTTTCGATGTAATACCAAAACAGGACCACAACGGCCTGAAGGCCAAAGGCGAGTCCGAGTCGAAAAAATTCTTGCCACATATCTGTCTCCTAATTCTCGGGTCAGTGCCCTAGCGGAAATACACAAGCCACGTCTGAACCGCGCAGGCGGTAATGAGGTAGCCGATGATTGCCACCTCAAACACAATCAGAGCTCGGACTTTTTTTCTTTCGCTTTCCATGATTCATACCTTCTGACTTCGAGTTGGTGCGCGAACTGTCGCCCACACGCACTTCCGCCCTCGCCCCTGGGGGTGCTTCAATGATTCGAGCTCTCTTTTGAGAACTCCGAACGTGGGAACTGAT
>SPKZ01000550.1_pt1 | contig 21601 bp, 36 predicted proteins | sample 2456571 | NCBI WGS metagenome assembly SPKZ01 (sample SAMN11192286, study PRJNA482655) | marine metagenome | biome: ENVO:00000447; feature: ENVO:00000244|ENVO:00000211|ENVO:00000569|ENVO:00002023; material: ENVO:00002151; isolation source: ocean water from marine abyssalpelagic zone ... | reverse complement strand
TTTTGCTTATTAAATTGCCCAGCAGAGTTAAATATTTGTACTCTATGGCTGGGACTTTCATGTCCACTAAATATATTCGGAATCTACCCACTTAGTGAGGTAGCTGCCAAGGAGCAATTCTATTTAAAGCCTTGTCTCATTCCTTATTAGAATCCCCATCATATGAGTTGAATGATGTATGAGGACTTAGTTGATTGCCCAGCCATGGGAGTTAAATAATTGTACTCCGCTGGGACTTTATCTTTGGTCACGTTATTAGGCCATCGTGGGAACCTTTAATCTGTTACATAATCAATACTCTTTTTGGTGTGATACGCACATTCTCTATGGCTTTGGCGCTTACCTGATTATAGGACTTATAAGTGAGCTATCTCTCACCAGATATGCCTTAAAACGTCTTGCTTACACCATATGCTTTCACCTCTTAGTTATCTATATTAGGACTCTTCGAGAGCCAATCCTTAGAACGTATTCTACAGTAATATTTTCTACTGTCAACACTTTATTTTATTTATTTGTTATTTAAGTTTCGTCGTTCGATAATACCACTAACAACATTTGTACCAGATGTACCAGATTCATCGAATAGTGTTCCCACAACTTCCATGATTTCATCTACGTTGAATGTGAACTCATCTTTCGTACCTTCAACACGAATGAGCAATCCTAATTTTTCTGCGATACGAGCATTGAGTGTATTTGCTGTAATAAACTCATCCTGCATACGTGTTCGCTCTTTTTTTGCGCCTCGATGATTATCAATTTCTTCGAGGCGTTTTAGTTTTTCTTCTATTAATTTATCAAGCATAATATTTAAATCTCCGTGTTATTTATGTGGTTAATGGTTCGTTCTCACCCCAAGCTGCATATTTTTGTGAGCCAGCTTGTTTGGTGCTAAGTGTAGGCGAATAAACATTAATTGGGCCATGGCTCACAACAGCAGCAGATAATTTATCGACATCAGTTTGAACGCATGAGTTAATTTGCATTCTCGGTATGTCGCTTTTCGCTATCGCATAAATAATGTTAGACCCGTAAACTGTTTTCGTTAGCGATTTTCCTAGATGCGTATAGGTAATAACCCAAGTTCTATTAATCATAATTTTTTGCTCCGTTTATGTTATGTTCTAATTTATTAATCTAGCTTTATGGTTACACCAGCTAGAAACTCCGGCATTTCTAACACACCTTCAGATTCGATATGTTCTTTTGTTACTTGATATTCGGCTAGTGCTTGTGTAGCAATTCCACCTTTAGCAATAAACCTTGTCTGTGATAACCCAGAATCTAAAAGGAGATTATCCCAACATTTCTTAAAATCTACCATTGCATTGTTTAGCATATCTTGCGTTAAACCCGAACTATCAACTTTTACTCCATCTTCAGTATTCATTTTTGCTCCATTATTTAGTTTATAATTTTTCCCGTAATAATATTGTATCCAGAAAACCGATGGTTCCCAGACAAAATTTGTTCCCGTACAGAATCACGATTAAACGTATCACGCATGAACTGATACATTATATCGCGATAAAGTACATCCACGCAAGGTATTTCATCAATTGTGTGATAAATTATAACAACTTTATCTCGTTTTTTTAATTCGCTCTCGAATGAATTATTCATTTAATAATAACCTGTTTCAGTTAATGCGCGTACTGCATCTTCCATGGCGACAATTTCGTCTAGCGTATTTGCTTCGCTGGCATCTTTGTCAAAACGTAATTCAATCTTACGTGAGTGTGATAATGCCCAAGTCTCGCGACCTTCTTTCTTGGAGCGTGCATTATATTTGATTTCGATGCATTTACCAATCCATTCATCACCATTCAATTCTCGGTCCACATCTTTAAGACCTCCACCACAATTACCAGTCACCATGCCACACTTTGATTCAAATGTAAAGCCACCAATCAATTTTTCGTACTTTGAACCTTTCTTACCAAAGTACCAGCCAGTAATTGCGAAATCTGCCTCAAATTCTTCTTTGAATTTGTACTGGCTAGATGAACGACCATCTTCCCATACCCCGTTCATATCCTTAAGGATGGTCCCTTCATGTCCTTGGGCTACCAATTCCTGATAATGAGCACTTGCTTCGGCTAATGAGTTAACGATTCGGTTTTCAGTGAGTATAACACTACAGTTCGCGATGTTAATCTTTTCCATCTGACCCACGAGAATATCCCAGCGCTGTTTGGTCGTCGTGACGGCTTTTATATCGCCCTCCCATTCGCGAATTGGTATAACATCCCACACCATAAAACGTACACGGGATGCGACATGCATTTTGCCTGTACCTTTGATAAACTTATTGAGTAAACCATTACCAATAGAGCGAGGCAAAATTTCGCCATTTTCGTCCAATACTACCAGTTCGCCATCAACTGTATAATCGTCACCAAACAGCGTGGAGCAATCCCGTTCTATATGGCTCATCATTCCAAATACTTGACCGCCGCGACTATACACGCCCATGGAGTAACGCACACTGTTAATTGGAACCTTTTGTGCTCTGGCACCATCAGATTTCAACTGAGAAAATGCAGGAAAATTGATATGTCTGGCAATCTTTTTTTCGTTATAAGATTCACATAGCAATTTTGGAAACATAGGACAAAAATCATTGCCCCATACTTTTTGGAATGTTGCCAGTGATGCCCCACATTTAAGGTCATGACGTAATACTAAATCGGTAATAGCTCTATCATCATCGGTTAGACGTGTGTATACCGCAGTTAATAGATTTTTATCTGATGCATCAACACTACCCTTCATATTTGCATCAAGTAATAGACCAAACATGTATTCTAGATTTTGATTGTCATTTGTGTCTTTATATTTACCAGCGTTTTTTCCACCCACCAAAACGAATTTTGGTTTAGGATTAGCGACCAATTCGGTGATATGGTATGCAATACCCTGCTTGTACGTCATTTCTACCACAGTTTTGAGGGTAGTTGTGTCGTATTGTTGCTGTAAGAACGTTATCGTTTCGAATTTTGCCTTACCTTTCGATTCTTTAATTTTTTCAATCATTTGTAATACGTGCATATTGGATTTCCTATATTATTGTTTATTTTTTGATGTAGTCATATTATACATGACTATATGGGGAATGCAACTATTTTTTTAATAAATAATATTTGCATTTATTAATTGGACACCAACCACCACCATGGGGTATGCCATCTCCCGTATTCTTAAATGGGGATGTAATCTTAAATGGGTAACCTGAATTAGCCAAGTCGAGTTTGGATATTGTCGCCCTTCTACCAGTAAAATGTTTTGCTGTTATTTCATCACCAAGCTTTAACCATAGACTCATGTAATTTTCTGGGGTTATTAATACCATATCAGTTGTTGGTTCACTAAGCTCGGTTATTGGTTCAACTGGTTCAGCTTTTAGTTTTTCTGTAAATTGTTCGGCCAGTGTGTGAAAAATATCTTCTACACTTTCTAATGCATTAGCTACATCAATAACATCTTGTGAATGTAACACTTCACCAGTAACCAATTTGCGCTTAAGGATAAATAAAATTTTGTCTTTTTGTGATACATTTTCCATTTGAATCTCCATGTAATTTATTTTATGATAGGGACATTATGACATATCCCTACGGTAAAGTAAACTATTATTTAACGTGTTTTAAAATTAATTTTTGGCTTAGTTCTACTGCTCTATCCCAATGAATTGTGCGACAACCACCAATACGAGTATATTCGGTATCGTCGCCACATACATAACCACTTTTATCGAATATCACCAAGAATTCGAACATGTCATATCTTAATGTAAAATCCGACACAATCTCGATACGTTTTTCTGGATTGTCCAAAAAGAAAACCTCATCAGTATCAGCACGAAGAACAACTCCGCCATCTGCATGTATCTGGCTCATTATTGATTGTAGATGTTCTGCACCTCTAGATATAACATCCATAGAGCAATTTCGGTTTTCGTGTTTGAGTAGTGACGGTAACGCCTTTAATAAACCATCCAGAACAAAATTACATTTCTTCATCATAGGCTGGGTTCCGATAGATTTAGCATAATAAATGCAATCAATCCAGTCGTTAAGTGTAGTGCCATTAATCAAATCTTTACCGTGCAATTCGCGCATAGTGGCAAGGTATAAGTACTTGAATGAAACGGAGCGAACACTTGTCCATTTAGTGTTTGTCTGTGTTATTGCACGTAATGCACCACCACAAAATTCATCAGGTTTACTAAACTCATGCAGCTTACCATCAAAACCAAACACTTTTAATATTTTTGATACCGTGTAACTTGGTCCTGATGGCGATTGCTGTTGGGGTGTAGGTGGTATTTTAATATCCCAAAGGGTGTTAAATAAATCCAAATCTGCTGATAAATCTGATAATTGGTCATTGGTCATTATTTTATTCTCCAATTTTTGTGAAATTTGCGACTGAGTTTACTACGGCTGTTATCTGGTCATCTGATAGCGGGAATCCCACAATTCTTGTGCCTATACTAACACCGATACGATATACGATAACGACCGCATCAATGCGTTCATTCATATTAACTAAGTCCCTTGTTAATGTCTGTGGGTTGGCATCTATAACGCCACTGCATATAACTTTGTCGTTTTTGATTTGGGTTAAACTAATTGAGTTCATTTTTATTTCTCTCTGTAAGTGATTTCGATAAGGCCATTCTACATGACCTTATCATTAAGTCAACACATTTATGCGGAAAAGGGAAATTTAATTGCATCATGGTGTTCGTACCCAACTAAATCACATTCATCAATCAAACGATGGCTAAACAAATCATCATAGTCCTGTATTTTATCGCTAATGGTAAATTTTGGACTACATTGTTTAGGCTGTCGATTAATCTGAACCTTCATCATTTCTATCTGGTCTTCATAGATATGAACATTCACTAGCTTATGGTATGCTTTTCCAGCCTTTAAACCAGTGATTTTAGCCATTAACTTTAATAATACATAACATTGTATCGAATTGAACGGAAGACCCAAAGGAACATCAACAGAGCGCTGTGTGCTGGATAAATATAAAGTACCATCAAGTATACTAAAATGATGTGAATACATACACGGCCGCAAACATGCTTTATCAAATTCTGATGGATTCCAAAACGTGAACATTTCTCCACGATTATCTATACCCGCGCTGAGATTATCTACCACTTGCTGGATTAAATCTAACCCGTTCCAATTTTTGGCAACCACACCATAACACATACCAATATCATTATGCCCTTTACGGTTTGGGTTGTTCAACCATGCCTCAGTTTCGTTGGCATTCATGTCCCAAGTTTTGGTCCCAAGTGCTCGAAAGTCTGCTGCATTATCCAAACCAATAAGATATCCTTGCAGTTCGGCAACTGCGGATTTCCAAAAAGTTTTCTTTGTGGTAAGTATAGGAAAATCGCTTTCGACATCATACTCCAAATCTGCATTGATTATGGTCAAGCAACGTTTGCCAGTCCTTTCGTTTTTTACCCAATGACCTTCATTGATAACGCGCTGGCATAAGTTGAGATAATTCAGTTCCGATTTACCCTGCATCATAATCTCTCCAAAACTCTGCTTCAATTTCAATTTCAATCAGTCGCCAGAATACGCCACCGCGAGGTAAATTGCGTTTTTGTAATTTCTCTTGCTTATTCTGCCATGCCTCAACATTGCGCCCATTGAGATTTTTAAGTGCAAAGTCATAAGATAATCTTCCCGCTTTTCGTTGTTCGTTGTGCATATGTTTAATATATGTTGTCATTAACATTCTCCTTGTATGGGTGGAAAAACAGTAGATTTGCCATCAATTACGACACTGCGGCGTTTTAAGCTTTCGGACTCACATACAGATTTTGCTTCGTTGTATGCATCCCAATTACAGCTCATCTTCTCACGTCGTGAGATACATGTCAATGGTTTTCCGTCCATATAGAAAATAACTTTATGTTCGTTATTTGGTACGGTAACTACATCGGCACCAACTTCATATGTTGGCTCAACTTTAAGAATAGGCACATCATCGTTATTTTGTATAGCTGTGTATGTAAGGTAGAATGTGAGCCAAGCAAAACAAACCGCTGATACTATTGTCCAATATGAATTCATAATTATTTTTCTCTGTTATTTGCGTGCGTTTTTGGCAAAGTCGATTGTAAGTGTGCATATAATTTATGAATGTTGTTATAGTTACACTTTACAGCTCTAAGTATAACACATACAACATCGACAATTATTACTAATAATAATACTACCATAATCTCAAAATGAGTAGTCGCCACAAAAATACTAAATAGTACCAATGATGTATACAAGATTAAGTTTATCATGTCCCAAGTTTCTCCATTAATTTTAAGTGTGTGAATTGCATTTGCATAACATCAAATGCTATATCGTGAACTTCGATATGCTTAATCATTCCGGCTGGTTTAGGGAAAATCTCATCCCGTAAATATCCATAACCTTTATGAGCATCATCCCAATATGGGGTAATTGCATCTATCTCGGTTCTAACGAATCTATAATTCCAAAATGGGAATACCGCAGCCCAACCGTGTTGTGCATAAATATCTTCTAATATGGGATTATCAAACGCATTACCTCTGGCCCAAATTTTACCATTGTTTCCAGCTTCGTAACCCATGCCAGTTAAGTAAGTACTTAGTATACCATCAAGCTCAGAGATGTCAACCTCTGTTCCATCCTTTTCGACAACTTTTGCATAAGCAGTTTTCATTTCATCAGATTTCCACCAATTTACTGTGTCATTATTAATTGTGCGGCGTGGTGCCTGATTGTTAATATTAAATTTAATACGTAATGAACGATGCACCATATCAGCAAATGTAAGACATTCGCTTGGGTCAAAAGCTAATATGGCTAATGATAATACCGCACTGGTTGGCGTAACATCAACTGTTTCAAAATCTAGTATAACATCTACTGTTGGTTTTTCCAATTTTTTCCTCCTTTTTATCATATCGAACAACATAAACTTTTTATCCCATTTGTGTGGCATAGTCAATCATATTATTTACCCTTCCCTTGTTCAAAGAAATTTAGTTTTGTTGATTCCTGTAATCTTGTTCTGATTGATTCAAGTCTACCACAAAATTCACGAATGGTCAAAACAGTTTCGTTGGTTTTAGTTCTACCGATAGAATGTTTTAATACTGCATCGCCTGTAGCAAGCAAAGCCTTTTTGAATTTTACATTTTTCGATAGCGAGTCAAATGCACGGTCTAATAAGTCTTGGTATGCATCACTATCGCGAGGGATATCCATACCTTTCCAATGCAATAATTGTGATGATTGCCAGTTTTTCTTTTTGCCCTTAAACTTAGCCTTACGGCCTACAAGAGTACAAACATGAATTTGCATGTCCTCATTCGAAAACTTCAATGATTGTAAAAATCCTTCCATTGATGCACACTTTACGCCATCTATAACGAATGGGTGTGGGGCGAAGTTACTTATTGCACCTTCTGGGTAGCCGTTACCTGAGCCAATATTCATAATATTTTTCCTTTTGTTGGTAAAATGTAATTATATTTCTAATGAGCCTCATTATACCAAGACTCATAGGAAATGCAACTAATTATAAAACTAAATTCGGAAAGCTTCAATTTGTCCAAATTGTACTTTGGTAAACCGTTTTTGTGCAAAACTATATTTAATAAAATCGGCTGGGTTCGTTCGTTTGCCAGCACGTAGCCAAACACAGTTTGGGCAAACAAACATATATCCGAAGTAAGATTGACCACCAGTTAAATTTGCGCCAGTAGTTACATTTTTTGTAGTTTCTATGGTATGTAAATCCCGTTCGCGTACAAAAATATATTCTCCACCGCATTCACCACTAATAACATTCAAGTCTTTATATACATCATCAATTTCAGCATACAGTTTAGTAACATCATCTCGTGTTTCTATGATTGTGTCTGTGACTAAGTTTATTGTTTTTGTTAATACATCATTTAAAGCTTTTTGCTCGGCAAGTTCTTTATTGATTTTATTAACATCGTTAACCCTTCCACGTGCGTTGTGGTTTACGATTTCTATTAATGCAATCATTTGTTCTACCGTTGCGTGTCGCAATGGGTGTACAGATTTTAATTCTGCTAATAAGCCTGTGATTTTTACGTATAATTCATTGTTTGTGTTTGACATATTTTATGTTACTCCTGAAGTTATTTAAAGTTTGTTTCGAATTGGGCGTATCATACACCCTTAAAAATTTATTGTAAAGAGTTTATTTAAGTTTATTTAAATAAAGATTCGTCTGTGTCGGATGTCTTAGGTACATATGCCCAAAGCTCAGGCTGATTAAAAATTCGCACTTTCAGTTCGTTTATATGGTTTGGTCTTTCTATAATAATACGGCGTATGGCCGTTATACTGAATGGGTAAATCTTATCACGATATAAAAAACGCCCATTATAATATCTAACTTCGCCTATAATATGACGGAACGTTAGTAGTGTGTTCGGTAATGTTTTATGCTTAAATGTTTTGTTCATAATAATTTCCTTATTTACTTTTATAAAACGAATGGGCATCCACCTTCATGATGAACGCCATTTTTTTGAACCATTCCTCATTTGGATTGGCGATATCATGATTTAGATAATGGTCTGCACCACCAAACATGTCACATGCATTTGTATTTAATACATGCTCCGCCATCATAACGGCCACATAGTGTGCCGCATGTTCGCGAAATATTTCGGGCTTACCATCAGAATAGTAACTGAACTGTTTCCTTTGGTGAACAACACCACGGACCGTATTCGGCCATCTTCGACTTTTGACTCTGGCCTTGATTACACAACCTACAGCAATTTGCCCGATTAATATCTGGTCCCTTGATTCGAAATATATCGCCTCTGCTAGCCAGTCTACCGCCTCTGTTTTGGTTTCTGCCAAAACATCAAAAGAAAACAACACACTAAATATAAATATAACAAATATTCCGATGAAATCTGACCATTTAGTTTTTCTTGCATATTCCTTTGCTATTTTATTCCTATGTTTATTCACTTGCTACTCCATTATTTTAATATATTTGGTATGTTGATGTATTGTACATTCGCTTTTTTAAATAATTCTCTGGTGATGTGTTCGTCGGTTCGGTGATAGCTTTTACCATACACGACACGAGAAACCCCACAACCAGCAATCATCTTAGCACACGATGAGCACGGTTGCAAGTTAACATACAAAGTCCCACCTTTTCTTTGTTCGGGGCTAGAATGCATGATAGCGTTACACTCAGCATGTATTTCATTTATCTCCGACCATTCGTGATGTGCTTTATTTAGTTCATACGTTTTTACTATGGCATCGGCTTGTTTTTTTGTGCCGACATGTAAATTTCCGATACTTAGCGATAAATTGGACATATCATCTTTATATGTTGGGAACTGCTCAGAGCAATTGGTTGAGCCACTTTTTGTTCCATTGCGGCCAGTAGAAACGATTCTGCCAGCACTATCGGTGATGATGCACCCAACTGAATGTTTGACGCATTTAGACAGCCCAGATTCGATGTCAGCTTGTTTTAACCTAGCAACATCAACAATTTTTTGCTTTTTGTGCTCAATTCTATCATCAAAAACCTTTTGGTAGATATTCATATCTATTTGAATGTCCCAGTTATCGTTTTTTTGGATTTCTTGTTCGGCTCTGTCTTCGTTTTTTGAGTGGCACATATTTTATTTCCTTTTGGTAAATCTAATAGAGAGAAGTCTACACCCTTTTTCGTTAATGTCAAGGTTCTGAACTTCCTTAATAAATCTTTTTTCTCCAATAAGTATCCATCGACAATCAGACACTTCATTAATTTTTGAACGTCGCGATAACTTTTATCTTCGAGCCATTCCAAATCATCCAATGTGACATCTTCATTTTGGCCAACGTACCGAAGAATCATTGCAGAGATTGATTCCATTTAATTTAACCTCATCAATGTTTCATCATGTCGTTGATTTCCACTAACAGCAGAATGGATTTTGATATCTTTTGAATCATCTACACCGTTAATTAGATGGTCAGAATTGCGAATTTTTAGTGCACTAGATTTTGTTTTGCATTTATATGATGACTTGGCATCACTCCATCGAGTATCAACTGGGACCATACCAGTGCCAGATTCGACATTGTTGCACTCTTCTCTTAATACGCTAAATCGCCTAGCTAAACCAAATACCAAACCCATGGCATAATCATTCAATTCTGAGCGTTTTAATTTTTTGCCTTGGGAATATACAGTTGTTTGTTCTTTAACTTTACCCAAACAAACGATAAACATATACCAACTCAGTTCTATATCGGTCGGGTGACCAACACATATAAAATTACATGGTTCATTTCTCCATGCCGAGGCTGGACTATATATCCCGTAAACGCCCATACTTCTTGAAATGGCCCAGAATAATTTAGTTTCATGAGCTTTTGCAATCTTACGACCTTCCATTTGTTTGTTCACAGTAACGATTGTTTCATTGGAACATTCGCCCTCGGATATATGGAACTTCTTCATTAGGTTTGCCGCATGTCTCATTGCATTGCTGGCTTCACCTTCATTACTTGTTCCTGATGCCAAATTCATTAGCTTAGAAATCTTACGCTTCATTCTGTCCAATTTTGTATCTTCCATTTTATTCTCCTGTTAATTTCTCTTGAATATGCACCCATTATATAGGTGCATAGATAAAAGTCAACTATTATTTATAATTAATTTTTTGTTATTGATATAGGGAATTCCCCAAATGACGCAATAGCACTAATTATGCCGATGCGATATGCTCGAACTTCTTCTTTAGTTTTAAGTTCGATATTGGTACTCTCACTAGCATCATCGCTTACCATAAATTTTATCGTTACTTCATCTAAATCTTTAACATTTGATGCAGCTTCATTTAGCGCATCAAGTCTAGTATTAAACCATACCTGTAAGTTTTCTGATAATTCTTCAATTTCAATGTCTGACATGTATTTTTCCTTTTATTTTATTGTGTGTTGTTATAAATATTTTACTCTAAGCTGAAACTTGTGCTCAACGAACTTCGTGTTAGAGCAGTATATAATAATCTGAGTATACCAAGATTGCAACCAAATTTTATAAAATCTGATGAATAAATATAAGTATGTGTAAATGTGCTGCCTTGCGACTTATGTGCGGTCATGGCATATACATATTTAAAAGACTTAAACTTATCTTTCATTGCCCAAAATTGTGTCCAGTATCTTTTGGCTGATACCTTATCCAAAGAATTTGCAGTATCCGCGAGCTTTTGGATTTGTTGCTCATATAAAGTTTTACTTTCTTTGACTACAGTTTTTATGGTGTGGTAACGGTGGTCGTCATTTGATTTAATTACCAGCTCAATACATTCTAACGCATATTCATCATCATGCATACGATTAACCGAAACAACAGTGAACTCTTCTGCATTTTTGTATCCGTCTACACCATGTCCACTTTCTTGTGCAACGATGATTTCCCCTTCAACATATTCTTCGACATCCCACCCATGCATATTACCACGAATAAAATCATTCACTTCATCTACTGCACCATTCGTGTAACATACAACGCGACAATAATCTGGGTCGTTCTTGAATTCGCTACTGCTAAATTTTTTGACCATATCGGCAATCCAATCATTGATTGGTATGACTGCCACACCATTACCATTTTTATCCAAATCTGTGACGATGGATGGAAACCCAATACGTAAATCTAACTGCGCTTCACGGAACAATGTAGCCAAGCGAATAATTGGACTATCTGCCGCTTGCCGCATAATTTCGGTTAGTTCCGATTGGTTTTCGACTTCAGTGAATATCGAGCTGACTGGTGCCTCAATAGAGCCATCCACACGCACAATACCATGCTCATCTTCTTCTGCCTTTACGATGGGACCGATTTGTGCTTTGTCTGCTATAAATATGACCTTCTTGGCCTTACATTCCAGTATGAAACCCAATATACCATCGTCCAACATACTACCTTCATCAATAAACAAATATTCAAAGTACATTTCTTTGGCAAACTTCGGCTTAATTAGTTTTTCTTCGCCGCCCTTTCTGCTAAGTTTTAAACCTAATGCCGATTGCACAGTTCTGATAGTTACCAAATTTAAAATGCCCATTTTAAACGCCATTCTATGTAGCACTTTAGCTGCTTTATGTGTTGGCGCTGTGAAACCAATTTTGGAATCTTTTGGTAACGATTTCATGATGTCCTGAATCAAGGTTGATTTTCCACTGCCCGATGGCCCATTAATCAAATGGAACCTTGCACTATCACTACGGCTAGGATTCATGCAAGTTGCCAATACCTCGGCCTTAGCTTTCTCCTGTCCTTTTGTTAAACTAAATAACCTCATGTTTTTCTTCTCTCCTTTAAAATTGTATAAATTAATTTTTTGATAGATTCGCCATGGCAACGTTTAGGCGAACACCAACATTGTAAGTTGACATCAGCACCGGATTCTAATAAAGCAACAATCCGCATAATCTCTTCATACACTTGACAGTGTGTAACAGAAAATGCATCATTGAGCCATTGGTCGTAATCATCACATACTTTATCACGGCAACATTCAGCCTGCAAGCGACTTTTGTTAGCTAATGGAGAATAACCTCGGTCGATTCGAATGTTTACCATTTTTTCTTCATTGGTATTAGTTCGACCGATAAATATTCTACCAGTATGTTTTGTGCTAAATAAATTAATCATGGATTAAATCATCACTACATTTAATGCGATATCTATCAGAAATATCTAATATTGCATCGGTAACCAGAGAGAGACCACGTATACAAATTATGCCAGCAGCTATGTTGATTCTAGCGACTGATTGTGTATGTGTAATTCCATCATCTCGGTAAATTATATAATCCGTAATGTTTGGCGCTCCAACATTAATCGCTTTAAAATTGGCACTTGGTGTGAATATTGTGCGTCGTACATCCAAATAAGAACATTTTCCAATATCTAACTTTTTCTTACTACCCACTTGGATAGCGCCAATATTCATCAATTCATTTTGTAGTTTATTTATTGTTCGCGAAATCATAAATTTCTCCCTAAATACATGTGTAAGCCAAGGCATCAACCGCCGAGCCTAACATCTTCTTGTTGTCATAAAAACTCCCGTCCAAATCGTCGACTTGCTTCGCCATATCTGCCAATTCATCCACAGAAATAGGATAATTAATCTTAGCGGCATTATAGCAACATACGACCATGAACTTGTATATAGCGCCATGATGCGAGCCGGACGGGGTGAGTCGGTACTCGTCAATCATACTAGGATAAACAAAAGGACAATCTCGATTCATGATATCAAATGATGGCCGTTTTTTCGACCCCAAATATACCTTACGTTTCAAATCCCGTAATGGATTGACAATTTTAAACTTCTCCCGTTCGGGTGGAGCTGGGTACTTTTTACATAAAGCTTTCCAATCCATATCAATACCAGAATTGGTTTCGAATATATGCAAGTAATCTTCACCTTTGTTCGTATATTGTGATGGTTGATACATCATACGACTTTTATCTTTAGTTTGCGTATCTAAAATAGAATCACACCATTTATCTAATGCCCACCATATCCCATGCAATTGGTCTTTTGGTGCCGTAGCCATTAGAGGCACACAGACGCGCAGTTTTAGCTTTTCTTTTGTGCAATTGGCACTAGAATAGATTATGTAATTAAACGGCTTAAACTTATCTCTAATTTGCTGTAAGTCGTCAACATGGTCATCAATGTCAACCATTATCAAATCCCAGCCAATAACGTTCGCATTCAGTCGATGATTTTCTTTACCGTTTTCTGTCTTTTCTGCATAAATTGCCGGAGAAATTAACGGAAACTTTTTGTCTGATTCCCCAAATGCTGGTTTATAACCTTTCACATTAGATAACGCGCGGAGCATAGTAACAAATTCATCCCAATCTTTCGTATGAACGTTAGTGGCTTTATTTTCGTAAAAGCCAGAAAACCAAGAAAATCGTAACATAATATACTCCTATTTATAAATCATGTCTATCTGGTTCATTCTTATCCAGTATAAACTTGATAGTTTCAGCCATAAAATAATCGGGCGTATCATCACATGTATCATGAAGTTCGAAATCATCGTACATATCACCATGAAGATATCCACGTGATGCTTCGGCTAAACATTCATGGTAATCTGAATCACTAAGACGAACCTCAATGATATCATCTTTTTGTTCGACTAGCCATTCAAATGTGGTTGTGTTATATGAAATCTTCATGATGAAACACTCGGCGTTACTACTGGTGCTGAGTATGGGTACATGCTTTCAACATTCATGCCAGCAAAAAATGATTTGTAATGATGGCTGTATAGATGTGCATTACGTCTTTTGATTTGCTTTACTTTTTTATTATTTTTTCTGGTTAAGTTAAAATTTTTCTTGCTCATAATTTTTTCTCCATTTGTTAATGTTCTTTATGATAGGGACATTGTTTCATATCCCTATGGTAAAGTCAACTAATATTTTTAAATTAGGCACCACTTTCGAAAGTGCGAATATCCAATATAGTTTTGATATAGTTTGGTCGATACTTTAATGATTCAACCATATTGTTTGCAATATCTCGCATGGCTTCATTTCTGTCGGCCCGTTCTCGCAATGCACACAATTCTGTATCTCCATCAATCAAGCGGCCCATTTCGGTTGAATTCTTAGCCGATATATGCGCCATCGGGTGCCCTTTATATACACTCGAATCGGCAGCACCAGAATAAAATAATTGCTTTTGTACCACCATATCGGCAAGCTTAGATTCGCCGGAGATTGCAGCAGACTTATAATCATAATGATATTTTAACCATTTAGAAAATAATGAAATGCATTTAAAAATTTCCTCCTGCAAATTTGTCCGGTCAAGCTTACTATCCTTTTCCATTTCGGCTTGTAGTTGCTCAAATGTTAACATTATTTAAGGCTCCTTTGGTGGTGTTCCGGCTTTCGACCCATGTGGGAGTGCAATTGGTTGGTATCCGCAGATGTCTGGATTCCATTGCGCTAATGGTGGTCTTGCGCATTCAGCATGATTAAAATTTTTGCCAAGTCTAAGATTCCACTTGATTGCAAATTCTCTACCCAAATAATTGTCCCATCGGTTACGGACCGGAGAACTAAATAACACATAATTTTCGCGGAAATTGTTCGCGCTATCTTGTACCTCTGTACCAATACTCGTCGTATCACTATTTTCGCTAAATATACCATCATACATTACGTTACTGTGGGCCTTCGAAACATTAGTAATTATGATTTTTTGGGTTTGGTGTGACAAATTGTTAATCCATTCGCTAACGTTTAACTCAATCCATATATCGCCGATAAATATAACGCTATCAGGTATTTTGAATTTAGCCATTTGTTCCTGTTTCTCTTTGGCGCGTCTGGCTACGTTTTTCTTACTAAACCATATAACTTTACTTAAATTAATCATTTTCATTTTCCTTATAAGTGGTAGGGTTCCATTGCTCTAATGGTGGTTTTTTACACACACCTTCTATGTCCATTTTACTCCTACGTCCATATTCGTTTCGCATATCCTCTCTATACAAATAGTTCCTCCATTCGTCACGGACCTTAGAGCTAAATAACATATATTCGCTGCGGATATAGTTCGCGCTATCTTCTACTTCTGTACCAGCAAATAACGTATCACTATCTTCGCTAAATACACCATCATACATTACGTCATTATGGTCCTTCGAAACATTAGTAATTTTAATTTTTTGGGCATTTTTTGCCGTATTTTTAATCCATTTAGTTTCGGGTGTATTAATCCATATATCGCCGATAAATATAACGCTTTTTGGTATTTCATATTTATCGTTTTCTGCTTGGTTTTCTTTGGCAAGTTTGTCTTTTCGTGCTTGGTTTTCTTTGGTACGTATGTCTTGGGCGCGTTTGGCTACGTTTTTCTTACTAAACCATGTAACCGTATTTAATAAATTCATGATGTCTCCTTTGTTGTTTAAATAAAATGTCTTTAATATGGTGCCTATTATATAGACCCCATATTAAATGTCAACTACTTTATTACTTTTCTTCCCCAACCATACGTAACCCATTTTTTAGTATCAGGAAAATATTCTTTCCATGTTTTTTGCCATGGGCCAGCTATCACCATTGTAACTGTATTTGGTTTGGCATACCCAATACTATGGCAATAATTTTTAGGTAAAAACCGAGGTTTAAATGTTTGGTCAACAGTACGAGCTTCAACCACAGAATCGACCATAACACTTTCTCTATACCAACCACGCAATAGGAATGCGTAGGCGGCAAATGCGTGAGTGTGGAAACGAATCTGGTCAACTGTATTCCATCTATAAAATATGATGGAGAATAGCCATTTACATTCGAATACCGTGTATTGTGTGACGCTACCTTTGCCGAGCGCCACTTGTTTTTTAGTAAACATCTTTATCATAATTTTACCTCGCATGTTTCAGTTTTAAATTGTTGTTGATGATAAAATGAGACACGCTTCTGACCATGGTCATACGCATAATTAGAATACGCACCAATCAGAAAATCATCAACGATGTCGTACATTGTTACAACGTTGCCAAACTTAGACAAGCGGAGCAACCTACCCGTTGATTGTAATACTGCCACTCTCGACTTGCTAGGATGCGCAAATACCAAGTTATGCAACCTTTTAATTGAAATTCCGGTTGACAAGCAACCAATACTGCCAATGATAATAGCATTTTCTTTTTCCTCCATAATTTGACGAATTTTTTCTCGTTCGTCGTATTTCGTTGAACCAGTATATAGGTAAATGTCCCTATCCTGATATTTTTCGCTCATCCACTTAAATAAATTTTCACCATGCTCAATTTCCTTGACCATGATTATGGTGTTACCTTTAAGTTTCGCAGCAAATTGCATTATATAACGATTTCTAGCATCATTGCAAACAATATGTTGAATTTCTTCTGCGTAACTTGCTTTCACTCGCTTTTTCTTTTTTGTTATCGGGTCTTCGGGTCCACGCGCCGACATTCTTAAAAACTTACAATCTTCAACTTTATGTTTAAGTAATATCACTTTGACTTCAAGTTGAGCTGCTTGCCCACTGTCCATTAATTCTTTTGTTGTAGTAACTACATATACTGGCCCAAACATCCCAGTTAGAATCATTTCGTTAGTTTTAATTTCGTCCAATGTGCCTGTCAAGCCAATTCTAAATTTTGCATTGATGGCATTGTCGATTATACGAACAATAGTTTTCGAAGTAGCTTTATGCACTTCATCAACCATGACATATTTAAATTGGTGGAAAAAGTCAGTCGGGACTTTCGCCAAGCTTTGATACGTAGAAACAATAATTTTTTTATTAGTTTCCTTGCATACACCCGCCCTTATACCATGAACTTTTTCTACCGCATCCCATTCAACTTCTGAACTGTAATCGGCAAAGTCTTTTTGGAGCTGCATAACCAAACCGACCGAGGTAACCACTATCAAACCCGTATCGTTAGGCATGATTTTCTCAAACATGCGTATTAGCATATACATCATCAATGACTTGCCTGATGCAGTAGGAGACAATAACAAGCAACGTTGGACTTCAAGCGCATGATGCGTGGCGTCTATTTGATAATCGTATGGTGTAATTGGATTGCCACCGCCATGAATGTCCAATTTATCGGCCCAACCGATAAACGATTCTTTATCTAAATTGTATCTGGTTATTTTTGGGTCAATTTTACAAGGTATATGGTGACGCTCACAATACGATTTTATTTGTTCATGTAAACCGAGTCTCATTAGATTATTATAATCAATTAGCCGAATTTTACCATCCCAAGCATGGCTAATAAATCTAGGATTAAAACGATAACTGTCAGCAAAAAAACTAAAATGCTCACGTAACTCGATAATCGTATCGAAATCTGCGCAATTTATTTTCCCATAAACTTCACCAGTTTTTATAAAACTAACTGTATTATCCATTTGGGGCATATTTGCTCCTTTGTTGATTGATAGAATGGCGAATATATCATGCCATTCTATCATCTGTCAACCATCATTATAGTTTATTTTTAATTTCATCTATGAAATACTTGCACTTATTCAAATCGTAAGCGGCATCAACACCCTTTTTTCCCCTTCCGTTTTTCGCTTCATGAATTCGCTTTAGCGCTTTAATGATATTGCCAAAATCGAAATCGTTCCCAAACGCTAGTTCAATAACGTCACCCGTTTCAATGTTCAACGCCTCACCAGAATCAATCTGCGCCATTATTTTCGCAGTTAGACGTTGGTTGAATGGTAAGTTATAGTAACTCGAACTTAAACCGTCAGATTCAACCTGAGCGCTTTCTACGACTACTGGCTCATTAACCGCTAGTTTCCCCTCAGCAACTAACGCAAAATGTTCTTCCACCGCACAAATTAACGCCGAATCATTTCTATCGTATCTAATCAATTCAGTGTATTGTATCGCTATATATTCGCCTGCCTTATATTTTCTAAGATTTAATATGTCATCATATTTAACAAATCCGCGCAAATATGTTGGATTATCTGTTTCGGCAACCATGACGGTATTTCTTGGCAACTGTATGTTACCTAGATAAACAAACGTGTCCCCTTTTTTTATTTTGCCCATCATCGTTAGAAACTTAGTTTCCGTATATGGTGCTAGCCCAGCAGATTTTGCTTCTGGCTCATTGATTACGAGCGATTCGGCATTTATCTTATTCGATGTTTCAATATTGCCCAAACAAACATACGATGTCAAGTCTGTTTTGTGGATAATACATCTACCTGTACCATCCTTAATCTTGAGAGCGTATACATCATTGGCGCTATACAAATAATCTGGACTATTCATCCGTGCATATAGACACGTACCTGTCGGGATACTGCTCATACCCAAATATGTGAACCAATCATCCTTTTTTATATCGTTTATCATTGTTAGGAACTGCTCATTTGTCTTATTCATGATTGGCCACCAAATACTGATTCAGCTTCAAGTGCCATGAAATATGAAATATTAAAATCGGTAATATCAGTAGAAAAACGAATTGCTCCGAGTTCACTAATTTGGACTTGGTAATCCAATGGCAATAAATTAATTTTCTGCTTTTTAGTTTGCTTCATTTGGGCATTGAACTCACCGTGATTTTCCTCACAAACAATAATACTAAATTTTCTGGTTGGATTTTCTGGGTCTGATGCTTCTAAATATACAGCCCCATCTCTGCCAACAAAAGATATAACATCAACAGCATTTATTGAGGCAGCACTTAATACTTTGGTTAATGTGTTACCATCAAGGACAAAATTTATACTAAAATCAATTTCGTTAGCTTCGGCATTGTCGTAAGTCAATCCCTCTAAGTCTGAATAATAATATGTTTGTGATGCGAGACTATCGCTAATTTTTACGAACTTTTCTCTAAAGTCAAAGTCTGGGTCATTGAACAAACTGATAACTTTTAGAAAACCAGATAAATCATGAAAAGCAACTTGCGTTGGAAATACTTCGTCCCCTTCATATTCAATAACTTTAGTTCCATGTTCGTTGATACTTCTAATTTTACTGCCAGCTTCGATTACTAAATGTGGATTCAATTTAGCCATGTTGCCTAATACCATAAGTGTGTTTTCTGAAATTTTGATGCTCATTTTTATCTCCTGAATAATATTGATTTTGTTTGTTCTTTTCTGTTTGGTTCAAAGTCTGATATATGTCTTGCCATAATTGCCATGGTCGGTTCGCTAGCCATATAAGTCATACACTCCATTATTTTTCCACCCGACATTTCGCTTATTTTGGTTTCTATAGTGCTCACCAAAACGTCAGGAATCCAATCTAATGATATCAGCCTACGGTTACGCCTAAAATTCTTATACATCGGCCCAAATGCTCGTTTTATTGCTTCTTCGTCATCAGATTTATATACATCCCAATGCGAATCAATAAACTTCACGCTCACCGCTTTTGCCCGTGGAGTTTTTTCTACACCAGCATGCTTAATTATTGCTGCATTTTTTAAGAAATCATCATCAGAGAATATGTTTGGTACGCCATCCGATTTATCGCCTTTCATGATTAAATCAAATAAATATCTTTTGGTGCATGGCACATTCCAAAATTCCTTAGTTGATGGTCTGTATTGGTCAACTAATTCATGCTTGGTTAATTCTGCGAAATCTTTATCGTTCGAAACCACCACCGTAGGTTCTTTTGGATTTCGACACATAACACCGATAATATCATCCGCTTCTGCAAATTTGACACTGATGGTTGGGAACGGAAAATGGTCATTTAACATATTTTTTATGTTGTCTACCATACCCCATATATCATCCCAATTTTGGTCTGGCATATTTTCCCTATCAAAGTTGCGTACCCATTTGTATAATGGAAAGCATGATTTTCTCCACGATACTTCATCAAAGACGATACACATTTCTCCATATTTTTTACGGTGCATCACATTATAATGTCTAATTGTGTTTATTGATAAATGTCTGATATGTTCAAAAGTGGGTTTAGCTCCACCCTTTATATCCACATGTATCGCAGCAAACACTACAGCACTAAAATCTAATAAAATCATTATTTACTCCCAAATAATAAGCTTTGCAATTTTTGTCTTTTTTGTTTAGTTTCCGCGAGAATCTTAACTTTTTTAGTAAGGTTCTCCTGTTCACCTTCACATACTTCTCGGTCGTGTGCATCAATAACAACACCGTCCCGTACATGCTTTTTAACTTTAACTAGTTTAGTCATGATTTAGCCTTGTATGTATAACGCATCTGCCAATGCTTCCATATTACCAGTATCAATTGCGCTTGTCACGTCATTTTCTAATTTATTTAAATCTTCGACGTTTGTTACTGCCCATTTTTCGAATACTTCAATCTCACCGCTGCCGTCCGTTTCTGATTGATTGGCGAATTGTACAACGTCGTTTGCTAATTCAATTGCGCGTGCGTTTAATGCTAAGTCTGTAATTGTAATTGATGTCATTTATTTTTCTCCAAATATTTTATTGTTTTGGCACCCCGATTATTTAGGGTGCCGATTACTACCGTACTAAAAACCTAAAACTTAAAACGCCATGTTAGCAAATGGGTCGTCGTCAGTTTCCGCCGTTGTCGTTGGTTCATTATTGAACACTTCAGTGTTTTGACCTGTCTGTGCAACTGCATCCGCAACTGGTTCGCTTTGCGTTTGGTTAGCAAATGGGTCTGCCACTGGTTCGCTTTGCGTTTGGTTAGCAAATGGGTCTGCTACTGGTTCGCTTTGCGTTTGGTTTTTAAACACATCTTCTGCTGGTAACAAAATTTGCGTTTGGTTAACAAATGGGTCTTCCACTGGTTGCTGGAAACCACCCTGCTGTGGTTGCTGGAAACCACCCTGCTGTGGTTGCTGGAAACCGCCTTGTGCTGGTTGCCCGTTACCTTCTTTAGCAAATGGATTTATGTTAGGTGTTGGTTGCCCTGTTTGTTGGAATACATTTCCGCCGGATTGTGCTGCTTGGTCCGGTGTGAATGG
>SPKZ01008428.1_pt1 | contig 21615 bp, 19 predicted proteins | sample 2456571 | NCBI WGS metagenome assembly SPKZ01 (sample SAMN11192286, study PRJNA482655) | marine metagenome | biome: ENVO:00000447; feature: ENVO:00000244|ENVO:00000211|ENVO:00000569|ENVO:00002023; material: ENVO:00002151; isolation source: ocean water from marine abyssalpelagic zone ... | reverse complement strand
CGCGGCAACCCAGACAGCGCATGAATGTGGTTTCAGCAGGGCCGACAACCAGGGTTTCAGCCGCCTCTCCGGCGTGCCCAGCCAACAAAGTAAATGGCAGGCTAACCAGCCACGCTGCAGTCCCGCCCGCAGTCAGTACAACGCCAATCGGCCTTGCTACCAATAGGTCACCCACCATGGCGCCCGCACTGGGGCTGTCATCGATAGCCTCCTGGGCCAACAGGGTTTGTGGCAGCGCCACACAGGCGATAGCGGTGGCCGCAGCCAGGCGTCGCATGAATGCTTTTATTTTCATTGTTCACTCCCGTGAAGTGGTCACGTTCCCCTAAAGCACAACAAGTGTAGACCCACTAACGCTGGCAGGTCACGCAATAAACTGAAGTTCGCTGACCTAACCGAGACTCCCGTAACTCCGAGCCGCAGGCCTTACAGGGCTGGCCGGCACGGCCATAAACATACAGCTGCTGGGCAAAGTACCCCGGCTTCCCATCGCCGCCCACGAAGTCCCTGAGCGTAGTTCCGCCTTGCGTTATAGCAGAAGTAAGCACTTGCTTCACATTGTCTACCAGGCGCCGATAGCGCGCCAACGAAATACGCCCCGCAGCACGCGAGGGGGCGATACCACTAAGAAACAGGGCTTCATTGGCGTAAATATTACCAACGCCCACCACGACTTTTCCGTCCATCAGGAACTGCTTTATCGGTGCTTTGCGCCCGCGAGAACGCTGGTACAGGTATTCACCATTGAAGTCATCCGAGAGCGGCTCTGGCCCAAGGTGCGTCAGTAAAGGGTGCGGCTCACCGGGTTTCAGCCACAACCAGCAGCCAAACCTGCGCGGATCGTTGTAGCGCAGGCAGCGGCCATTCTCGAATACCAGGTCGATATGATCGTGCTTGAGAAGCGTATCGGTTGGGCTCATGACCCGCAGGGAGCCGGACATCCCAAGATGGACCAACAGCGTGCCAGCGTCTGTGTCGAACAACAGATACTTGGCGCGCCGGCGAACGGCCGTGATGGTCTGCCCGCCCGCCCGGCTGGACAAGTTGTCCGGGACAGGCCAGCGCAGCCGGTGGTCCCGCACGATGACTTCCGTGATGCGCTGCCCCTCGCTATAGGGCGCTACCCCGCGTCGGGTGGTTTCTACTTCTGGCAGCTCGGGCATACGGGCTCTTCGGGCAATCAAGGCAGGGGATTGTGCCCCAATCGGGCGCTGGGAAAAATCGCAGGCACAAAAAACCCCGGACTTGCCGGGGTTTTTTACAACCGGTAAGGCAATTACTTGATTTTGCCTTCCTTGTAGATCACGTGCTTACGTACCACGGGATCGTACTTCTTCATTTCAAGCTTGTCCGGCGTGGTGCGCTTGTTCTTGTCCGTGGTGTAGAAGTGGCCAGTACCGGCCGTTGAATTCATGCGAACCTTGTCTCTCATGATAATTCTCCCAATAAGGCCGTGATTTAGACTTTTTCGCCGCGGGCGCGAAGGTCTTCCAGTACCTGCTCGATACCTTTCTTGTCGATAATGCGCATGCCCTTGGAAGAGACTCGCAGGCTGACAAAGCGCTTCTCAGACTCAACCCAGAAGCGGTGCTGGTGCAGGTTAGGCAAAAAACGACGACGAGTGCGGTTCTTTGCGTGTGATACGTTGTTTCCGGTGACCGGACGCTTGCCGGTGACCTGACATACTCTTGCCATGATTCCTCTCCCAAAAAAGCGGGAATACTTAAATTCTGGTGTGGCTTATAGGGCTTTTTAGGGACCCCTGCCGCGCGGAGCGCGACTTTATACCAGAACACCCGAGGCGCCGCAACAGTTTCCTAGCGAGGGGCCGGCCCCAGCAGCCCTTCCTCGGCAAAGGAAAACGCTCGCCCCCGACCAATAATCAGGTGATCCAGCACACGTACGTCCAGCAGACCCAGAGCGGCAACAAGCCGATCAGTAATCCGCCTGTCTGCACTGCTGGGCTCCGCCAGGCCCGAAGGGTGGTTGTGCGCAAAGATCACCGCTGCCGCGCGGTATTGCAGAGCGCGTACGGCCACCTCCCGCGGATAGACGGCGGCACCGTCCAGGGTCCCCAGAAACAGATCCTCGCACCGCAACAATTGATGCTGGCAATTGAGGAACAGGCAACAAAACACTTCCCGATCTCTTTGCCCCAGATGATGCTGCAGGAAGGCTCGAGTGCGCTGGGGACTGGACATCACATCCATCTCACGCAAGCTGCTCTCGGCGCAGCGCCGGGCAAGTTCCAATGCCGCCTGCATCAGGGCGTACTTGGCCGGGCCCAGACCAGGCTCTGACTCCAACAAATGCCGCTCTAGGCCCAACAACCCTGGGAGGTCGCCCGCCATGGCCAGCATATCGCCTGCTAACTCTGTGGCACTCACGCCAGGGCGGCCCGTGCGCAGAATCACGGCCAACAATTCCTCGTCGGACAGCGCCCGCGGCCCCAACTGAAGCAGTCGATCACGCGGACCCTGTCCATTGGCCCGAGCCCTACTGGGCACCATATTCACTCCTCCCTGGGTGCCCACCCGATCAGTGTTTTTAACAGTTGTGGGGTGGTATGGTCGTCTTCCTTCTATTGATTGTCCCTGTCCGGGAGCGGAAATGGCACATCTTTTTAATCGCAATGTGCTCTTAGGTGTCAGCGGCGGCATCGCTGCTTATAAGTCCGCCGAGCTGGTACGCCAGTTGCAGAATCGCGGTGCGACCGTCCGGGTCGTGATGACCCGGGGTGCACGGGAATTCATTACCCCGCTCACGCTGCAGGCCTTGTCAGGTAACCCGGTACACACCGAACTGCTGGACGAAGAAGCAGAGCGCGGCATGGGCCATATCGAACTAGCGCGGTGGGCAGACCTGTTACTGCTGGCACCTGCCACGGCCGACTTGTTAGCCAGGCTCGCATCGGGGCGCGCCGATGATCTGCTGACAACCGTTGCACTGGCCACCGCAGCACCGGTATTGCTGGCGCCCGCCATGAATCAGCAGATGTGGAAAGACGCCGCTACCGCCAGCAATATGGATGCGCTGATACAACGCGGCTACACCGCCGTTGGCCCGGCAGAGGGTGAACAAGCTTGTGGCGATGTCGGCCCGGGTCGCATGGAAGACCCTGTGGCCATCGCAGACCGCGCAGAAAGCCTGTTCCCTCGGGAGTGTCTGGCAGGTAAGCGTGTTGTCATCACTGCTGGGCCCACGCGCGAAGCGCTGGATCCAGTGCGGTATATCACCAATCACAGCTCCGGCAAGATGGGCTTTGCACTGGCGCGCGCGGCTGTCGAAGCCGGTGCTTCCACCACGATTATTGCCGGCCCCGTTGCGCTGGAAACCCCCGAGCATGTGCAGCGTGTAGACGTCACCAGCGCTCGGGATATGGCCACTGCCAGCAATGAGCTCGCTGCTGAAGCCGATATCTTCATTGCCTGCGCCGCGGTTGCCGATTACCGGCCCGCGGAGGCGCAGACCAGCAAAATCAAAAAAGCCGGCGAAAGCATTACCTTGGCCCTGACCCGCAACCCGGACATTGTCGCCAGTGTCGCGCAACGGGAGAACGCACCCTTCACCGTGGGCTTCGCGGCCGAAACAGATGATGTTGTGGCCTATGCCCGCGGCAAACTCGAGCGCAAAGGACTTGCCCTGATTGTGGCGAACGATGTGTCCAACAGCGAGATAGGATTTAACAGCAATGAGAACGCAGCCACTCTGGTTTGGGCTGACGGACAGCGGGAGCTCGCCCAGGCCAACAAAAACACCATAGCGCGGCAGATCATTGACCAGATAGCGGGAATGTTGCCGACAAACTCACCCAAATAGCGGTTTCGGGATTCACGCAGCGCGGCCAGTGGTACTATTATGACCACCAACTTATCAGGCACTTACGCAACCGTTATGCCGCTAAAACAAAATAATAAAAACAGTAAGTCTGCAGCAGCGCGGCCTCAGCCCTTTCAGGCTAGCGGCAACACCTTGCGCTCGGTTGTACTCATGGGCTTGTTGGTTGCCATTGTGCCTGTCATGTTGGGCGTGGCCTATCTGGCGTTGGTGCGCGAACCGGCCAACACGGATTCCCAGCTGTCAGAGGCCGCCCAGAGCTATGCGAGCCAGGGCGCTGCACGCATTCATGCCCTTCTCAATCGAATCGACTCACGCATCGAAGCAGCCGCGTCTTCCCCGCTGGCCGCCCAGGCACTGGCCGGCAATGACCAACAGGCGCTGGATGACACAGAACGTACTTTGCTGAGCTTTTTCCCGGAAGCCAGCAGCATCTCACTGGTTCCCCTGGGCGAGATGGGTACCGCCACCTTCAGCAGCGGCAATGATGAAGCACGCAATCACATTGAGCTTGATTTATTGCGTCGCACCAGCCGGGGAGAGCAGGCACCCCCCGAAGCCTATCAGCACGAGGGCACAGGGCTAACTTCGATCGCGCGCAGTGTGGGTAGCGATGAAGCGAACCAGCAGGCGGTCATGCTCATCACATTCAACAATTCACTGCTACAGGATCAACTTAACGCGCTGGACAGTGATAGCGGCCAATTCCGCCTGGAGCAGGTACTCCCCGCAAGCCCGGATCGCACGACCACCGTTGCCCAATCAGGCAATGGCGATCTGGATACTCTGAGTGCAACGTTCTCAGTGCCACAGAGTCAGTGGCAGGTCACATTTACGCCGTCGCGGGCCTTTTCCAACCGCTTTGTCCCCAGCCCCGTAACGCTGTTCGCGGTCCTGGGATTGGTACTGGTTGCCGTCATCGCGGGCTTCGCCCTGGTTCTCGTGATGTTTCCGAAGCGCCTGGTCAATGAAACACGCAAAATCACGGCCGCTGCTGACAAGCGCACCAGCGTAGAGCTGGCGATACCGGAACTGGTGCCACTGGCCCGCGAGCTTCGCCGCGCCACGCTACGCGGGCTGCGCAGGGCAGGTCCGGAGACTGAGGAAGAAAAAGCGGAGCTGGACAGCGATGTTTTCGCGGACCCGGCGTTTGGCGATACGGGCAGCTACGAAGTTTTGGAGCTGGATGGCCAGGAACAGGGTGGCAGTGCCGCAGAGAACGACCCCGACTTCCCGTCGCATATATTCCGCGCCTATGACATTCGCGGCCTTGCCGACGATGAGCTGGATGATGAGATGGTGGCGAAAATCGGTGGTGCCATCGCGACACTGGCCGACGAACAGGACGAGCAAACACTGATCGTCGGTTGCGATGGCCGCACCAGCAGCCCGCGGATCAAATCCACGCTCATCAAGGCACTGATGAGCGCGGGCCGCGATGTGATTGATATTGGCGTGGTGCCAACGCCCTTGCTTTACTTCGCCACACGCCACCTCGACTGCCGCTCCGGGGTCATGGTGACCGGCAGCCACAACCCCGCTGAGTTCAACGGCTTCAAAGTGGTCATCAACCAGCAGACCATCGCCGCGGGCGGCATTGCCGATATTCGCGACCGCGTGAAGGCGGGCCGCTTCAGCAAAGGCCAGGGCCGCGTCATCCGAGAGGACGTTACCGAGGCCTACATTGATGAAGTGATGAGTGACATCGCCATTGCTGAGTCCCTGAAGATTGTTGTCGATGCCGGTAACGGCGCCACCAGCAAAATCGGACCTGCGCTATTTGAGGCACTGGGCTGCGAAGTACTGCGCCTGCACTGTGAATTAGACGGCCGTTTCCCTAATCACCCGCCCGACACCAGCGACGAAGCCAACCTCGAGGATCTGGTTGCAACCGTGCGCAATACCGGCGCCGACTTCGGCGTTGCCTTCGATGGGGACGGCGATCGGCTGGCCGTGGTGACCGGCACCGGCCAGATCGTGCGCTCCGACACCCTGATGATGGTGTTCTCGGAGGATGTGGTGTCACGTAACCCAGGTGCCGACGTTGTGTTTGATGTGAAGTGCTCGCGCCATCTGGCAGAGCTGATCACCCGCTGCGGTGGCAGGCCCATCCCCTGGAAAACCGGTCATGCCTTCATGAAGGAAAAAATGCAGGAAACTGGCGCGCTGCTGGGTGGCGAGTTCTCCGGCCATATTTTCTTCGGCGAGCGCTGGTATGGCTTCGATGATGGCATGTATGCAGCGGGTCGCCTGGCCGAAATACTGGCCACTGGTGAGTCCACACTGGATGAAGCACTGGCTTCATTCCCAAGCAGCATCAATACACCAGAGATTCTTGTACCCGTGCCCGAGGCTGAGAAATTCCGCCTTATCAACAACTTGGCGGCAGCCGGCAGCTTTACTCTGGGCAAAGTCAGTAATCTCGACGGAGTACGCGTGGACTTTCCCTATGGCTGGGGCCTTGTGCGCGCCTCCAACACCAGCGCAGCACTAACCGCGCGGTTCGAAGCAGACTCCGCCGAGGAGCTGGAATCGATACAGCAGGAGTTCCGCACCCAACTGCTGGCCGTAGACCCCGAACTGTCACTGACTTTCTAGGAGAAGCCCCAGTCGGGGCTCAACACACATGTCCCTCACCCGCGAATCCGCACTGAATATCGCCCAGGTACTGACTGAGGCATTGCCCTACATTCAACGCTTCACCAACAGAACAGTGGTGGTGAAGTTTGGCGGTAATGCCATGGTAGACCCGGCCCTGCACGACAGCTTTGCACGAGACATCGTCTTGATGAAGCTGGTGGGGATGAATCCGGTGGTGGTTCATGGCGGCGGGCCCCAGATCGGCTCCCTCCTGGAAAAACTCAACATCCAGACCGAATTCGTGGATGGCATGCGGGTTACCAACGCAGAGACCATGGACGTAGTGGAGATGGTGCTGGGCGGCAGCGTCAACAAGGAGATTGTCGCCTCAATCAACCGCAACGGCGGCAAAGCCGTGGGTGTAACCGGCAAAGACGGCCAGCTCATCCGCGCGCGCAAACTCACCGTGAATCGCTACAGCCCGGAGCTGAAAGCACCCGAGATCATCGACATTGGTCATGTTGGCGAGGTCGACAAAATCGACACTGAAGTGCTTAACCTGGTGCTGGGGAGTAACTTCATTCCGGTTATTGCGCCCATCGGCGTGGGCGAGCAGGGTGAGAGCTACAACATCAACGCCGACCTGGTGGCGGGAAAGATCGCGCAGGTGATGCAGGCGGAGAAGCTAATGCTACTGACCAATGTTGCAGGGCTGCTCGACAAGGAAGGCGAGATTCTTACGGGGCTGAGCACCGGCCAAGTCGATGAGCTGATCGCCGATGGCACCATCAGCGGCGGTATGCTCCCCAAAATTGGTTGCGCGTTGGATGCCGTGAAGTCGGGTGTTGCCAGTGCTCACATCGTGGACGGGCGTGTACCCCACGCCGTGCTACTGGAGATTTTTACCGACGAGGGCATTGGTACACTGATCACCAATCGCCGCCTATAGGGCACGAAAGCACTTAAAAATACGGGTTTTCGTGGCCAGACTTATTGCAGCAGTGGCGGTGAATGGATAGCATGAAAGCTCACTGCCCGGTACCCAGGTGACATGCCAGCAAGAAGATCACAGCGACGTCAGCAGATTCTCGAGGCTCTCGCGCAGATGCTGGAAGCCAACCCGGGCAATCGCATCACCACCGCAGGCCTGGCAAGAGAGGTAGGCGTTTCCGAGGCGGCGCTGTATCGGCACTTCCCCAGCAAGTCCAAAATGTTCGAAGGGCTGATAGAGTTCATCGAAGACACGCTGTTCACACGCATCAATATCATCCTCAACGAGGAAGCCACGGCCGCCAAGCGTTGCGAAAAAATGCTCACGCTGCTACTGGCATTTACCGAGCGTAATCCCGGCATTACCCGCATCCTCACCGGAGATGCCCTCGCTGGGGAAACCGAGCGACTGCACCAACGGGTACAGCAATTGTTTGATCGCTTCGAAACCCAGTTGCGTCAGGTGATTCGGGAGGCGGAAATGCGGGAGGGGCTAAGGCCGACGATCCCGCTGAACGCTGCCGCGAACCTGTTGATGTCAGCGGCAGAAGGCCGGATATCCCAGTTTGTTCGTAGTAATTTCAAGCGCTCACCCACTGCAGAATGGCAGGATCAGTGGCAAGTCTTGATGCAGTCATTTTTCCGTGAGGCGGTGAGCCAGCCCCTGCCCGGCCAATCAGGCAGCTACGTTACTCAGGGCTAGTCTTACTGTGAGGCGAGGCTGCGACGCAGCTCAACCACCTCCAGCAATTGCTCGAAGCGATCAATATCTTTCTGGAACGAAGCGCGTACAGCGTCTATCTCTTCTTCGCGGTCGGCGATTGAACGGTCTGTGCTCTCGATTTCACCCTGCAGATCGGCAATTGCCGTCAGATGGGCAGCGTCGACACTGCGGCCCAGTCGCTCTTGGTCAGCGGCTTGTGACTGATAGGTTTCAACCTGCTGGCGCAGCGAGCGCTTGTTGCTCTTGAGGATACTCACCCGAATCTGCAAGTCACGTAACTCGCGTTCCCGGGCCGCCTCGATGTCTTCGATACTGCTGTAACGGAGCAGAAGAGACTCATCCCACTCCCGCAGCCGCTTTTGCTCTTCCAATGCCTCTGCCTCAAGCCGCTCCTGGGCACTGCGATTGGCTAGCTCTTCTTCGGTGAGCTCGCGAGGCACAACGCGCATCACTACGCCGCGCTCATTCAGCACCTCATACCCGGCGGACACGTACTCAGGGGGCACGCGATGGTCTATCACTACATTGCCTTCGGCATTGGTGTAGCGATAGAGCTCGGAGTTAGCGGCCGAGGCGACAGGGAGCAACAAACATGCTGCCAATACGCCCCGGTACATGGCAATTTTTCCGGCGATCATCACGCCAATATAGGACCATCGCTAGGGCAGAACAAGCTAAACCCCGTATTTTCCGCGGTATTCCTGCATGCCCTGAAGCGCACCATCCGGGTCTCCCTGAGACTCCAGATAATCGATGATGTGCGCCATATCGATGATGCTCAGCACCGGAATACCATGGGCTTGCTCGATTTCCTGAATAGCCGACAGCTCACCGGCGCCCCGCTCCTGACGGTTCAGGCCTATCGCGACCCCCGCCAGGCTGGCACCGGCCTCCTCGATCATTGTGATGACCTCACGCACCGCGGTACCAGCCGTGATCACATCGTCGATGACCAACACTTTACCCGCCAGCGGAGCGCCAACCAGCATTCCGCCCTCCCCGTGTGCCTTGGCTTCCTTTCGGTTATAGGCAAAGGGCACATCACGGCCGTGGCGATCAGACAGCGCAACGGCCGTTGCCGCTGCCAGGGGAATGCCCTTGTAGGCAGGGCCGAGTAGCACGTCGAACTCCACCCCCGAATCCACGATGCGGTCGGCATAGCACCGACCCAGTGCCGCCAGGGCGGCGCCGCTGGCAAACAGCCCGGCGTTGAAGAAGTAGGGGCTTACGCGGCCAGATTTGAGCGTAAATTCGCCGAAACGCAGCACATCGTGCCCCCGCGCCAACTCAATGAATTCTTTTTGATAGCTTTGCATGAGGTATCTCGGTGGAGAAAGGAAGAGCATGGCTCACTCGCGATTGGCGGGTGGCCGGATACTGATTGCCTGCGGTGTTCGCAGGCAGTATTCGCCGGCTTCAGGCTCCGGTATGATACATCCTCGCTGAACAAGGGACCAAGAATGAGAATTATCAGTCTCAGCGCCGACGGCATCAAAGATGCCGCCAAACGGGGACTCTACGACTGGCTGGACGAGCAGGACGCGGACATTATCTGCATCCAGGACTTGCGCTGTTCGGAGTACGATCTACAAGAAGATCTCTTCTTTCCCTCTGCCTACAACGCCTACTTTTTTGACGATGTGGACGGCAAGGCGAACGGCGTGGCGATTTACTGCAAGCAGCTACCCAAAGCCATCATGACCGGCCTGGGCTTTGCCGACTTCGACATGGAAGGCCGGTACATTCAGGCCGACTACGACAATCTGAGCGTGGGCTGCCTGCTGGTACCCGATGCCAAGGATGACGAACCAGAGAGCCTGGAGCGCAAGAGCGAGTTCCTGCGCTTGCTTCAGAACCACCTAATGAAGGTCCGCAATAAGCGTCGCGAGTTCATCGTGTGCGGCAATTGGCAGTTGGCCCATACGCCCAACGACCTGCAGGACAGCGAACGTAATGCCAATAGCAGCGGCTTTCGGGCTGAAGAGCGACAGTGGATGGATGAGCTGCTGGAAGGCGGCTACGTTGACGCCTTCCGGGAGATAAACTCCGACCGAGACGAGTTCACCTGGTGGCCTGAGGGCGACCGCGACAGCAACGGCTGGCGCAGTGACTTTCACCTTGTGTCACAAGGCCTGAAGTATGCCATCGACTACGGCGCTATCTACACATCCAAAACCTTCAGCAACCACGCACCTGTGATTATGGATTACGACATCGAGGTGCAGTCGCCCTAGTCCGCCAGCGCCGCCTTTTGGGCGGCCATTAGCTCAGTGATGCCACTGGCGGCCAGATCCAGCATGGCATTCAACTCTTCACGAGCAAATGGGGCGCCCTCGGCCGTCCCCTGTACCTCGATGAATCCGCCGTCCTCGCCCATCACCACATTCATATCCGTCTCGGCGGCGGAATCTTCCGGGTAATCGAGATCAAGAACCGGAACGCCCTGGTAAACGCCCACAGAAACTGAGGCCACCATTTGCAGTAGCGGATCAGTCGTAATCAGCTTCTCCCGCTGCAAATGATTAATGGCATCCACCATCGCCACACAGGCTCCGGTAATGGACGCCGTCCGCGTACCGCCGTCAGCCTGAATTACGTCGCAATCAATGGTCAGCGTGAATTCACCGAGCTTCTTCAAATCCACCGCAGCGCGCAGCGAGCGACCAATCAAGCGCTGAATCTCAACCGTACGCCCACCCTGCTTGCCACTGCTGGCTTCACGGCGCATACGCGTGCCCGTGGAGCGCGGCAGCATGCCGTACTCCGCAGTAATCCAGCCTTGCCCACTGCCACGGAGGAAACGCGGCACGCCCTCCTCCACCGATGCATTGCAAATCACCTTGGTGTTACCAAACGCGACCAGCACGGAGCCTTCGGCCTGGTTAGTAAAGTGGCGGGTGATGCTGATATCGCGCAGGTGGTCGGGCTGTCGACCGCTGGGTCTTTGCATGGGAATTGCTCCGGGTAATGGTGCGCGAAGTATACGCCAGCGAGTGCCCAGAGACAGACGCAATGCCATTCCCTGCTGCGCGGGTATTCGCCAAGCTGATACACTCGGCGCTTGATTCAGGGGAGACCATTCAGTGGCTCACATTAACAGCATGACGGCCTTCGCACGCGAGAGCGCGGTCACAGACATGGGCGTAATCACCGTCGAGCTGCGCACCGTCAACCATCGCTACCTGGACTGCAATTTCAAATTACCTGAGGTCGTCAGGCCGCTGGAGGCCAAGCTTCGGGAACAGGCCAGCAAGGCGCTGACACGCGGCAAGCTGGACTGTTTTATTCGAGTACAAGCGGAAAATGAACGTGCGGCGAGCCTCGAAATTGATCAGCAGCAACTGACCCGTGTGCTGGAGGCCGTAGCAGCTATCGACGCACAACTACCCCAGGCCCAGGCGCTAAACCCCCTGCAGGTACTCCAATTCCCGGGCGTGTGCAGTGCCGGAGAGAGCAGTGACGAGGCGCTGCAGGCCGAGACTGCCGCTTTGTTCAAGCGGGCGCTGGCCACAATCGTGGATAACCGCCAACGCGAAGGTGCCAAACTGGCCGGGATGATACGAGAGCGCATCGACAAGGTCGCAGACGAGGTCTCCCAAGGCAGAGAGCACATCCCTGCCCTGCTGCAACAGCAGCGCGAGCGGGTAATGGCGAAAATCGCAGAGCTGGACGTTGAAACCGACGAGGGCCGGCTGGAGCAAGAGCTCGTCTATATGGCGCAAAAGGCGGATGTAGATGAGGAGCTGGATCGCCTCGAAACCCATGTCGATGAGGTGAAGCGGATTCTCGCCAAGGGCGGGCCCTGCGGCAGGCGGCTGGATTTCCTGATGCAGGAGCTGAACCGCGAGGCCAACACCCTCTCGTCAAAATCTACCGCCAGTTCGACCACCCGCAGCGCTGTTGAGCTGAAAGTGCTGATCGAACAGATGCGCGAACAGATACAGAACATCGAGTAATACAGTGACAGCAAGCAAGCAACAGGCCGCCAGCGGCACGCTCTATACCGTATCAGCCCCCAGCGGGGCGGGAAAAACCAGCCTGGTGGCCGCACTGGTGGACGCCAACGAGGCGCTGTGCGTCTCGGTATCACACACCACTCGCACTATTCGCCCGGGCGAGACCGACGGGGTGAACTACCACTTCGTGGATAAGCCCACCTTCATGACCATGCTAGAAGACGGCGTGTTTCTGGAGCAGGCCGAGGTATTCGGTAATCTCTATGGCACTTCACAGCTGTGGGTTGAGGAGCAGCTGACAGCAGGTACCGATGTGATTCTGGAGATCGACTGGCAGGGCGCGCAGCAGGTCAAGCGCCTGATGCCGGGCACGCAGGCCATCTTTATCCTTCCCCCCTCCCGCGACGCCCTGCGCGAGCGACTCACCACCCGGGGCCAGGACAACGAGGCCATTATTCAGGGCCGTATGGACCAGGCTCAGCAGGAAATGTCCCACTATGTGGAATCCGACTTCCTGGTGTTAAATGACGATTTCGCGACAGCGCTGGCACAACTGCAGGCGATCATCGACTGTCACCGCCTTCACACCCAGCAGCAGACCCAGCGCCTGGCCAGTACGCTGGCAGACCTGATGTCCCCGGGCTGAGCAGGCAGTATTCACGCCCCTCGCAGGCTGGCGATTGGTTGAAAATTCAGCGATAATACGCTGTCCTTCGGGTGCGGCGATGCTGCACCAGCTCCGGGGGCCACATCATCCGGACTTTAGAATTCGCCTATCGCAGTCTGTCTGCGGCCGGCACAAGCTTTATGTTTTAGGAAAAATGAGTCATGGCTCGAGTCACTGTAGAAGACTGTCTTGAAAATGTTGCCAACCGCTTCGAACTGGTCATGGTGGCCAGCAAGCGCGCGCGTCAAATGGCAACGGGCGGCAAAGACCCGCTGGTCGAGGAAGAATCTGACAAGCCCACCGTTATCGCCCTTCGCGAAATCGCCGATGGCCTGATTACCCCCGACATTCTCGCCCGCGAAGATGAAATTGAGGCCGAAGAAGAGCTGGCCGAAGTCATGGAGGCCAGCGAGCCGCTGTAAGCGGGGCCCACCTAAAGGGCATCACTGACGCGCCGGTACACACCATGCAAACCATTGATGCCCTCGATTCCACACTGCGCAGCTACCTGCAACCGGACCAATCCACCCAGGTCCGACGCGCCTACTACTTCGCCGAGCAGGCCCACCATGGGCAGCTAAGGCGTAGCGGCGAACCTTACGTTACACATCCCCTGGCCGTGGCTAACATTCTGGCCGACATGCACATGGACCATCAGAGCCTGATGGCCGCCATGCTCCATGACGTGATCGAAGACACTGGCATCGACAAATCCGCCATTGGCGATCAGTTCGGCGGCACCGTGGCCGAATTGGTGGACGGCGTGAGTAAGCTCACGCAGATGGAGTTCTCGACGCTGGAGGAAAAGCAGGCTGAGAACTTCCAGAAGATGGCGTTGGCCATGGCAAGGGACATCCGCGTCATTCTGGTGAAGTTGGCTGACCGACTGCACAACATGCGCACCCTGGGCGTGCTGCCCACGGGAAAGGCGCGCCGGATTGCACACGAGACGCTCGAGATATACGCGCCGATCGCCATGCGCCTGGGCATGAACAATGTGCGCATGGAATATGAAGACCTGGGCTTTTCTGCCCTGTATCCCATGCGCGCCCGCCGAATTTCGGCGGCCCTGCTCAAGGCACGAGGTAATCGCAAGGAACTGGTGGACAAGGTACGCCACCAGATCGAGAGCACGCTGGAGCAGGAGGGCCATGACGTAGAAGTTATTGGCCGCGAAAAACACCTCTACAGCATCTACAAGAAGATGAAATCGAAGAAGAAGTCCTTCTCCGAGATCATGGACATCTACGCGTTTCGAATCATCGTGGACTCGGTGGACACCTGCTATCGGGTCCTCGGCAGCGTGCACAGCCTGTATAAGCCAGTACCGGGTGAATTTAAAGATTACATCGCCATCCCCAAGGCCAACGGGTATCAGTCATTGCATACCGTTCTGATGGGCATGCACGGTGTGCCCATTGAAATCCAGATTCGCACTCGCGAGATGGAAGAGATGGCGAACAACGGCATCGCCGCACACTGGCTATATAAAAGTGACAGCCAAAGCGCCAGTGGCAGTCACGCAAGAGCCCGCCAGTGGGTACAGGGCCTGTTGGAAATGCAGCAGCGCGCAGGTAACTCGCTGGAGTTCATCGAGAGCGTCAAGATCGACCTCTTCCCGGACGAGATCTACGTGTTCACGCCCAAGGGCAGAATCCTGGAATTACCCCGCGGCGCCACGGCCGTGGATTTCGCCTATAGCGTCCACACCGACGTGGGCAACAGCTGCGTGGCCTGCCGTATCAATCGCCGACTGGCACCCCTGTCGGAGCCTTTACAGAGCGGGCAAACCGTCGAGATTCTGACCGCTCCCGGCGCTCGGCCCAATCCCTCGTGGTTCAACTACGCGGTGACAGCCAAGGCCCGCACCAATATTCGCCACTTCCTGAAACACCAAACCCGGGAAGATTCTGTGGCTCTGGGAAAACGGCTGCTGGACAAGGCGCTGGTGGCCCAGGATAGCGGGCTGGATCAGCTGTCAGACACAAACCTTGCGGACTATCTGCAGCAGAACGAGTACGCCGAACTCAACGACCTGCTGGAAGACATCGCTCGGGCAAACCGCCTGCCGACCATCACGGCTCAGCAGCTGCTGGGCCAGAGTTCCCCGGAAACCGAATCTGATTCAGACACCCAGGCCGCGCCGGTTGCCATTCGTGGCACCGAGGGCTTTGTTGTGAGCTATGGGCGCTGCTGCTACCCCATTCCCGGTGACCCCATTGAGGGCTACCTCAGCTCGGAAAAGGGCGTCGTGGTGCACCGCGAGTCCTGTAAAAACCTGGGCGACATGCGGGATAACCGAGAGCGCCTGGTGGCTCTGCGCTGGGACGACGAGGTGGAGGGAGAATACGATGCCGTGCTGCGTATTGAAGTCGAGAACCGCCGCGGCATGATCGCGGTACTCGCAACGCGCATCAACAGCATGGGCGTGAACATCGAAAAAATCTCAACCGAAGACAAAGACTACCAGTTCACCTATGTCGATCTGGAGCTACAGATTGAAAGCCGAGTTCACCTGGCCCGTATTATGAAACGCCTGCGTACCGTGGATTCTGTCCGTCGTGTCAGCCGCGTCACCAACTGATAGGCAGCTACAAGGAGAGTGCCCGTGAGCAATCGCGCCATCATTTCAACCCCCTACGCGCCTGAGGCCATCGGCCCCTACTCGCAAGCAGTCAAAGTCGGCAATACCGTATGGATTTCCGGGCAGATCCCTCTCGTGCCTAGCGACATGACCTTGGTAGAGGGGGACATCAGCGCGCAGGCCACGCAAGTGTTCAAGAACCTTGCCGCTATCGCCGAGGCCGCCGGTGGTGATCTCAACAGCGCCGTCAAGATCAATATCTCTGTGACCGACATGGGAGACTTTGCTGCGGTGAACGCCGTTATGCAGGAGTTTTTTGAACCGCCCTATCCCGCGAGAGCCTGCGTGGAAGTCGCTGGCCTTCCCAAAGGTGTCGCGATTGAGATCGAGGCAATCCTGGCCGTCTAATCACCGCTTGGCGATGACCGCCGCGTAGCCCGCACGGTAATTCGGGTAAGCAAGAGAGAAACCGCTGTCGCGTAAACACTGGTTATTGCATCGTTTGTGCCCGCTCACCATACGCGCGGCATCAAAGCGGCGCTGATCCTGCGGCACACCCAGGGAATCTGCGATAAAACACTCCACTTCGTGCTGCGGCACCGATGAGTCATCGCAGAGTGTATAAGCACTGTGAAGCTCCATGCCCTCGCAGTCGCTGGTAATAGCGAACTCGATAAAGGCAGACACGTCCTCTCGATGGATACGGTTGCTGTAGCTTACGGGCTGCTCTGGGCATAGTTGGCCGGCCGCAATACGTGACAACAAGCGCCCTCGGGGGTCGCCGTAAATCCCTGCACAGCGCAGCGCGGTGCATGGTATATCCGAGTCATGTAAGGTCTGTTCTGCCGCTATCATCATTGCCGCCATGGCATCACCCCGCGCCAGCGGGCTGTTCTCATCGACCCAACCACCTTCTTTCTCTGCATAAACGCGGGTACTGGATACAAACACAATGCGGCTAGGCCGGTGGTCACCTAACCCTTGCAACAAATTTTGACTGGCATACAGAAATCCACGCTCGTAGCCAGCCACATCGCGTGACGTGGGCTTAAAAGTGGTTACGACGTAATCCGGTCGCAAAGCTTCCAAGGCTGCAAGCCCGCCCCGCTGCGTGTAATCGGTGGTAATGGTAAGAAATGGGGGTGGCAAGGACTCGCTGCGCCGGCGCGCACCGATTACAGTAAGGCCTCTCCCTGCCAGCGCGGTACCCGCGCGCAGAGCTAGATCACCGGAGCCGATGAAAACCACTGTTTTTTCGTTCATCGCTATTTGAGTTTTAACTGTTGAGACAGCATCCTCCCATGTCGAAGATTATTAGGCCATGACTAGTCGCAGCAATGAGTAAGCCGCTAGCCGAAATTCCCGTTACCTCTCTTCGCGGCGTGGGCCCAAGCTTAGCTGGCAAGCTCCTAAAACTGGGGATTTATTCCGTTGAAGATGTGCTCTTCCACCTACCACTTCGGTATCAAGACAGAACACGGATCACGCCCATTGGTGCTATTCAAACTGATGCTGATATCGTTGTCGAAGGTACTATCAAGTTAGCCGATATAGCTTTTGGCAAACGACGCAGCCTTGTGATTCGCATGCAGGACGGCACAGGTACGGTAACACTGCGTTTCTTTTACTTTTCTTCACATCAGAAAAATAATTTGAAACCCGGCGTCAAATTACGCTGCTTCGGTCAGGCTCGGCGGGGCAGTTCTGGCCTAGAATTTTATCACCCCGAGTATGAGCTTATAAAGGATGACGATGTACCACTCAATAAGCATCTAACCGCGATATACCCGACCACCGAAGGTGTTGGGCAGAAGCAATGGCGTAACCTTTGCTCACAAGCCATTAAGCAACTGCAAGATCGACCGCCTGCCGACCTTATCGGCAACTACCTACAATCTGATTTTGATCTAGTCTCCGCACTGCATTACCTGCATAACCCACCCGCCGATGCACAGCTCGAGCTGTTATCGGCGGGCAAGCATCCAGCGCAAATCCGGCTGATAGTAGAGGAGCTTGCGGCTCACCGACTTGCTGGTGAACATTTACGCCAGCTGCAGAAGAATAATCATGCGCCATTGGTGCCGGTGGCGCCAAAACTGCTTGAAGAATTTTCGAGAACGCTCGCATTCACACCAACCGATGCCCAGTCACGCGTGGTCAGCGAGATTTGCGCCGAGCTTTCCCAAACACAGCCAATGATGAGACTCGTACAGGGGGATGTTGGCTCTGGCAAAACGCTCGTGGCGGCAATGGCGACATTGCAAGTCGTCTCGGCTGGGTTTCAGGTCGCATTTATGGCGCCCACCGAACTATTAGCTGAGCAACACCTGGCAAGTTTTCAGCTTTGGTTCAAGGATTTACCGGTGAACGTTGGTTGGCTGAGTGGGAGAACGAAGGGGAAAGCAAGAGAGCGCATCTTGTCAGAGATTGCAGAAAATCAAATACAGCTACTCATTGGCACCCACGCGATTTTTCAGGAGAAGGTATCCTTTAAAAATTTGGGCATGGTAATTGTCGATGAGCAGCATCGATTTGGTGTCCAACAGCGGCTATCACTGAATGAAAAAGCCAATGGCGGATACAAGCCACATCAACTCGTGATGACGGCAACGCCGATCCCGCGATCTTTGTTCATGGTGGCGTACGCAAATTTCGACTGCTCAATCATCGACGAATTGCCGCCCGGCAGAAAGCCTGTGTCAACCGTGCTGATAGATAGCGCACGTCGAGACCAGGTGGCTAGTCGCGTCAAGGACGCCTGTGAGAGCGGTAAACAAGCGTATTGGGTGTGCACCCAGATTACCGAAGACGAAGAGTCTGATCTGCAAGCCGCTGAGGCTACATTTAAAACACTCCGTGAGGCACTGCCTGAACTTACCGTCGGGCTGGTGCACGGTAAAATGAAGCCAAGCGACAAATTGACTGCCATGCACGCCTTTAAGGCTGGTGAGATTGACGTTTTGGTGGCCACCACGGTGATTGAGGTCGGTGTAGATGTCCCCAACGCCAGCATCATGGTGATAGAGAACCCTGAGCGCTTGGGTCTGGCCCAATTGCATCAGTTGCGTGGTCGAGTCGGCAGGGGGCCTGAAGAGAGTTACTGCGTGCTTCTTTTCAAACACCCCCTTAGCTCAAATAGCCATGCGCGATTGCGAGTTATACGGGACAGTAATGATGGTTTCCACATCGCTGAACAAGATTTCAAGCTGCGCGGCCCTGGCGTGGTTCACGGAACAAAGCAAGTAGGCTACACATCGTTTAAAGTCGCGTCCTTCCCCGAGCATGAGTACTTATTGAGCTGCGCAGAAAGCGTTGCTGAAAGCATCCAAAGTTTCTCGCCCGATACGACGCGTACCATCATTGAGCGATGGTGTGACCTTGACACTGGATATGCGGATGTCTAGTCCTCCATTACGACTGTAATTGGTATAATGTCGAGGCTCGCTCCCGGAAAAGACACCCTATGAATCACCGCAAAGTGGCCGCTTTAATCGCGCTGCTAAGTCCCATTCACTTTGCCTTTGCACAAGGACAACCTGTGCCGTCGGTCTCACTCGACAATTTGGTGGCTGAGCCACTGATTGGCGAGACGTTTTGTCGTGATATCAAATTTGAGAATGCCGGGACGGCAACGGGTTATGGGCCTTATCTTATCGCAGCATCTGATGAGGATATTAGCCGGGTAAGCGTCGATTTCGTAGATCTTCCACCTGATCTGCAACTCATTGGCACGTTCGGGCCCTCTGGTGAATTGATAGATCCCGTTTCGGGGGAGATTATCAACGGCAAGGAGGGCGGATCAGCCTATATTGCCAGGTACCCCGTGGGTTCGGTAGATAGTGCAAGCCCGGAGCTCATCATTACTCTGTGCCTCGCCGTCAACGTCGGGGCAGAGATAGGCGTAGAATTAGATATTGATTTCCTCCCAGGGTTCGAGTTCGGCGCCACACCAACAGGCAACCCAACCCCGCTCGGCTCTCCAGTCACTGAGAAAATAATCCCGCAACTTGCGCGGATTAATAAACGCAACTCCGCACCCGAAAATGAGCGCCCGCCCGGCCCAAGCCACGCGTACAACTACAGGCTAGATGTCAACATTTCTGAGGGGGAAACCATCGACAACCTGCTTGTCTCAGACGATTTACCCCCTGCGGTCCAGTGGACGGGCGACCCTGTAGAAATCATTGCTCCTCTGGGAGTGAACTGTCGCGCAGACACCACCCCGAGCCCAGTGCCACCGTCCATCAGCCAGCTGTTAGAGGTCAGGTGTGACTCGGTGACTGGAACCGATCGCGTTGATGATCTGATCATTAGATACAGAGTCTACATCACCGATATTCTGGACGAGACAATCGGGTCTGATAGTCGCCTGATAAGAAACACCGCCGACTTGACGTACGACTATCAGGGCAATCCACTCACATCCAGCGACATCAGTAATGTCAGGGCCGTCCACGCCGCAACACAAAAAAACGTTGTAGGCTGCGAAAATCTGGACCAGTGTGTCGCTGTCCCCGGCGATGTCCTCACTTATCGTATTGATTTTCAGCTTACCGACTACAACAGCGGCGCTCCCGGAGCGTCCGTTTTCGTGATCACCGATACGCTGCCTGATGGAACCCAATACACAGGGACATCACAGCTCGTTATCAACGGCACTGATTTTATGTTGATGCCGGCGACATCGCCCGGCCCCAACCCGGGAGAAACGGTGCTGCAGTGGGACATAAGCGGCGCGATAGGCACGCTACCCAACGCGATCACCGGTCAGCTCCGTTACGACGTCGAAATACTGAGAGAGTTCGCTGACAACACGCCCGTGGTCGCGGGCGATAATCTGCTCAACTCCGCCGGGCTAGACTTCTCACTCAGCGATGGCGGTAATGGATTTAATGGCTCCGATAACAACGTGGACATTGAAGACAATGATGTCGCCAAATCAATTCTCACCCCGCCACCGCCACAGCAGTTATTCCCGGGCGAAATTGTCACTTTCCTCCTTGAGCTCGCCATACCAGCAGGGGGCGCCCAAGATGTAACCCTGAAGGACTTCTTGCCAAAGCCCGTGCTTAACGTGGTGGATTTCAACACGGCTTCCGGCTTTACCGTGCGCCCGCCGTTTGACGGCGTGACCCCAGTGGTCAGTACATCTACCGCTGAAAACTCAATCACTTTTGAGTTTGGCGATATTAACGCCGGGGCGTCCGCCACATTAGCGGTCGAGATCGATATCCCCGTCACCGGCGAACCGTTTGCAGATGGCCTTTTTCTTACAAACCTTCTCAGCGCGCGTTATACAAATTCTGCTGGTGATCGATTCAACGATCTGGGCGCTGCTGGATTCAGGGTGGGCGCCCCTGCATTGCAAATTACCAAAGGTGTCATAGCGACAGATAACAGCAACGCAACAATCAACCCTCCCCCACCAGCAGACCTTTCCCAAGGCCTCGCGGACAGTGACGCGAGCGACGTGGATGCAAAAGACGATATTACCTATGCGATTACCATTGAGAATGTGGGCAGTCAGCCCGCATACGAAGTTGTTGTTCTAGACCCACTGCCAGCAGGGCTAAGTAGCTGTTCCTTGGACCTTGCTAATGATGTGGTTGACGGCTTGGGCAACCGAGTTGACGCCAGTGGTGACCTCCAGAATGGACTAACACTCAATAATCCAATCCCAGGCAATGACGATAACCCTGTTGGCGGCGGAGCGCCTTACAGCAACGATACAGTCATCATTACTCCCACTTGTAAGATCGCTGATGACGTTATTCCTGGCGCATCCATCACGAACACCGCCTCCGTCGACTGGGTGTCCACTCCTGGCGGTCAGGAAGATTTCCCGATCGCCATTGACGATGCCACAGTAACAATCGCTTTACCGACTATCACGAAAGTCGTCAGGCTACCAATTCAACCTGACTATGGTTATCCAGATAGACGTGCCGCCATTGGTCAGCTCGTAACGTATGAGTTGACGATTACAGTGCCAGAGGGTGAAACGCCCTCAGCGAGGATTGAGGACCTGTTAGACAGGGGTTTGGCGCACGCTGACGACACGTTAGTCATAGAGACGATCAGCTCGGGTCTCAGCTCCACCACTAGTGGCTTTATCAACCCGCAGGCAAGGTTAGGGTTCTTCGCCCAAGGATCAGGGCCATCTGCTCCGGACAGAGGGCTGCGACTCGGGCGCGACGAAACCACTGCCAATGCACTTGGCACTATTATTAACCCTAACAATTCGAATGATACGCCGGAGATTATCCGGCTGATTTAT
>SPKZ01000557.1_pt1 | contig 21645 bp, 14 predicted proteins | sample 2456571 | NCBI WGS metagenome assembly SPKZ01 (sample SAMN11192286, study PRJNA482655) | marine metagenome | biome: ENVO:00000447; feature: ENVO:00000244|ENVO:00000211|ENVO:00000569|ENVO:00002023; material: ENVO:00002151; isolation source: ocean water from marine abyssalpelagic zone ... | reverse complement strand
AAGCTATTATAACCGACGCCCAAAAATTCAATGATTATCCGTCGATAACGGATTCTTTGAAAACAATCGTAAACTTGAAATATGACTTCTTGAATAAGAAGAAAGATATTAAGGTAAAAGTAATGCCTATTCAAGCTGCAAGAATAGGAGGAGCTGGCCCCGTGGCGAAATTGTACAATGGTTTCGTACAACTTGCAGGAGGAAATCATGCCAGTGTGTTTTTGGATGCGAGTTATGCCAGTGTAAGAGATAAAAACTATTCGGTTGGTTCTAAATTGCATCATTTCTCTAGTAACGGCAAAGACTTTAATCAATTCAGTAATTCTAATGTAGAAGTATTTGGTAAAAAATTCATCAATAAAAAACATACCCTAAGTGGAGGGTTGGCTTATTCGATGGATGGATATGATTATTACAAGTCTAGGAATTTTGAAATGTTAGGGCTTGACGTTGATTTGAATCAACGATACAATCAATTTGGTGGTAATGTAGGTTTTAAAACGTTTCATGAAGATTCGGCTAAGTTAAACTTAGGTGTGAATATTGAATACATCAACTTTAGCAGCCTTTTAACAAATAACCTTAATAAATCTCTAGAAAATATAATTGATTTTGATGCTTACATGGTTACTCCAGTAACTTCGTCTGCAACCGGGAAAGTTTCGATAGGATTGAAATCGTATGGTTATAAATCGGAAGGAGATACTTCTGTTAATACAATTGTAAATGTAGATGCTGTTGCTGTGCTTACGCATGATAACATGAGAATGGAATTGGGAGGTAGGTTTTTTGTTGTGAGTCATCAAGGGGATGCTGCAAATATTAAAGTTTACCCGAAAGTGAATTTTAGTTACAACATTGTCGACAACATATTTATTCCTTATGTAGGCATTGCCGGTTCTGTTAAAAGAGCTGGTTATAAAGGGTCTGTTGATAATAATCCATTTGTATCACCAAATTTGGATTTAAGAAACTCCGAAGAGTTATTTGGATACATAGGGTTTAAGGGCACGTTAAGCTCAAGTATATCTTACGATGTACAAGGTTCTTGGAAAAAAACGAATACGAGAGCATTGTTTGTTCAAGATACTACGGATAACGCTTTCAACTATTTTAATTTGGTGTACGATACGGTTACCACATTATCCGCAAAGCTTGAATTGGGTTATGAAATTTCTAATAAATTGAAAATGTCTCAAAAAACAATTTACAACAGCTATCAGATGGATAATTTAAAGGCTGCTTGGCATTTACCGGTTTGGGATGTGTCTTTGATGTTGGAATATAAACTGAAAGACAAATTTAAGGCGCTTATAGAGGTTTATATGCTTGATGGGTTAATTGGTCGTGATTTTGATTTAGGTCAAGAGATACCACTCGAAATGGACGCTTTTGCTGATTTTAACTTAGGTGTCGAGTATAATTATTCTTCACGCCTTTCGGCTTTCTTACGACTGAATAACCTTTCTTCCAAGAAATACAATAGGTGGTATGGCTACCCTCGATTTGGTTTCAATGTACTAGGTGGATTCTCCTTCTCTTTTTAGGGTTTTTAAATAGTTGATAACCCTGCTCTAATTGTTAATAACAATATAGGTTTTAATGGAGTTTTCGACCGTTTAAGATACCCTGTTTTTTTATCTTTGTAAGAGTTTGAAATAAACATAATTCCTATCAATAAAAAATGAGTGATTCAACTAGTAAATCAGGTGATAATGCTGATTATTCAGCAGACAGTATACAAGTATTAGAAGGTCTAGAAGCAGTTAGAAAAAGACCTGCCATGTACATTGGCGATGTTGGAGTGAAAGGACTTCACCATTTGGTGTACGAAGTTGTAGATAACTCTATTGATGAGGCGCTTGCAGGACACTGTGACCATATTGAAGTTTTTATTAATGTGGACAACTCAATTACCGTTAAGGATAATGGTAGAGGGATTCCTACCGATATGCATGCTAAAGAAGGAAGATCTGCCTTAGAGGTGGTAATGACTGTTCTTCACGCAGGTGGTAAATTCGATAAAGACAGTTATAAAGTTTCTGGTGGATTACACGGGGTTGGTGTTTCTTGCGTGAATGCACTATCGATTGATATGAACGTTACAGTTCATAGAGGAGGAAAAGTATTTGAACAAAATTACAAGACTGGAAAGCCACAGGAGGATGTGAAAGAAATTGGTACTACAGGCAAGACTGGTACTCATGTTACTTTTATGCCAGATGATACAATTTTTGATAAAGTAGAGTATCAATTTGATACGCTTGCTGCAAGACTTCGTGAACTTGGTTACTTGAACAAAGGGATTACTTTAATTCTTACAGATTTAAGAAGAAAAGACGATGAAGGGAATGATATTACCACTACATTTTATTCGGAAGCAGGATTACCAGAATTTGTTTCTTTTTTAGATGCAACGCGTGAATCGTTAATAGAAGACGTAATCTGGATGTCGGGTGAGAAAAATGGGATTCCTGTTGAAGTTGCGATGCAATACAATAACACGTATAGTGAAAACCTGCATTCGTATGTAAATAACATCAATACACAGGAAGGTGGTACGCATTTAGCTGGTTTTAGAAGAGCATTAACCCGAACGTTAAAAAACTATGCGGATAAATCGGGTATGCTTAGTAAACTGAAAATCGAGATTGGTGGTGATGACTTTAGAGAAGGGTTAACTGCAATTATTTCGGTTAAAGTTGCAGAGCCTCAATTTGAAGGTCAAACCAAAACTAAATTGGGTAATTCAGAGGTGTCTGGAGCTGTTGATCAAGCGGTAAGTGAAATGCTTAATAATTACCTTGAAGAGCATCCAAATGAAGCTAAGGTGATAGTTCAGAAAATTATCATTGCTGCTACTGCAAGAAATGCTGCTAAGAAAGCTAGAGAGATGGTGCAGCGTAAAAGCGTACTTACGGGTTCTGGTTTACCAGGAAAGCTTTCTGATTGCTCTGAAAAAGATCCTTCGTTATGTGAGTTGTACCTTGTTGAGGGAGATTCGGCAGGTGGAACTGCAAAACAGGGTAGAGACAGAAGAACTCAAGCTATTTTACCGCTAAGAGGTAAGATTTTGAATGTGGAGAAAGCAATGCCACACAAAATTTATGAGAGCGAAGAGATTAAAAATATATTTACTGCTTTAGGTGTTTCCATCGGAACCGAGGAAGATAGTAAGGCTTTGAATCTCGCAAAATTGAGATATCACAAAATCATCATCATGTGTGATGCCGATGTTGATGGTAGTCACATCTCTACATTAATTATGACTTTCTTTTTCCGTTACATGAGAGACTTAATTGAAAATGGATATGTATACATTGCTACTCCGCCTTTATATTCGGTGAAGAAAGGTAAAGAGCTACAGTATTGCTGGAATGATGCTCAGCGTGACGAAATGGTTATGAAAATGTCTAAAGGCTCTACAAAAGAGGGGGGAGGTGTTCATATTCAACGTTACAAAGGTCTTGGTGAGATGACTGCAGAGCAATTGTGGTATACAACTATGGATCCTGAAGCAAGAACATTAAGACAAGTTACAATCGACAGTGGTTCTGAGGCAGATAGAATCTTCTCTATGCTTATGGGAGATGAAGTGCCACCAAGAAGAGAGTTTATTGAACAAAACGCCAAATACGCAAATATCGACGCATAACGTTAGGAGTCTTATTCGGTAAGGAACAAGGTTAAATGGGTTTAGCAATAGCTAAGCCCATTTTTTGCATGTAGTATGTTCCTTGCATCGTTATTATTGTAGAAAAATAAACTGATATCATAGAAAAATATTCTATCTTTACAATTAGTTACTAAGCGCTCAATAGTGCATTGAAAAGGGTTTTCGATAGTTTGCGCGTTTTGTAAGAGAAAGTAAAAATAAGACAGTAAATGAAGAAGTTAGATACGATCGATCTCAGAATCCTAGATTTATTGCAAATGGATGCGAGGATTACAAATAAGGAGCTTTCAGCAAAGCTTAGCTTATCTACAACTCCTGTTTTTGAGAGAGTGAAAAAGTTAGAGCGATTTGGTTACATCAAGGATTATGTTGCTTTAATTGATAGAAATAAACTAGATAAGAAAATAGTAACCTATATCTCTGTTTCGTTAAAGGAACATCGGCGAGATTTTGCATGGGAATTTGCTAAGCAAGTAATCACTTTTAATGAGGTGATGGAGTGTTATGTGATTTCTGGAAGATCTGATTACTTAATTAAGGTAATCGTTGAGGACATGACAGAATTTAGAGACTTTATGGAAAATAAAGTAGCAGGTATTGAGAATGTTGGAAAGGTAGAAACTGCTTTTGTAACAGCAGAAATTAAAGCTACAACAGCAATTCCTCTTAGTGGTTGGATGGACGCTGAAATGTTCGAAAAATCGAAAGGTGTTGATTATGATTTCTTTAATTTGGAGATAAATCCATTATAAGAAACCATCTATAAGAAAGTAAAAAAGGGATCGATTGATCCCTTTTTTTTTGGTCAGAAACCGAGCTTAATTAGTTTCCTGGTTATTATCATTCCTTAATGAGTTATTGATTACTCATAATTCTTACAGATCCTGGTACGTCTACTTGTACGCCATCTTCGCTAACAGCAGTTAATCGCCATAAGAAAGTGTTGTTGTGAGACGATAGGTTCTCTAATCCTGTTAATCCATCCCAGCTTTCGTCTGGATTGATTGTGGACCAGATTAACTTACCTGACGTATCGTGGATTTCTAATTTGTAATCTCTCACATTACTATTAGATAAATCTGGTTTAAAAGAGTCTAAAAAGCCATCACTATTTGGGCTAAATTGTCTAATAGCCGACACTATAAAGCCTTCTTGAATGTTTATTTTATACACCATCTCGCTCGAGCAGAGGTAATCATTAGTAGCTTTTAGAGTTACTGGGTATTCATCCTCCACTTCAAACAAGTTTTTAGGATTTTCTAAAGTTGAAGTGTTGCCATCCGCAAAGTCCCATGAATATTCTGTAGCTCCACCAGTAGTTAAGTTTTTAAACTGAATGCTGGAGTTGCTACTATTGCTTTCGAAAGTGAAACGTACTTGAGGTGTTGGGAATACATCAACGTTTTGCACGATTGCCGGACATGCTTTACGGTTATTAGGCATAATGATTAATGTTACCTTGCTATTACCACTTTGGTTAAACACGTGAGTAGGAGATGCATTGTTGTATGAATTTCCATCGCTAAATTTCCATAGGAATCTAGCTTCCGTATCATCTATGTTGATGTGGTAAGTTTTCTTCTCACCCTGACATAAATTTGTGTCCTCTAAATGTAGATCACAGATGTTTTTGTCGGCATTTACCGCATCTATAGCTACAGCAGGTGTGATGTTAGGTGATCTTTCAGGGCTAGGACTATTTGCAATCGCATCAGATTGTGTTTCGGTTGCAAGTGCTTTTTCTTCTTGAGAAATATAATTTGTTGAAGGAGTATTTACATCACTTAAAGAAGCGGTTTCTTTAGCTTCAGATTTATCCGAATCTGACGATATAGGTGTTTTGTTTGCTTTTAATAATTTTTCGGTACTAACTTCTTTGTATTGCGTAGCAACTGCAGCCGCGTGGCCCGAGTTCTTTTCGGGTTTCGCAGATTCGTTATTAGTAATAACTTCCTTAGCAACAATTGAATCCGTTTTAATGCTTGTCTCATCTGAAGATGACGAAAACATAATTGCACCAACAATTACTGCTGCACCTGCAATTGTGCTGATGTACTTAATCGTGTTGTTCCCTTTTTCAGGAGTGTCTTGAGCGTTTTTATCTAACGACTGTTCTACTCTGTCCCAAACTCCTTCATCATATGGAACTTCGATATTATCAAGGCCATCCTTAATAAATTTATCGAAAGAATCGTATGTGTTTCTACTATCCATTACTTTTTACTGCTAACTTTTCAAGGAAAACTTTCCTTAAATTAATTTTTGCTTTAGATAAATTAGATTTCGATGCGTTAACACTTATTCCTAATTGATCTGCTATTTCTTTATGCGAATACTCTTCTAATACGAACATATTGAAAACAGTTCGGTATGCCGGCGATAAATTTTGTATTTCAGCCATTACTTCCTGCATGTTAAACTGATTGAACATGCTAGTATCATCCTGTTCATTCCAGCTTTCTAAGTCCAGAATATCTGCTTCGTAATCCAGACTTTTAGATTTTATTTTGTTCTTACGGAAAAAGTCCACAGTTGTGTTCACTATTATTCTTCTTACCCAACCTTCAAAGGAGCCTTTGAAATTATATTTATGGACACTATCAAAAACTTTCAGAAAGCCATCATGTAAAATGTCTTTGGCTTCATCCTGGTCTTTCGAATATCTTAAGCAAACTCCCATCATCTTCTGGTAGTATAAAGTGTATATCTTTTTCTGGCAAACTCGATCTCCTGCGGCACATCCATTAATAGTGGATATAAGTTCTTTTTTCGCATTTTGATCAATTCCCATTTTGTGTTACAGATATAAGTCGTTCAATATGTCAAATGGTTGCCTTGTAATGTTAGTTATTTTTCATTGTAAAAATACACCTGCATTTTTAATTACATAAATAAAGACGGAAATAGTTGTACGAGGTTGCCTGTTGATACATGAATACTTCGTTTGTTTTTAATAAGGCCGTGTAACTATCCATGTAGTAGAGGTTTGTGTTGAAGGGGTCTGATTATATAACTCTTGTTATAATTTGAACGTATGATCTTCTTTATATACTTTAGCCCTCCTTAAAATATTAATGAATAATTTATTTTTTTTATGAAAGTAACTGTGGTAGGTGCTGGTAACGTTGGTGCAACATGCGCAAATGTAATAGCACACAAAGAATTAGCTAACGAAATAGTATTAGTAGATATTAAAGAAGGCCTTGCAGAAGGTAAATCTTTAGATATGTGGCAAACTGCTCCTATCAATATGTATGATTCGAGAATTATCGGTTCTACAAGTGATTATACCAAAACTGAAGGGTCTGATGTTGTTGTAATTACTTCAGGTATTCCTAGAAAACCAGGTATGACTAGAGATGATTTAATTTCTACAAATGCTGGTATTGTTAGAATGGTAACAGAAAATATCATTGCAGCTTCTCCTGATGCAATTATCATTATTGTATCAAACCCGTTAGATGTAATGACTTATTGTGCTTATTTATCTGCAAAAGTTGATTCTTCTAAAGTATTCGGGATGGCAGGTATTTTAGATACTGCTCGTTATAGAGCTTTCTTGGCCGAAGCGTTAGATGTTTCTCCTAAGGATATTCAAGCTGTGTTAATGGGTGGTCATGGAGATACAATGGTTCCTTTACCTCGCTATACTACTGTTGGTGGTATTCCAGTTGCAGAATTGATTAGTGAAGCAGAATTAGAAGCTATTGTAGATAGAACGAAAAAAGGTGGCGGAGAATTAGTTAACCTTATGGGAACATCTGCTTGGTATGCTCCAGGTGCTGCTGCTGCTCAAATGGTAGAAGCGATTGTTAGAGATCAAAAACGAATCTTCCCAGTTTGTGCATGGTTGCAAGGTGAGTATGGAATGAAAGACATCTACTTAGGCGTTCCTGTTAAATTAGGAAAGAATGGTATCGAAGAAATCATCGAATTAAAATTAAACGAAGCAGAAACTAAGTTGCTCGAAGAATCTGCTGTTGCAGTTCGTGAAGTAATGTCTGTTTTAGATAAGATGTAATAACGATCTTATAATAGTTAATTTAAATAAAAAAGGCTTCCATTGGAAGCCTTTTTTATTTAAATAAGATTAGTAAGGTATTAATCTGGATTAGTGAGATTGTCAGAATCTATATCCTTCGCAGTTCGAGAGCCAACTGCATAACGCAAGTGCAGCGGTTTACGTTTCTGTTTAACTGGGACTTATGGTATTTTGTCATTGTCAGGATCTGCATCACATGCAGTTCCTGAAAGCGTACTACATAATATAAGTGCCACTGTTTGTTCACCTCGCTTATTGGTGATTTCCTTTAAAGCAATTCCCGAAATGTTTTCGTACTCATATATGTGATCTACATATAATTTTAATTTGTTTTCATCTAATTCTGAAATTGTGCTATCGTAAAATACCCAATTGTAAACATTGGTATAAAGAGACAAGCTTGCATCTTTCATTACCAGCCAATTTGTGTCGGCATTAAATTCTAAAATTTCCGTGGGAACAGTGGCTGTACCATAAAAGAAAAAATCGTTACGGCTCAAGTCTTCAAACATTACCTTACCAGTGTAGTCTGTTGTTAAAAATTCATGGTAATTATCATCTAACCCACCTGGATACTCCGTTTTTCCACACGCCATTCTCACATAAGCACTATCAACAAGATTCGATGCATCAACCGTACCTTGATATACAGCAACTAATAACTTAGCCTTGCCGTCGTCACACTTTTTACATGCAGGAAGGATTACAATAGCTATAAGTCCAGCTAGTAATGCCCATTTGATTCCCCATTTAGTTGGATTTGCTTTCACGTTCATGTTTATTTGATTTCAGAGGGTTAAATATACAACATATTTACGTACTTGTCAATTCGAGATAAATGCAAATCAATGACAATTGCCTTGATAATGGTGTTGCATAATCTTCTAATCGCGAAATAAATGAATAATGCAGCATCTGTAATGACCATTGTATCATTAGTTGTTTTATATTTGCGGATTCCAAAAACCGAGTAAGTATTATTATAATGCAGAATAAGGCAGCAATTCAGATTTTTACAATCCTACTAGCAGTGGTTTGTATATACCATTTGTCATTTACGTGGGTAGTAAATAGTGTAGAGAACGATGCAAAAGCGTTCGCAAATGGAGATTCCCAAATAGAGTCCGATTACCTCGACTCAATGAAGAGTGTAGCGGTATATCCCATATTTGATCATACCTATGCAAAGTGTAAAACGAGTGAAATTAACTTAGGTCTCGATTTAAAAGGCGGAATGAATGTTACTTTAGAAGTATCAGTAGTTGATATTCTTAAAGCATTGGCAAATAAGAGCCAAGATGAAACATTTCAAAAAGCATTAGTAACAGCAACAAAACTTCAGGAAATAAGAGGAGACGATTATATTGTATTGTTTAAAGAAGCATTTGAACAGATTGATCCTCAGGCAAAATTAGCTTCACCTTCAATTTTTGGTACGAGAGAAATGCAAGGGCGTATCAAGTACGAAAGTACCAATGATGAAGTAATTGCAGTATTGCAAAGAGAAGTCGATGCGGCTATTATAAGATCATTCCTTGTGTTAAGAACAAGAATTGATAAGTTCGGAGTTTCTCAGCCGAATATTCAACGTTTAGGTACTTCAGGACGAATCCAAATCGAATTACCAGGAGTTAAAGATCCTGAAAGAGTTAGGAAATTGCTTCAAGGAACTGCAAAATTGGAATTCTGGGAGACGCATACTAATCAGGAAATATATCCATTTTTAGCAAAGGCTAATGATGAACTTGCGAGATATGGCAAGGCTGAAACTATTAAAGAAACTGGAGCAGACTCTTTACAAACAGGTAGTGAAACGGAATCAAACGGAAATGACGAAGAAACTGTAGAAGCAAAGTCTGATTCAACAGCGGTAGATTCATCAGAGAAATCGTTACTTGACCAAATTGCTAGTGGCGATGGTGGTACAGATGAAGATGCTACTTTGAGTGACGCCGATAGAGAAAAAAATAATCCGTTGTTTTATAAACTGTCAGCTAACGTAGGGCAGGATGAGCAAGGTCAGAAAGTATTAGTGCGTGGGCCTGCGGTTGGGATTTGCTTGATTAAAGATACTGCAGCGGTAAATGAAATGTTGAGAATGCCAAGAATTAAGGCAATCTTTCCAGCTACGGCTAAGTTTTTATGGGCTGTAAAACCTTTTGATGATAAAGGAAAAGCGCTAAGACTGTATGCTATGAAAGTTGTGGACAGAGAAGGGAATGCTCCATTAGGCGGTGACGTAATAAAAAGTGCAAGCGGACAGTACGATCAGCTTTCTTCGCAAGCGGAAGTTAGAATGGTAATGTCGCCAGAGGGTACTAAGATTTGGAAAAGGCTTACCAGGGATAATAAAGGCAAGAGTATCGCCATTGTTTTAGATAACCATGTTTACTCTGCTCCAAATGTAATTAATGAGATTCCTAATGGTATATCGTCAATTACAGGAGACTTTAGTAAAAATGAGGCAGACGATTTAGCGAATATACTTGAGGCTGGAAAGTTACCAGCTCCTACCAAAGTGGTTGAAGAGGCTATAGTTGGGCCTTCGTTAGGAGAAAAAGCAATCAACGATGGTGTAAGTTCTTTTGGAATAGCATTAATCATTGTGTTGTTATACATGATCTTTTATTATGGTAAAGCCGGTATAGCTTCAAATGTTGCTTTGTTTGCCAATATATTCTTCTTAATGGGTGTTCTGTCATCTGTTACTGCTGTATTAACATTGGCAGGAATTGCTGGTATCGTTTTAACAATTGGTATGTCGGTTGATGCAAACGTGCTCATCTATGAAAGGATCCGGGAGGAACTTGCCGCAGGAAAAGGCTTGCATTTGGCGATCTCCGACGGTTATAAAAAAGCATATTCGTCTATAATTGATGCGAACGTAACAACATTCTTAACAGGAGCGATACTATTTATATTCGGTTCGGGTCCAATTCAAGGATTCGCATTTACATTAATGGTAGGTATTGGAACTTCAATGTTCTCAGCAATCTTCATTACTCGAATGATCTTTACTTGGATGTTAGATAGGAATAAGGAAATTACCTTTTCAACGCGAATGACGGAAGGAGCCTTTAAGAATATTAAATTCTCATTCATAGGTAAACGAAAGCTTTACTATATGATTTCGGGAGTTGTTATTATTGCTGGATTAGCTTCAATGCTTGGAAGAGCCGAGCCGTTTGATTTAGGAGTTGATTTTAGTGGAGGTCGTTCTTATGTGATAGAATTCAAGAATGATGTAGCATCAGATGAAGTTAGTAAAGTTCTAACGGCAGACTTGATGAGTGCTCCTTCGGTTAAAACATTTGGTTCGGATAAAGTGATGAAAATTACTACCAAATATTTAATTAACGATGTTAGCGAAGATGTTGAGAAAACCGTTTTAACGAAAGTCTATAATGGTTTGTCTCCTATAATAGGTTCTGATGTTAGTTTCGAAACTTTTAAATCGGACTACTTGCAAAGCTCGCAAAAAGTTGGACCTACTATTGCTGATGATATTAAAGTAAAAGCTGTTTGGTCAATCGTATTCTCTTTAGTTATTATCTTCCTTTATATCTACGGTAGGTTTGGTTTTAAATGGCAATTGGGTATGGGTGCTTTGGTTGCGATATTCCATGATGTATTAGTTGTAATGTCGTGCTTCTCGTTATTGCACGGAATTATGCCATTTACAATGGAGATAGATCAAGCATTTATTGCAGCAATATTAACAGTTGTTGGTTATTCAATCAATGATACTGTGGTTGTGTTTGACAGAATTAGAGAGTACTTGGAATTGCATAAAAAGAAAGGCTTGTCAGACTTAATTGATAACGCGCTTAATGATACTTTAAGTAGAACTTTTAATACTTCGATTACAATCTTTGTTGTGTTGTTGGCCATCTTCTTGTTTGGCGGAGAAGTTATAAAAGGATTTTCTTTCGCACTACTTATTGGTGTTGTTGTTGGTACTTACTCTTCACTTTGTATTGCCACTCCAATTTATTACGAATTATCAAAGAAGAATTCTTAAATTTTGATTTATCTTGCAGGGATGCAATATCTGTTTTTTAGTTTTGGAGGAGGTGAGATATTCGTTATTCTTCTAATCGTTTTAATATTATTTGGATCTAAGAAGATTCCGGAGCTTGCTCGTGGAATTGGAAAAGGCATTCGTGAAGTAAAAGATGCCACCAATGATATTAAAAGAGAAATAGCTAAAGGAGCCGAAGAAAAAGATAATAACAAAAGCTAGAAGCTGCTTTGGGGAAGCGTTTTGATTCTCTTATAATCATTAATAATTTTACCTAAGAATGGATTACTTAATGTTGCTTGGCGGGCTCTGTTTGCTCGTAGCTAGTGGGGAGTTTCTTGTAAGAGGAGCAGTTTACTTGGCAAGCAAGATGAAAGTTTCTTCTCTAGTAATAGGGATGACCGTTGTTTCCTTTGGTACGTCAGCCCCCGAGTTACTTGTTAGTCTTGAAGCAGCCTTAAATGGCCACGCAGATATTTGTATTGGTAACATTGTAGGTTCTAATATTGCCAACCTTGCTCTTGTGCTAGGCTTAACAGCAATTGTTTTTCCTGTAGTGGTCGACAAAAATTCGGTTCGGGTAGATTGGCCTTTAATGTTCGGAGCAACATTACTATTTGTCTATTTTATTTCAGATTCTGTTTTAAGTCATACCGAGGGATGGATATTTGTCTTCCTAATTGTCTCCATTGTTTTGTGGATGATTTGGAAATCGAGGAAAGAACAAAAGGGCGAAGTAGAAGTTGAAAAAGCAGAAAGTGGTAAGAAAGAGATGTTGATTAACATATCATATCTTGCTGGAGCATTCGTTGGCTTGTACTTTGGTGCGGACTGGTTGGTGGAAGGGGCTGTTAATATTGCAGAGGACTTAGGTGTTGACGAGAAGCTTATCGGAGTAACTATAGTGTCGTTTGGAACGAGCTTACCAGAGTTGGTTACTTCTTTAGTTGCTGCATTTAGAAAAGAATCTGATATCTCGATTGGGAACTTGATTGGATCTAACCTGTTTAATATTCTAGCCATTCTAGGGATTACTGCAGCCGTTAAGGAAATAGATGTTTCTTTTGATGCATTTTTCTACGATGTATCGTGGATGGTTGGGATTTCAATATTGGTTTTTCCATTAATGATGAATAAAATGAGTCTATCCAGAATTAAAGGTTTCCTATTATTCGCCTGCTATTGTGGATTCATGACTTTTACGATTTGCAGAAGCGTAAACTTATTGTAAAATAAAATTATTCTTGAAAACAAGGGGGTAAGTTATAAAAAAATGGGTTTTTATAGCGATTTGTTGAAAAAAACAGGGGGTGTATCTTTGAAAATAGCTATTTCTTCAGATTTAACCGGATTGTATTAATATCTTTGTGCAAGTTGTTCTAATTAATCAATTTCATAAAAAATAAAGTTATGTCATCATTAAGATTTCGCGCAGTACAAGATATATTGGATAGAGAGCCCCTAATAATAGAGAATCAAGGAGAGTCGTTAGCAGAGCAGTTTGGAGCTAATGTATTCAATAAGGTATCTATGAAAAAACATCTTTCAAACGATATCTTTAAAAAAGTGAATCATTCCATAGCTGGAGGTAAAAGATTAGATAGAGAGATAGCTGGTCAAGTTGCAACGGGAATGAGAACTTGGGCAATGACAAAAGGTGCTACACATTACACACATTGGTTTCAACCTTTAACTGGATTAACTGCTGAAAAACACGATGGTTTTTTTGAAACAACTGGTGATGGTGAAGCAATTGATCACTTTGGTGGAGCACAATTGGTACAGCAAGAGCCAGATGCTTCTAGTTTCCCTAATGGTGGAATAAGAAATACTTTCGAAGCTCGTGGTTACACAGCATGGGATCCAACATCTCCGGCTTTTGTAATGGGCACAACGTTATGTATTCCTACTGTATTTGTTGCATATACAGGTGAAGCATTGGACTTTAAAACGCCATTACTTAAAACCATTTCTGCAATCGATAAAGCAGCAACCGATGTCTGTCAATATTTTGATAAAAAAACGTCAAAGGTTATTACTACTCTCGGTTGGGAGCAAGAATATTTTTTAATTGATTACGCACTTACAAATGCACGACCAGATATTATCCTTACTGGAAGAACATTATTTGGTCATTTGTCTTCGAAAGGTCAACAGTTAGACGATCATTATTTTGGATCGATCCCTGAAAGAGCTAAGGCGTTTATGGAAGACTTCGAATGTGAAGCTATTAGATTAGGAATACCTGTTAAAACAAGACACAATGAAGTAGCGCCTAATCAGTTTGAATGCGCTCCGATATTTGAAGAGTTAAACTTAGCTGTTGATCACAATCAATTGTTGATGGATGTTCTTGAGACTGTTGGGAGAAAGCATAAGTTTAAAGTATTGATGCATGAAAAACCTTTTGCTAATGTGAACGGTTCAGGTAAACACAATAACTGGTCGTTAGCAACTGATTCAGGTGAAAACTTATTGAGTCCAGGCAATACACCAAAAAGCAACCTTCGATTCTTAACATTCTTTGTAAATACAATTAAGGCAGTTCATGAGCACAGTGACCTGATAAGAGCATGTATTACAAGTGCTGGAAACGACCACCGATTAGGTGCTAACGAAGCTCCACCAGCAATTATGTCTGTATTTATTGGAACAGAATTAAGTGCAGTTTTGGATGAAGTAGAGAAAAGAGTCTCTGGTAATAAAATGTCAACAGAAGATAAGACACATTTAAAACTTGATATCGGAAAGATTCCAAGCATCCTATTAGATAATACAGACAGAAACAGAACATCTCCTTTTGCTTTTACAGGAAATAAATTTGAGTTAAGAGCAGTTGGTTCTCAAGCAAACTGTTCTTCATCAATGATTGTTTTAAATACCATCGTTGCAAAGCAATTACAAGAGTTTAAAAAATCGGTAGACGCATTAATTGCTAAAGGAACCAAAAAGGATGAAGCCATCTTGAAGATTTTGAAAAAGTATATAGTGGAGTCGAAAGCGATTCGTTTTGAAGGAAATGGCTATGGTGACGAATGGGTTAAAGAAGCTGAGAAAAGAGGTTTGGCTAATATTAAAACTACTCCACATGCCCTTGACGCCATGGTATCTGATAAAACTAAAAAGCTTTACACAGAGCTTGGGATTTTATCTGAAGTTGAATTAGAGGCGAGATATGAGATTGAACTTGAAAACTATAAATTAAAAATCCAGATAGAATCTAGGATGATTGGAGATTTAGCACTAAATCAAATTATCCCGACTGCAATCGAATATCAAAACTTGTTAGTGAACAACGTTAATGGGTTGAAAAACATAATGGGGACTAAGTTTAAAACAACTGCTGCAAGCCAATTAAGAACAATCGAAAAGATTTCTGCTCATATAACAGCAATTGAGGAAAATGTTGAATTAATGGTAGCCGCAAGAAAAAAGATTAATAAAATCGAAAATGCGAGTAAGTCAGCAAGAGGATACTGTGAAAAAGTAATTCCATTTTTTGAAGTAATTAGAAGTCACGTTGATAAATTGGAGGTTTTGGTAGATGACAAAATGTGGCCATTGCCAAAATATAGGGAGATGCTGTTTACTAAATAAGTGTTTCTTGTTTTCGTAGTTTGGCCTGTATTTGGGCGCTGATCGTAATTTTACGCAAATTATTATAATCCAATAGCAGGCATTCAATATCAATGAATTGTCAGTTATTGGGTTAGTTGTTAAAAAAATCGTTATTTTGGTCTACTATTTAACCAAAAATGATGAGCAAACATCTTATGAAATTTGTAAAACTTATATTTACAGCACTAGTGGTTGTATTGGTTTCAGTGAATTCATACTCACAAAGAAACTTTTCAAAAGAGGCGGATGAGGCATATAAAGCGTCGTCATATTCAGAAGCAATTGACCTATATAAAGTTGCATTTTCTAAAGCCAAGAAAAACAGAGTAGAAAAAGCTCGTATTATTTATCAGGTAGCTAATTGCTATCGGATGAAAAACGAGTACAAACAAGCTGAACTTTGGTTTCAAAAAGCCATTAATGCTAGGCATTTAGATCCTTATGCAAAATTGTATTTGGCTGATGCTAAAAAATACAATGGTAAGTACGAAGAAGCTCTTGTATGGTATCAGAAATTCGTTAAGAATTTACCCAATAGTCAAGACGGTAAAAATGGTATAGAGTCTTGTCAATTAGCAATGGAATGGATAGATACTCCATCAAACTATAATGTGGAAATAAGTAATGCATTTAATACTAAGTTTGATGACTTTTCGCCTGTTTATGCTAAGAAGGATTATAAAGTAGTATACTTTACTTCTGCAAGACCAAGTGCTGCAGGGCAAACAACTGATGGTTGGACAGGGCAGAGCTTTACGGATGTCCTTCAAGCCAATCAGGATAGAAAAGGTAAATGGGCAGAACCTGTTGTAATTGAAGGTGGAGTTAATTCGCCGTACAATGAGGGAGCAGTTGCATTTAATAAAAGATTTAGCAGCATTTATTTTACAAGATGTATAATTGATAAAGGAGCAGACATGGGGTGTCAAATTTATACTGCTGATAGAGAGGGTAAAAGTTGGGGAGCATCTTCAGAGATTAAACTTGCACATGATTCAATTAGAGTTGGACATCCATCAATGGCGCCAGACGATGTTACCTTATATTTCTCGGGTAATATGCCAGGAACACTTGGAGGGAAGGATATTTGGAAGTCTGTATATAACCCTAGTTCAAAAACTTGGTCGAAAGCAGAAAACTTAGGACCTACTATTAATACGAAAGGAGACGAAATGTATCCGTATATTAGAAGTAATGGAGATTTGTATTTTGCTTCGAATGGACATATTGGAATGGGTGGGTTAGATATCTTTCATTCTAAAGCAAAAGGCGGTGGATTCGGTGAGCCTGAAAATATGCAGTTTCCTATCAATTCATCTACCGATGATTTTGGAATTACGTTTCAAGGACGGAGAGAAGCAGGTATGTTTACATCTAATAGGCCTGGCGGAAGAGGCAAGGATGATATCTACGAATTTACAGTACCGCCTTTAGTTATTGTATTGGATGGTTATGTAAGAGATATGGAAACAAAAGAGATTATTCCTTACGCAATTGTTGAACTTCGAGGTTCTGATGGGTCTATATTAATAGATACAACAGGAGCTGATGCTTATTACAAATTTCCTCTATCAGAAGAAACGAGTTATGATATTGAAGGTAGAAAGAAAGGTTTCTTATCAGATTTTGCTCACGTAACGTCTGTAGGGGTGACAGTGTCATCAACACTTAAATCGGATAAAGATTTGTCCTTGATAAACATTGTAAAGCCAATCAACCTTCCAAACATCGAGTATGCATATGCTAAATGGGCATTACTAGATAAGTCTACAGAAGCATTGTTGGATTTGGTGAAAACATTAGTTGACCATCCGAATATTACAATTGAGTTAAGAGCACACACAGATTTTAGGGGATCGGCTACTAATAATAAAGTACTATCTCAAAAAAGAGCAAAAAGCGTTGTTGACTTCTTGAAAGAAAAGGGGATTTCTGCAGACAGATTAACGCCTAAAGGGTATGGCGAAAGCTCGCCTCGTAGAGTTTCTGAGTTCATGTCTAAGTCATGTTCCTTTGAAGCTGGTGATCTTTTAACAGAAAAGTTATTAGGGCCAAGAACAATGAAAGGTGATCCTAAATGGGAAGAAGGAATGCAGTTAAATAGACGAACTGAATTCTTTATCTTAAGAACAGATTACGTTCCTAAATAACTACATTTAGAACTACTTTAAAAAAGTTCAAAACTTAAAATATTTTTAATGAAAGCATCTCGTGTAATCGAGGTGCTTTTTTTATTTTTGCAACATGTCGGAAAAGTTGAAATATGAATTACGAGGAGTGTCTGCCTCAAAAGAAGATGTACATAACGCAATAGCAAATATTGATAAAGGTTTGTACCCAAGAGCATTTTGTAAAGTTATTCCCGACATCTTAGGTGGAGACGACGACTATTGTAATATAATGCATGCCGATGGTGCTGGAACCAAATCGTCTTTAGCATACGTTTACTGGAAGGAGACAGGCGATATAAGCGTTTGGAAGGGAATTGCACAAGATGCAATTGTAATGAACATAGACGACTTGCTTTGTGTTGGTGCTACTCAGAAAATATTGCTTTCGTCAACCATTGGTAGAAATAAAAATCTGATTCCGGGTGAAGTTATAGCGGCTATCATTAATGGTACAGAAGAGATTTTAGCAGAACTTAGAGAACAAGGAATAGATATTCATTCTACGGGTGGCGAAACAGCTGATTTAGGCGACTTGGTTAGAACTATTATTGTGGACTCTACTGTAACCTGTAGAATGAAGCGATCGGAAGTGATAACCAACGAGAAAATTGGAGCAGGAGATGTGATAGTTGGCTTGTCTTCATCAGGGCAATCTACTTACGAAAAGATTTATAATGGCGGAATGGGAAGTAATGGATTAACATCTGCCCGTCATGATGTTTTTAATAAGGCATTGGCCGAAAAGTATCCTGAAAGTTTCGATCCTCAAGTACCTAGCGATTTAGTTTATTCTGGTGGGATTTCTTTGGAAGATAAAGTTGATTTGACACCTTTAAATGCGGGTCAATTGGTGCTTTCTGCAACTAGAACCTATGCTCCGGTAATTCGTAAAATGCTTGATGAACATAGAGGAGATATAAGTGGAATGGTACATTGTAGTGGAGGAGCGCAAACCAAGATTCTTCACTTTATTGATAACCTGCACATAATTAAAGACAATATGTTTGATGTGCCACCATTATTTAAAATGATTCAGGAGCAATCTGGCACGCCATGGCAAGAGATGTACAAGGTTTTTAATATGGGGCACAGAATGGAAATTTACATTGGGCAGGAGCATGCACAAAGTATAATCGACATTTGTAAGAGTTTTGAAATCGATGCGCAAGTAATTGGTAGGGTTGAAAGTCATAATGCGAAAAAGGTAACCATCAAATCCGAATTGGGTACATTTGAATATTAATTCTAAGAGATATAATGTTAGATAAGCTAAGAACATTAAATGCAAAGTGGGGCGAATTGGAATTGCAAATTTCCGATCCAGAGATAATAACGGATCAAAAACGCTATGCGCAACTTAATAAAGAATATAAAGATCTTAACTGGGTAGGAGATGCTTTTAAGGAGTACGAAGACCTGTTGAGTAACATTGAAATGGCCAAAGATATTCTTAGCAATGAGAAGGATCCTGATTTTAAGGAAATGGCTAAGGAAGAACTAGAAGAGTACAAGGGTGCTTTTGAAAAGTTAGATGAAAAAATAAAACTCTTAATTATTCCCAAAGATCCTGCCGATGATAAAAATGCTTTGGTAGAAATTAGAGCTGGTACGGGTGGAGACGAAGCTAGTATTTTTGCTGGAGATTTATACCGAATGTATTCCAAATATTGTGATTCGAGAGGTTGGAAAATGGAATTGGTAGATACTTCTCATGGTACATCTGGAGGATATAAAGAGATTGTATTTAATGTTATAGGTGTGGATGTTTACGGGCAGATGAAATATGAATCAGGAGTTCATCGAGTTCAACGGGTACCACAAACAGAAACCCAAGGTAGGGTACATACTTCTGCTGCGTCTGTAGTTGTTTTACCGGAAGCAGATGAGTTTGACATCGACCTTAAACCTAACGATATTAGAAAGGACACCTACTGTTCATCTGGACCAGGTGGGCAATCTGTAAATACTACTTATTCGGCAATCAGACTTACTCACATTCCAACCGGAATTGTAGCACAATGCCAAGATCAAAAATCTCAATTGAAGAACTTTGATAAAGCGATGAAAGTGCTGAGAAGTAGAATCTACGAATTGGAGTACAATAAGTATATGGAAGAAATTAGCGGAAAAAGAAAAACGATGGTTTCTACTGGCGACCGTTCGGCTAAAATTAGGACATATAATTATGCCCAAGGCCGAGTAACAGATCATCGAATTGGTTTCTCTATGCATAACCTCCCAAACTTTATGAATGGAGATATCCAGGAGTTTATTGATGAATTACAATTAGCAGAGAACACCGAGAAGTTAAAAGAAAGCTCAGGAGAATAATAACGATATGAAACTAGACAGAGATACCCTTTTTCAGAGAATCAAGGAAAAGAAATCATTCCTATGTATTGGTCTTGATAGTGACTATGATAAAATTCCTGCGCACCTGCATAAATACGAAGATCCAATCTACGAATTCAATAAAAGCATCATTGATGCAACCAAAGATTTTTGTGTTGCCTACAAGCCTAATTTGGCCTTTTATGAGAGCACAGGTGCAGCAGGGTGGAAGAGCCTTGAGAAGACCATGGCTTACATTCCTAAAGATATATTTACAATAGCCGATGCCAAAAGAGGTGATATTGGAAACACTTCCAATAAATATGCAAAGGCATTTTTTAAAAGATTAAGTTTCGACTCAGTTACCGTCAATCCTTATATGGGAGAGGATGCAATTAGTCCTTATTTAAAATATGACAATAAATGGGTGGTTATTTTAGCACTTACCTCTAATAATAGCGCGAAGGATTTTCAAACGATTGCTGTGGAAGGAGGAAAACAGTTGTATGAACGTGTTCTTGAGATTTCCCAAAAATGGGGACACTTAGATAATACCATGTACGTTGTTGGAGCAACCAAAGCAAGCGAATTAGAAAATATTCGAAAAATTGTACCTGATCACTTTTTATTAGTACCAGGAGTTGGCTCACAAGGCGGCGACTTACAGGAAGTTTCAAAGTATGGTTTAAACGACAAGTGTGGATTATTGGTAAACATGTCGAGGGGAGTTATCTTCGCTGGACAAGGAATGGAATTTGCAATAAAAGCAAAAGAAAAAGCACAAGAAGTTCAAAAAGAAATGGAGGCCATACTTACTGAACGTGGTCTAATATAAGCGCATAATACTCACCTTTCATGTCTCATCTCAATGCACGAAGAATTCATTTATTATCTATGGAAAAATCATTTCATAGATCGAAACTCACTAAAAACAAGTCAAAAGGAAGAAGTAATAATAATGTCTCCCGGAATAAGAAATGATGACGCCGGACCCGATTTTTCCCATGCTAAAATTAAAATTGGCGGAACTGTTTGGGCAGGAAACATAGAGATTCATGTAAAAGCTTCAGATTGGCGGGCTCACAAACATCATTTAAACGAGGCTTACGATAATGTAATTCTACATGTGGTTTACGATGCAGATAAAAAGATATTGCGAAGCAACGGAGGTGAAATTCCTACAATTGAAATCAAGAATAAATTCGATGAAAATTTATTCAAAAGCTTTCAAGCGCTAGAAAAAAGTAAAAAATGGATTCCTTGCCAAGACTTTGTTGCAAAGGTAAATCCGTTTATTGTAAACAATTGGCTCGAAAGGATGTTGGTTCATAGAATGGAGGATAAATCAAATTTGATTTTAGCCGACTTAGAACGAACAAAGAATAATTGGGAAGAAGTATTTTATGTACACTTGGCCAAAAACTTCGGATTTAAAGTAAACGCTTTGCCGTTTGAGCTTTTGGCTAAATCGGTTCCTCATAAATTTATTAGAGCCAACAGAAAAGAGACGTTTTTAATAGAAGCATGTTTATTTGGGCAGTCGGGATTTTTGGATGACTTTTTTACAGATGCATATCCAAACGATTTGATTAAGGAATACAGTCATTTGCAAAAGAAATACGATTTGCTTCCTCTTCAAAAATACTTGTGGAAATTTTCTCGGATGCGCCCAAATAATTTCCCCACAATAAGAATCTCTCAATTTGCTAATTTAATGTCGAAAGAAAAGGATCTTTTTAACACATTAATTTCGGAAGCCAGTGTTAAGAAAATCAGAAAAATATTT
>SPKZ01005375.1_pt1 | contig 21685 bp, 11 predicted proteins | sample 2456571 | NCBI WGS metagenome assembly SPKZ01 (sample SAMN11192286, study PRJNA482655) | marine metagenome | biome: ENVO:00000447; feature: ENVO:00000244|ENVO:00000211|ENVO:00000569|ENVO:00002023; material: ENVO:00002151; isolation source: ocean water from marine abyssalpelagic zone ... | reverse complement strand
GGAAGCTGCTGGGAGAGCGTGCGAAGCGTGACGAGATCGATGTCCATGATGACCACTTCCGCGCCTATGCCTGCAGCGATCATCGCGGCGTTGCTTCCCACAACGCCTCCGCCGAGCACCACCACTCGGCCTCTCTCCACACCGGCCACACCGGCCAGTAGGATGCCTCGGCCTCCTCGGGGCTGCTCGAGATACGTGGCTCCCGCCTGGATGGACATGCGCCCGGCGATTTCGCTCATGGGCGTGAGCAGCGGCAGGGTTCCGGCTGCGTCACGCAATGTTTCGTAGGCGATGGCAGTGAACCCAGAATTCAAGCAGCTTTCGGTCAGGGCCAACGAACCGGCGAAGTGAAAGTAGCCAAATACGATTTGTTCGGGGCTCAAGAGCTGAATCTCGTCTTCTTGAGGCTCTTTGACTTTTACGATTAGCTCGGCGCGTTCAAATAGGGCGTTCCGATTGACGATAGTGGCGCCCACGGATTCGTAAGCCTCGTCCGAAAAGCCACTGCCGATCCCCGCGCCGCGTTCGACTAGCACGTAGTGGCCATCTCGCCCCAACATGTCGGCTCCTACGGGGCGCAGGGCTATCCGGTACTCGTCGGGTTTCGTTTCTTTGGGGACGCCCACGATCATGGTGACCGTTAAGCGTAGGCTGTTTCCAGGATTCGTCCAGCGCGGGAGGGCGCGCTCCGTGTTCGTTATGGGGCGTTGGGGTCGAATCTTGCGGGGAAGCCCGCTCTGCGTTTGAGCCACCCGGAGTCTCGGTTCTCCGCCCGCCGGGCCCAGTCGGATTGGGCAAATGGCAAGCTCGACTCAAACTGGTAGAAACACTGCGATTGGGACGAAATGTTCTTGGTGGCGTCGGATTTTTCGTCGGTCGCGCCAATGGCTTGAGCGTAACTTTCGGGACTCGGTCCGTGCGCGGTCATGGCCGGGGAGAGCCAGGGTGCGGCGGCTGTGTCTTGCCCCGCTCTCAGGATGATCCCGTTGTATTCAGTCGCCGCGTTCCGGTGGAAGTATGGCAATCGAAGAGTGTGCTCGGTGTTCTCCCTACGGGTTGGGAACACCACCAAGGCTCCGATCGCCGTGCCATCGAGGCGACGACAGGTTAACAGAGTGTAAATGGAAGGGTCTGGGTGATCGAAACTGACGTTACTGACCGGGCAAAAATTATCCAGCGCGTATTTGTAGGGGCAAAGGTTGCCGTGCCACGCGACGACGTCGAAGGGGGAATGCGCCTGTGTCGATTCAAATAGTTGACCGCCATACTTGGTGACGATTTGGTAGCGGGGGCATACGCGATCTTCGAACTGGGCCACCGGCGCTTCGAAGTGACGTTCGTCCGCCAGCCCGTTGCTACCCATAGGGCCTCTGTCCGGGAGCCGGAAGGAAGTCTGGAAGATTTCAAAAATTGAGCCGAAAGCGGCCGCCGCGATCAGTTCGACGCGGATTCGGATGCCTCGCGGGATCAGGCAAATTTCCCCTGGGGACAGGGAGAAGCTGCCCATCTCCGTATGAATGGTCATGGCTCCCAGTTCGGGGACAATGAGTAACTCGCCATCGGCACTGGTGAAGGCGCGGTCCGTCATGCTGGTGTTCGCAGCAAAGCGATGAATCGCGTAGCCTGGGCTGCTACCATTGGTGCCGTGCCCGCCCATGGTGACGAGGCCATCCACAAAGTCGGCTGACGTTGATAGCGGTAGGTTCTTCCACCGGACAAGACTCGGATCGACCTTCCGTCCTCCCGACGCCATACCCGCGTGTTGCAGGCGTATGAATTCCGCGGCGTTTACGCTCGGGCGAATGCGATAGAGCCAGCTTCTTTTGCTGGACTGCCGGGGAGCGCTGAATGCGGTTGTGTTGATTTGCTCGGTGTATAAGCCGAAAGGCACATGCCGAGGATTATTTTGATCGCGTGGCAATGCGCCCACGATGGCTTCGGATTCGTGATGGGCGCCAAAGCCTCTTAGGGTCTTCTCCGGCAGAACCATGTTGGGCGTGGCGGGAGGGCGGGGGAAACTGGAAATCGCAGAGCTGTCGTTGGGGGGCAACACGCTATGGGAGCGGCTGGACGCGTCGGCGGGTCGTCGCCCGTGAAACGCGGCAATCAATAATTCGCTCAGGTTGTCAGGGTCGACGACTCGCGGGCTAGGGATTTTCGTCTGAAGTGCCAGCTGGACCACTCGTTCCAAATCATCGGGTCGCAGACCCAGCGATCTCAGATCCGTGGGGGCATGCACCGATTCCGCGAGATCGAATAGACAGGCGGCAGGATCGTCAACACCGAGGGCGCGTCCAATCGCCTCGGTTGCATCCGGCGCGGCGTCTCGGAAAAAGTCCACCACATAGGGGAGGACGACTGTATGAGTCTGCGAATGTGGGGTGCCAAAACTTCCGCCTAGTACGTGGCAGAGTCGGTGGTGGAGGCCCAACACGGTCGTACTCAGACATGAGCCCGCCAAACAGGCCCCGAACAGCGCCAGTTCCCGAACATGCAATTCAGATGTACGCTCCGGTAGCTGGGAAATACTGGAGCTGAGGACGGCGATGGCCTCCTCCGCGATCAGCGGAGTGATGGGATCGCGTTGACTCCCATAGAGGGCGCTCACCGCGTGGGCAGTCGCGTTGAAGAGGCTTGAGATGCTGGCCGCCAGCGGCAGTTCCAGCGTGAGTTCGGGATCGTATATCACCAGCGAGGGTCGGACTCGTTCGTCTCGCCCGGTCTGTTTGCGCCCGTCGTCAGAAATCCCGTACACCGCCGTCATTTCTGAGCCGGCGTAGGTGGTGGGGATAGCTACGAACTGCAGGTCTCGAGTGAGAGCTATCGCTTTGCCGAGACCGGTGGCTGAGCCGCCGCCAATGGTGACGATACAGTCGGCGTCCACACGCTGGACTTCCTTACGCCCCGCTTCAACGGCGCTTCTGGGCACATGTTCCCGGGCGATGTCCAGCAAGCCCACGCAGGTCGTCCCCAGCTGGGCGACGACCTTAGACGCCATTTCTTGCCGACCCGGTGTAGTGACTACGACCACACGGGTTGCCTTGAGCCTCGCCAGATGGTTATTCAAGTGTGCCAGCGCTCCGCTTCCGAATACGACACGGCTCGGAAGTGAAGACGTCTCAAACTGCTGGCTAGCCATTGGCTCCACCAGCTTTCCACGATTGCTGCCCGAGCAAAAGAGCTTGTGGGGCGGGCCCGCTTCGGCGTGTTCTCTCACCTATGTGAGCGGCAACGGACAGTTCCGTATGGAAGGTGTCGGTTCTTCCCGGTTCTGCCGCTGTTTGCGCTAGAATTTGTGCGGTCCATTGACTAAAGATGCCGAGCCCATCGAGACTGACCCTGCCCAATTGGTGCTTGGGCAATGCAGTGCGTATGTCCAGGCCCTGTTCGAGCTGGGAGCCGAGGGCGCAACGGGCATCTTGGACGTCAGTTCCGCCGGCCAAGCCACCACGATCTATTTGCGACGCGGAGTGGCGTGTTTTGCGGAGACCGCCGTCTTGGGTGACTCGCTGGGTCGACTGATGGTCGAGCAGGAAATGATCGATCAGGATCAATACCGGCAAGTGGTCGAACGGATGACCGATGTCGTGTTTGAAAGCGAACAACTTCGCTTTGGCGAAGTGGCCGTTCAGCTTGGCTTTGCCTCGCACAAGGTGGTGGACCGAGCGCTGGGAAGTCAGGCCCGCCGGCGCGTGGTGCGATGTGTGGAGGCGTCCGAGGTGTCCGTTTCCTTCTGTGAGGATCGCGAAGCGGCGTTCGCCGTTCCCAACTATCCCTGTCCTGCCGACATTATCGTGTTGGCAGGGGTGCGCGAGTACTTCGACGTGGCTCGTTGCCTGTCGATTTTGGACGCGATCGGTGGGGTTTTTCCCGGCTTGACGATGCCCCAGGAAGAGTTCGTGAAAAAGCTCCGACTGACGGCATCGGAAAGTGAGTTTACATCTGAGATCGACGGCTTTCGTACGGTGTCGGAGTTGGTGGGCACCGATCGAGAGACTCAGACGAACCTGCTGTGTGCCCTCGCGATTGGCGGAAATCTGCGACTTTCCCGAACACCGATTACCGAAGCAGCTCCGCAATCGACCGATGGCGAGGGCGAAGAGGAGTCTCCTTCGTCCACCACAACTCAGCTCTCCGGTACAGAAGAGCTGAAATCGAAACTTGCGGTGCCGAGGCGGAAGGCGATGGCGTCTCGCCCTGATGCTCGACGCTTAGCTGCTTCTCTAGCTCGGGCGCGAGGGGTGCGATTGCCGTCGAAGACCCGACCGAAAAAGGTGATGCGTCGTCCTTCTCTGCATCCAGCTCCAAGTAAACCGCGGGATGAAAACCGCGCAAAAATCCAGGCGGAGAATGCGTTCCAGCGTGGCTTGCGATATTACACGCGAGATAACTTCAGCAAGGCGCTGCCGCTATTTGAGCTGGCGAGTCAATTGTTCCCAAATGCCAACGAGTATCGAGTCTATGAGGGCTGGGTCGCGCTTGAGCTTGCCCAAGGAGATGAGGCCGCCGCTGAAGAGAAGCGCGAGCTGCTCCTCCCCAAGGTGAAAGCATGGATCAAAGAAGACCGGGCGAACGGCTTCGCTCAGTACCTGATGGGGCGAGTGCTCTTGATGAAAGGCGATAACGCGGCCGCGAAGAAAGCGTTTAAGGTCGCCATGAACTTGAACCCAAAAGATCGTGACGCCGAACGCTACTTTCGGGTCCTGTCACGGCGCTGAGCGCACGCGGGAAACGCAGCGAACTAACCGGGAGATGTTTCGGTTCGGCACGATGTTTCTCCTAAGGTGTTTTGCGTAGTCGTTGTTGTGAACTCGGCGCGCGGCGGCTCTTTGGCGTGACTTTTTAGGCAGTTTGCGTGAGGGCGCATGCTTGCGCCGCGGGCCGCTCGATAATGCGCTGCGCTGCGTGGAGTAGCGTCCATGCGTGTGCCGGGCTGCGTCAGCGACTTCTTGCTATTCTAGAGAATGGGAATTCGTCCGGTAGCAGCGGCATGGAGGAGAGGGATTGTCTGCACTGTAACGCTCGCGATATCGCTGGGCTGTTCGCCGCGAAAAATTGGGGACGCGGAAACCCCCGACGCGTTGAACGAGAACGTGGAGGTAACGATCACATGGCAGCGATTGCGCATACTGACGTACAATGTTGCAGGGCTTCCGGCGAAGCTCTCGTCCAGCGAGCCTGACAAGAACACGCATCTGATGAGTCCCTTGCTGAATCGCTATCAGCTGGCGCTGGTACAGGAAGACTTTTCGTACCATCCCGAGCTGGCATCGGCCGCCGACCACCCCCATCAAAGTGAGCCGTCACGCCGGAGTACGTTATTTGGATTGGGCGACGGGCTGAACCGGTTCTCGAGTTTGGTGTTTCAGGGATTCGAACGACATCCTTGGACGCACTGTCATGGCCGCTTCTCCGACGGCTCAGACTGCTTCACGAAAAAAGGCTTCACTGTTGCGCAGCACCGATTGGGACCGGGCGCGTGGGTCGACGTATACAATGTGCATCTCGACGCTGGACATTCTTCCGGCGACCGTGTCGCGAGGGCTCATCAAGTCGAGCAGTTGTTGAGCGTCATTATCAGCCGATCAGCTGGGGCGGCGGTGATTGTTGCCGGCGATACGAACCTTGGCAGCGACGATGGAGCGTTGTTGCTCCGGCTGCAGGAAACAGCGGGGCTGACGGATTCTTGTCGAGTCCTTCAATGCGCCGAGTCTCGAATCGATCGGGTGCTGTTCCGCAGCTCTTCCGAGCTTCAGCTCCGCGCGCTTTCCTATCGGGTGGACGAAAAGTTTCGAACCTCCGACGGACGAGATCTGTCGGATCACCAGGCGATTGGCGTGCAATTTGGCTGGGCCGCTGCGCCCAGCCTGCGGGCTGAGCTCAGCCGGGGATCCCGCGGAGAACCCCCAGAAGGGGCTGTTCCGGCTGCGGCGGATTGACACCCGCCGCCCGGGTGCCGGCCGCTACTTTCGTTGACTGTCGAGAGCCTGCACGACGGTGTAGGTCGTGATGTTGACGATCTCGGCGACTGTCGCGGCTACGGGAACGACGCTGACGGGTCCGCCCATGCCAATGACCAGCGGACCCAGAGCTTCGGCATCCGTGAGCTTTTCGAGCAACTTGTAGGCGATGTTTCCGCTCGTCAGATCAGGGAACACCAATACGTTCGCCGCACCGTTCAAGACGGAGTGCGGGAAGTCTTCGCTCACCTTCTTGGGGTCGACGGCGGTATCCGCTTGCATCTCCCCGTCAATTTCTAAGTCCGGGCGTTTTTTGCGAACGATCTCGATCGCTTGTTGCACAATCTTGACCTTGGGGTCCCCGTAGTGCTCGCCAAAGTCGGAGTACGAAAGCATGGCGACTCGAGGAACAACGCCGAAGGTCTCCGCGGCGCGCGCGGTGTTCAAGGCGATCTCCGCGAGAGTCTCCGCGTCGGGCTCGATGTTGACCGTGCAATCTCCGAAAAAGATCTTCCGGTCCTTGAACAGCATGGCGTAAGCGCCGGACACGACACCGCTCTTGTCGTCGCGACCGAGGACACGCAGTGCGGGGCTGAGCGTTTGTTTGTAGGGCCGACTGATACCGCCGACCATTCCTGCTGCCAGGCCCTGCTTGACCATCATGGCGCCGTAGTAGGTATGGGTCTTCAGGGCGGTACGCGCTGACTGGAACGTCATGCCGCGACGTGCGCGCTGTTTCCAAAGCGCTTTGGCGAGGTCTTCGAAGTTGTCGGCAGCCTCTACGTCAATGGTCTCCATGTCCTCAATGTTGACGTTTGCTTCCTTGCCCCGTGCCTCGAGGCGGTCGGCTCGACCCAGCAGCACTGGCGTGCAGATTCCTTCGTCCAGGAGGATTCGGGCAGCCCGCAGTATTTGCTTGCTGGAGCCGTCCGGGAACACGATCTTCGGGCGCGTTTTTGCCGTTTTGGCCCGCGTGATGAGCGGCTGCATAATGCCCCGCGCGCGTTCGACGAGTGCTTGAAGTTTGTTACGGTAGGCGTCGTAGTCCTTGATGGGATGGCGGGCGACGCCGGACTCTTCGGCTGCTTTGGCGATAGCCGGCGCGACCCAAGTCAGCACTCGCGGGTCGAAGGGTTTCGGGATGATGTAATCAGGGCCGAACACCATGTGCTCGACGCCGTAAGCGCTCAGCACGTCGTCGGGCACGTCCTCGCGGGTCAGTGCCGCTAATGCCCGTGTGGCCGCCGCCTTCATCGGTTCTGTAATCTTGGATGCGCCGCAATCGAGGGCACCGCGAAACACGAACGGGAAGCCGAGAACGTTGTTTACCTGGTTGGGGTAGTCGGAGCGACCGGTCGCGAGGATAGCGTCGGGGCGGGCCGCCTTGGCTTCCTCGTAGGGCACCTCGGGATCGGGGTTCGCCATGGCAAAGATGATTGGTCTGTCGGCCATCGGCTTGATCTGCTCGCCGGTGAGGATATTACCGACACTGAGTCCGACGAATGCATCGGCGCCGACGAGGGCCTCGGCGAGGTCCTTCGGGTTCCGGTCGGAGGCGAAGTACTGCTTTCCCTCGTTCAAATCGGTGCGGCTTTTCGTCACGGCTCCCTTGCTGTCGAAGAGGATGATGTTTTCCCGTTTGGCGCCCAACGCCTCGTAGAGCTTACCGCACGCGATGGCCGCGGCTCCCGCGCCCGAGAAGACCACCGTGGTCTTCGCGATGTCACGCCCCGTAATTTCGACGGCGTTCAAAAAGGCAGCGGCAGAAATGATGGCGGTGCCGTGTTGGTCGTCGTGGAAGACCGGGATGTCGAGCTTCTCTTGAAGCAAACGCTCGACCTCAAAACATTCCGGGGCCTTGATGTCTTCTAGGTTGATGCCACCGAAGGTGGGGGCCATTGCCACACAAGCCGAGACGATCTCGTCGACAGTTGTTGCATTGAGCTCAATGTCGAAAACATCGATGTCCGCGAACTTCTTGAACAGGTTCGCTTTGCCCTCCATGACAGGTTTGCCTGCCATCGGACCAATGTTACCGAGTCCGAGCACTGCGGTGCCGTTCGTGATGACGGCGACCAGATTGCCTTTGGCCGTGTACTTGTACACGTTGGCGGGATCATCGACGATCGCCATGCATGCCTCGGCGACACCCGGGGTGTACGCGAGCGACAGATGCCGCTGAGTCGTCAGTGGCTTGGTCGCTGCGACCTCGATTTTTCCTGGGCGACCTTGGGAGTGGTACTCGAGGGCGTCGGACATCTAGTTTTCCTTCAAAGGCGGATGGAGGACGCGTTCAGGCGTCATCGGTAGTTGTGGTTGCCCGCGGCGGGGCGATGAGGGACCGTTTATACTTCCCCAGTAGCTGCGAAAGCTACGATTCTAGTGGCTTCTCGGTTCGACATTTCGCATGTCGGGGACGTTTCGGAAACCTGCCGTTCTCGGCCCGCGTGGAGTTGCCGTGTGCTCCGACTCACATCCACGCGCGCGAACGGCTCGGTTCTGGCCGCCGCGGACTCAAATTGGGAGCTAGCCCGCAGGTCTTTCTCGGTCGAGATCATAACACAAACCTTCTGAAAGTGACCCGCGGATCATGTTTTGATGGTGCTTCTCCGACATGCATAAGCGGCTGCGGGCGGAGGGGGCACGTCACCCCGAATCGGAGTAGATTGCTTGTTTAGGTCTGCGTCCGCGCGGCCGGATTCGACATCATGAAATCCAAACGTGCTCCGACTGTGTTGATCGCTCCCCAGGCGTTCAAGGGCAGTTTGGGGCCGCTGGTGGTCGCCGAAGCGATGAAGCGCGGAGTGCGGCGTGCGATTCCTAATGCCGAAGTCGTTCTGCTACCGGTCGCCGACGGCGGAGATGGGCTGATCGACGTTCTTCGCCGGGCGGATTCCCAATGCGATTCCCATGAGGTTCGGGGACCGCTGGGAGAACCTGCGGTCGCGACGATCCTGTGGTTGGATTCACGAACTGCGGTGATCGAATCGGCAGCCGCCTGTGGGCTCCGGCTACTGGATCCGAGTCGATTGGACCCGCTGCGCGCGTCCACCTTTGGCGTCGGTGAATTGATGAACTGCGCGCTCAGCGAGGGCGCGCTGACGATCATCGTGGGGCTCGGCGGGAGCGCTACGGTCGATGTGGGCTTGGGCATGGCGTCGGCGTTGGGTTGGCGTTTTCTCGACCGGGCAGGCGAGCCAGTTCGGCTCGGCGGCGGTCATCTCGGTGATGTGGAATCGGTGGTCCCAGGTACTCCGTTTTTGCCTCGGGTTATCGCTCTCGCTGATGTCAATAATCCGTTAACCGGGCCTAACGGTACGGTCGACATGTTTGCCGCGCAGAAAGGTGCAGGGCGCAAAGAACTTAGCTTGCTCAGCGGCGCTGTCGTGCACCTGGCGTCGTTGCTCCGCGCCGAATACCCGGAATTCGGCAACTGCGCTGGTGCCGGGGCTGCTGGTGGATTGGCCGCTGGTCTCGCGACGTTCTTGTCAGCGGAGGTCGAGCCGGGGGCGACTTGGGTGATGCGACGTTTGGGTTTTGAAGCGCGACTTCGCGAAGCGGATCTGGTGCTGACCGGAGAAGGCAGTTTCGATGAGACGTCGTTACTTGGCAAGGGGACGGGGCGCGTGGTGGAGCTCGCGCGTGCGCGAGGGGTAGCGGTCGCGGTGGTTGCCGGTCGCGGAACGACTCAGCGCGGCGTGCGCGTGTATGCCGGAAGCGGAGAGCCAGTGAGAGAGCCCGACATAGTGAGACTCTCGGAGCGGGCGGTCATGGACGCGTTCCCGGCGAGATAGTTGGTGTGCCCTTTGTGCGGCAGTATTCAATCGTGCGGCAGTATTCAATACTGATAGAAGATCTCGAAGTCCGGCGGGGCGCCGATGACGCGAATGAACCCGGCGCGATCTCCTGGCGTGTTGGCGCGTTCCACGCGGCAACCTGGCCGGCAGCGCAAATTCTCAAGCCAGTGGAAGCGTAGAACGACGGGTTTGGTGGGCGTACTCATCTGTCGAAACTTTAACAAATTGAGTCCCTGGGACGCCAGAAGGCCGCTCCCAGAGGCAAAGTAATCCGGCGTTTGGAGAGCCCGGTATACGCGATGGTCGCCGTGCTCAAACACTAGCTCTATCAACTTGCTGCGCAGCTGGAGTGGTTGAGGCCCGTGATGGACCACGTATTGGACAGCGTAGCTTTCTAAGTATCGATCAAAGCGACTACCGCCCGTCGTGGTGGCACCGAGATTCTGACGCAGGGGATGCGCGTCGACGTGGGGCACGAAGCGTTGGGGGATCCCGCCCAAGGTCGCTAGATGAGTGGTCGCAGCGAGATATTCAGAGAGCACCCAATCCGTGATAGCGACTCGGCCGTAGGGCGATTGCTTTAGCAAGAAGCTACGGATTGCCCGGTAGCTCTCCGGCGGGCTGGAGTGACCGCGATAAAGTAGCGTGGGTTCAAACGAGATTGTCGAAGTGGGGGTGTGCCCCGGGGGCAGCAAATTCGGGACGAAGAGTAGGCTGCTTCGAAGCAAGCGGGGAGCGACCACTACGCCGACTAAGCAGATCGCAATCACTGAAGTCTGCTGCCCGCTTCGCCAGGTCGTTGTTTTCGACAGCTGTTCGAGAAACACCGCCGCCGGCAAGCTCAGTGCGAGGAGTAGGGGGCCGAGCTGGCGGTAGGGTTGCGTGGATTGCATCGCAGGGATTAGAGCACCACAGTAGGCGATCGCTACGCCGACGAGCGCCCAGACCGAGAAGATGGCTGCGAGCGGATTTCGGTCCTGTCTCCAGCGCACGATTTGATATCCCGCGAATACATAGGTAAGCCAGCGCCAGGCAGTGCGCACCGGTTCCCCGGTCATGAGCACATCCGGCATGATGTCGAATGCGTCGAGAATCAGTTGCTGCGGGCCCGGCTTCAGGAACGCCACGATCTCGGACATGTAATGTCGAAACTCAAGAGCGGGAGACAACCAAACGAGGCAAGTGCTGGCGGATAGGCAGCCGGCCAACGCCAGATGAACGCGCGACGCCAAACCGAGTCGCTTCCGGTAGGTCCAGACGGTGACAAGCGCCGGCCCCAGGATAGCAAAGACCGAGAAGGGATGAACGAGGGCGAGCAGCCCGCCTGTGACGCCCGTGAGCGCGAAGCGCCGGGCCGACGGACGACGACAGGCATCGAAGAGGAGAGCGATGAACAAGACACAGAGGTAGCTGGCGGCTGCCCAGGAGATCATCCCGACGTACCAGAACCAGTGGAGTAGAGAGTCGAAGAACCAAAGCACGGCCGAGACGACCACGACAATGCAGCGGCGCGGCTGGCTGAGACCGAACCGGTACGCCGCCCAGTACATGCTGACGGGCATCAAGAGGTGCACCAGTGCGACGTACACATTGTAGGCGGTGGTCGCGGGGACCTGAAACCTAGCCAACGCAATGACGAATAGCTCTGCGCTCTTGCTGGTCAGATCCTCCAGCGTACCCGCTGGCTGCCCAGCGAGAACGAAAGGGTCGTAGCTATGTAAAGTGCCCCAGCCGTTGAACGCTTCGAGAGCGCGCGCCATTTGGTAGGCATGGAGCGAGTAGTCGAAGGTAATGATCGGCTCGTCAGAAAAGACCACCGCCGGTGGGACGAAATAGGCCATGATGGCGAGATAGAGGAATCCGAAACCGAGCAAGAATAGCCGGTGCGGGGCGCCGGACATCGGGCGCCCCTCGGGGACTCTTTCCGGCGCGCTGGGGTCAGGTCGTGCCACCGATTCCACGCCCTAAGAATCGGTCTTCAGCCGATAGATGTCGAGCTTTTGGGCCGAGTGATTAAAAACGGTGTCGAAGCTGCCGATGCGGCGATAGCGGGTGGGAAGTAGTTTGCCGATCACGTGCTGGATCACCGTTTCAGCTGCGCTGTTCGCTGACCAAATTCGGAAAAATCGCTGCCACTGCGCTGAGTTTCGTGGGTGGACGACCACCACAGTGGGCGGATTTTGGTCGAGGCTCGCGATGTCGTCGACAGTGAGCCGGCCGGGGTACTGGTCGACAAATACGATAGCGCCGCGCAAATGGGGGCGGCGCCGTCCGATCAAGCTACTCAGCTGTATGTCCTCCGGGAGTACCAGCACCGTCCCTTCTGATCCTGCAGATTTACGGGCGAGGGCTGCTGCCTCCTCGATAATCACGCCGCGATCATTGAGCCACAGCCCTTGCCAATGGGTACCATCGGCGGCCTTCGTTCGCGCTATCGTGGCGCGGTCAAACTTGTTCCCAAAGATGCTCAAAAGCAAAAGCAGAAAAACGAAATGCTGCAGCCACGTGAGCCGCGCAGCCTGGAGGCCACAAAACATCGCGACGAGGGCGATGACGATGATGGGGTTGTTGTCGTAAAAGGGTCGCAGTTCTGGCGCACTGGTGTTGTGTAGCAGCGAGCAGCACAGGCTGACGATGACCAGACACTGAAAAGTCTCCTGGCGACCGAGCGGAAGCGCCCCGGAGGCGCGCGGAGACCTAGAGTCGCCTTCACGGCCGAAGTCCTGCGCCAAGCGCAGCACGAAAAATGCCGTGACGAACACCAAGCCAAAGGACGGCAGGGATTTGAGCCTGTCCCATTGATGTACCCAGTTTGGCGGCATGGGTCCGAATCCGCTTTGTGATAAGTAGACGGCGCCACCGAAGCTAAGGAGCACGCCCGCGACGATCACGATAGTGGAGCCAGCGCTGAATCCGTCGTCTCGCGGTGATGTGGGGAATCGGAGCGTTCCGTGATGGCGAATGAGTCGCGCCCCGACCCACAACAATGCCAAGGAGGCCATGAATGAGGCGGGGTAGGCGCTTTCGATAACCAGATATCCGAATAGGTTAGTTAGAAGCTGTAAGCTTCCCCCTTTGAGTTGGGAGGCGTCTGGAAAGGTCGCCTGAAGAAACTGAGCTGGGCTGCTTCCGATACTAAGTAGCGTCAAGAGTACGCAGGCGCTGCCGGCGATGAGCCCCCGCGCGAAACCCAGAGCCGAGCGGAGTAGATCGCGCTGCCCCTCAGTGTCGTTTCGCTTGCGGTAGAGGAGGCAGCGATACAAGAACACCGCGAACCAGCCAGCGACGACACCCACCGCCGTGCTTTGTTTGAAGACCAGGGTGGCGGTAGCGAAGGCCCCGGCGAGCGTCCAGAAACGTAGACGCCGGGGTGCTTCGGTGCTTAGCGCCCAGGCTCCGGCGGCGATGCTGAGCCACGCGGTGCACTGGGCTGTGGCGTCGTAGGCGCATTCCTTGTTGAGTTGGATCAGTGTCGCAAAGCTGGCTATCGCCACCAAGGTAGCGATGCGCCGCGAGCAGAGGCGAACCGCGATGGTGTAGCCCACGCCGCTCGTGACCAGTTGGAGGATGGCGATGAGCCACAGTTCTTGGAGTAGGCGATATTCACCGAACCACTTTTGGATGAAGCCGAGCACCAAAAAGCTGCCTGGGGGAATGGGGAGAACGTAGTCGTCATAGGCGATCTCTCCGTTTGCCCAGCGCGCGCCCAGCGGACCGCTCCAGCCCGTGAATTCGGCGTCGCCGAAATGATTGTTCGTTAGTCGCGGAACAAACTGATAATTGAAGCCGAGGAACACTACGGCGCAAAAGGCGAGCAAGGCAAACGCGATCATTCGGTCGCGCGCGCTGATTTCGCGGGCTCGCCCGCTGCCCGAGCCGGAGCTGGACGGCGCGATCACGGAGACTCCTTGGAGGGACCAGAACTCTTACGAACCCAAATGTCCATCGTTCCCTGACGCCAGAAATATACCGAGCGAAAGCTAGCCTTGCGTTCGTAGTGCTGGGGGAGCAGCTTGAACAGGAATTCGTACATCACGCGGTGGGTCGCGCTATCAACGCTCCAGGTGCTGAACACGCGCTCCCAAAGGACCCGTTCGTTGGGGTGGACGACCACTACCTTGGGTAAATCACGCCGCAGGGCCAGCAGATCATCACTGAGCAGACGCGCTGCGTATTGATCAACGAACAGCACGGCGCCTCTTATGGTCGGGCGGGGGCGGTTGAATAGACCGACGAGCTGCACGTCTTCAGGGAGAACGAGAACCGTCTCGTCCGCCGCGGCGAGTGACTGAACCGTCCGCGCTGCTCGGAGCATCTCGGCTCCGCGTTCGTTGACCTGAAGCCCCATCCAATGCCCCCCGAGTACGGGAGTTTGGGCGCCCAGGGCACGGTTCATCTTGATGCTGAACAATGGCAATAGAGACAGCGCGAATATTCCGAATGCCGCCCCCGGCAAGCGCGTACGACTGATGATGAGGTGCAGTGCGAGGAAGGCGAAGGGGATATTCGGGTTGTTGTAATAGAAGGGATAGAATCTGACGAAGGAGGTGTTGTAGATCAGTGAGCAGACCATGGCGGTCAAACCCACGGCGACGAACACATGTCCTCGATCGCCGAGCCCGCCTGCTCGATGCCGTTCGCTGGGGCCACTTGGCGGAAGCTGTCGGGCGTAGAACAGGTGAACGACCAAGAATAAACATCCGAAGCCCAATCCGAATGCGGGTAGTAGACGGAGCCCTTCTGTGCCCGCGAGAATTATCGGTGGTATCGACGAGATGTTCGCGGCGAGTAGTAGAATCGCTGCGCCGAAGGTACAGAACAGGACTGTTGCGATGAGCCACGCGGCGGCGACGGTTAGATCGCCTGGGTCTTCGCACTCCTTGTTCAGACTGAGCGGCTGAGCTCTGCTGGATCGAAATCCAGCGTATATCATCAGGCCTAGAAATAGCAGTGAGCCCCGGTAGGCATCGAAATTGAACAGATAGCTCAATACGTTGAGCAGCAGAGGCAGCTTGCCACCCTTGAGTCCCGACGCGTCGCTGAATACCGCTTGAATAAAGGGCCCCATGCCGCTGTCCAGCGACCACAACAGCGCCCATAGCAGAGCGACGCCAAGGCCGAGCCCGTAGCTAAAATGCTTCACATCCGTCCGGCGCCAGCCGAAGGCTTGCCCCACCGCAGCGCCCAGGGGCGCGCCGATGTCCTGGCGCAGCCTGTAGGTATCGACGAAGATTAGGTAGGCAAGGCCGAAGAGCCATCCGGCACCGATGCCGACTGCTGTGCTTTGCTTGAAAATCAGCGTTGCCGATGTCAGGAATCCGGCAGACAACCACCATCGCGCGCTTTTCGCCGGCTCCGACCGAAAGGCGTACAACCCCGTGGTGACACTGGCCCAGGCGCAGAGTTGCGAGGTGTGGTCATACAGGCATTCTTTGGGCAGCTGCATCGCTGTAATCAGGCTTCCCGCGGCGACAAAAATGGCTGTGCGGGGGGAACTCAGCTGAGCTGCGATGGCGTAGGCGAGCCATGCCATCAACAAGTGGCAGATAGAGGCCGCCCAAAGTTCCTGAATCAAGATCGCCTGTCCCGTGAGCTGCTGCACGAGCGCCAGCAGCACGAAGCTGCCCGGCGGGATTGGAAATACAAAGTCGACGTAGGGGATTTCCCCGGCGACGAAGCGTTCCGCGATGGGCCCTACCCAGCCGGTGAATTCCCGGTCTCCAATGACGTTATTGTTGAGTCTCGGGACGTACCACCAGCAGAGCGCTAGAAATAGGGCGCTCTGCCACGCGAGCAGGCGATGAGCCCTTGCCCACTCGGCGGCTGAAGCTGTGTCATTGCTGGGGGACGACGAATCGTTCATGGTCGCTCCCCACGAAGAGTGATGCGCTCGCCCCGGGGCGGCAGTTGGATGCGTTCATACCCCGCGTCCCGCCAGGCGGCCCACACGAGGTTCGGATGATTCAGGGGATAGGCGAATCGAAACGACGCAGCCAGCGGAGAGCCGTCGGCTGTGGCCTCCAGAACGGTGATGTCAACACCGCGCAGGGAGATCACAGTCCCCGATGGCAGCGGGTGGGCTTCACCCCGATAGATGCGGTTGAAGGCACGGGAGAAAAAACCGCCTGTTGGTCGAACGATTATCGTGTGTCTATCCACGGTTTCGATGGAGGTAGCCGCAAGAGTTCCGCAGAAAAACAGCAACCGCTTGGCGATAGGGAGATCACGAGTCAGTCGCATCACCGCGGTCATCGAGCCGTAGTAATAGTCCGGGCTGTTCAACACCATCAGGGATTGCCGCGACGGCTCGTCCACCAATCCGTACAATCGGTCGCCGCTGGCCCGCAATTCCGAATCGTAGCGATCCATCTTGAGCGTGCGGAAGGGAAGCAGGACCGGGGCGATCCCCAAGTGCAGAACTGCAAAGGCCGCGGCCAGCGATTGAAAGGGGAGGCGGCGGTATCCGGGCTGGGGGGCTCCCTGGCTCGCACGTTCTAACACCTGAGCGACCAGCGCCATGGCTCCGATTCCAACGAAGAACAGCAGTCGATCTTCGGGGAATGTCGCGCAGATGGGAGGCAGACAGCCGACCATGCCGAGTGCGAAGAAGCGACTCTCCCGCTGTTCACGGAGCATAGGCCACAGGATAACGGTGATCGCGAGCATGCCTGCGGCGGTCAGCTGGGTGAAACGCTGTGCCGCCAGACCCTCAAGTTCTAGCCACCAGCCGGAGAAGGGGGCTGCGAATTGCGAGAACAAGAATAGCTGCGGACGCTCAAGCCACACCTTGGCGTAGGCGAAGGGCTCGCGAAGGGGGTGTACGTACAGTCCTGAGCCGAAGGTGTAGTGCCCTAGCTCGCGGTAAATCAGGGCCCAGCCCAGGACCACCCCGAGCCACGGAAGTGCCGCCCCGCAGCGGGTACGAAGCCCGCGCTCCATGGTCAGATTGTGCGCCACAAGGTAACCGACCGCACCCAGCGCGAACTCCGCGCAACCGAGGGCGATGCTGAGCGCTGCGATGGAACCGAATAGCGCTTTCCGGCTGCCGTGTTTCCGCCAACGGATGTGTGACCAAATTGCGAGTACACCAAATAGGGCCGCTAGCACAGTGTTGCGATTCGCTAACCAACCGACGGCGTGCCCGTGGGCGTCATCGATGGCGTACAGGAGTGCAGCGAGTCCCGCCACCCAGGTGTGCCCCAGAACCTCCCGGAACAGGAGCGCGGCCGCGGCGGCGAGGGAGCCGTACCAAAGCACGCTTTGCAGGTGCATGAGCCATTCGTGATCGGGCCACGCGTGGTAGTCGAGGTGGTGAGTCCACGAACTCAGTGGCCTCCAGAAGGAAACGCCGAACTCGTGGTGGGTGATCCACGGGTAGAACCCGGACACCTTATTGTCCATATTCGCGCGCAGGATTTCGTCTCGCGCGGGGAGCTTGTCGTGGCCGTAGAGGTTGACCTGTCGGGGCAGATCCATCCCGAGGGAGTGTTGCTTGAAAACGCGGTCTTCGGTCGCCAGGCCTGTGGTGACGGAAACCAGCGTCAACAACATCGCGATGACAGCCACCCATCGGCCGATCTTTGGCGAGGCTAGAAACAGGGCGACGCGCTCGTACATTTTTCAGGGGAGGGCGCTCGGGCCGGGGACACCAAGAACGACCCTCGGATAACAAAGCTTTCCCGGTGCATCTAGGAAATGCTCCCCCGCGGCCGGTGTCGACGGGTGGGGGATCGGTGCCGGGTGCTCGAGGAGTGCCGGTTTTAGGCATTCATTGCTCTTGCGGTGCCCCCTCCGGACAGATTGTGTCCTAGCAGGGGAGTCGGAGCTTCTGCCGGGCCGCCCACCGGTGGTATGTCTGTGTCTGTGAGATTCGTTCACGCCAGTGATTTGCACCTGGACAGCCCTCTGCGAGGGTTGGCGCGCTACGAGGGCGCGCCCGTGGAGGCCATCCGGGGCGCGACGCGATTGGCCCTTGAGCAGATCGTCGAGCTTTGCATCGGGGAGGACGCGCAACTACTGCTCATCGCGGGCGACGTTTATGACGGCGATTGGAAGGACTATTCCACGGGGCTGTTCTTTGCCGGGCAGATGTCGCGATTGCGTCACGCGGGCATCCGGGTGGTGATGCTGCGCGGCAACCACGACGCGAGCAGCCAGATAACGCGACATCTCCGGCTCCCGGACAACGTGGTGGAGCTATCAACCAAGAAGCCGGTTACGCACGTTTTCGAAGATATCGGGGTGGCCGTGCACGGTCAGGGTTTTGCCACTCGCGTGGTGGACCAGGATCTCGCGGCGAACTACCCGGCTGCGGTCGCGGGCTTGTTCAACATCGGACTGCTCCACACGTCTGTCAGCGGTCGTCCGGGCCATGAGCCCTATGCCCCGTGCAGCATCGAGACCCTGAAGAACCTCGCGTACGATTATTTCGCGCTCGGTCATGTGCACCAGAGGGAGGTGCTCTCCGAAAAGCCGTGGGTCGTTTTCTCGGGAAATCCCCAGGGGCGTCACATGGCGGAGACAGGCGCGAAGGGCGTCACCCTAGTTCAGACAGAAGAGCAGCGCGTGATCTCGGTGGAGCATCGCGACACGGATGTGGTCCGCTTCGAGCAGCTCAAGGTTGAGGTGAGCTCGGTGCGGGCTGCCGAAGAGGTACCGGAACGTGTACTTCTGGCCTTAGAAGAGGTGTCGGCGGCAGCCCAGGGCCGGACAGTGGCGGTGCGTCTGATCTTGAGCGGTCGAACGGTGGCCCATGGCGCGCTGACCAGCGATCCACAGCGCTGGGAGCAAGAGCTGCGATCCGTCGCGAACGATGTGGGAGGAGACGGGCTGTGGATCGAGAAGATCTCTTTCCGTACCCAAGGGCAGTATGACAGGGAACGTCTCGCCCAACGCGATGACGCCATTGGTCAGCTGGTTCGTTCTTTGACCAGTCTCCACAGCGACGAGCAACGATTGGATTCGCTCTTGCAGGAGTTCACGTCCCTCCGTCTTCCGGCGGAAGTTCGAGAAATGGCGAGTATCAGCACGCCGGACGACTTGCGCGCAGTTCTCGGTGATGTGCAAGAGATGCTGTTAGCGCGCCTGCTCGATCACGCGGAGGACGCGTGAAAATACTAGAGCTGTGCCTTCAGGCCTTCGGTTCTTTTTCTGAACGTCGTCTGGACTTTGGAGACGGTCGCGGCCTCTTCGTCGTCTATGGGCGAAACGAGGCCGGCAAGAGCACGGCCCTGCGGGCGGTTACGGATCTGCTCTACGGGATTCCGCCGAAGACTCGGGACGCACACATGCATGCGATGAAGGACCTCCGAATAGGGGCCAAATTGCAGAACGGGTCGACAGAGTCGGTGGAGCTGATTCGCCGCAAGGGACTAAAAGGCACACTGTTGTCGCCCAGCGGTGCCGTGCTGGACGATGCGGTGATGGACGCCGTGCTGGGCGGTGTGAATCGAGCGATGTTTGAGTCTGTGTTCGGGCTCACGAACGACAGCCTGCGAGCTGGCGCCCAGGCCTTGCTGGAGGGCAGCGGCAGCGTTGGCGAAAGCCTTTTTGAAGCTGGTGTAGGTACTGCGGGTGTCCACCAAATCGTCGGCAGCCTGAAGGAAGACGCCGACGCCCTGTTCACGCCCCGAGGCCGCGGGCGCAAACACATCAACAGTGCGCTCACCGAGCTCAAGGAGCTGCGCGCCCAATTGACCGGGAGCATGTTGGGGGCCAAGGCTTTTCTCGAACAAGAAGCGAGCCTGACCGAGGCGCGAGAAAAACAACTGTCTCTGAGCGAAGGACGCTCGCGCCTCGATGTCGAACGACACCGTTTGATGCGACTGCGGCGTGTATTGCCGCTGCTCGGGCGACTGCGGCAATGGGAACTGGAGCGTGATGCCCTGGGCGAGATTCGCCCGGCGATCGTAGAGGGCTCCCGCGTTCGCCAGGCAGCGTTGACGGAAACGCGGGAGTGCGAGGCGCAGATCGTCCGCTTGAGTTCCGAGCTCAGCGACCAGCGGGAGCGTGCCGACGCGATCGGGCCCGAGAAGGAGCTGCTCCGCGTTGACGAAAGCGCCATCGATGAATTGTCCACTGAGCTGGGGAAGTATCAGTCTTGGCAGCGAGATATCCCGCTGCGCCGGGGCGAACTACGGGCTCTAGAAGAGGACATCGACACGCTGCGGAGCCAGGTCGGCGCCAATGGTCGCGAGGACGGCACCAGCAATCGCGAGGACGGCACCAGCAATCGCGAGGACGGCACCAGCAATCTGGTAGACTTGATTCTAGCCGGGCGGGTCAGGACACTGGCGGCGAAGCAGAGCGGCCTGGAGCGCGATCGAGCTCACGCGAGTTCTCAACTGCGCGCGAATGAACGCCGGCTGGCCAATTTACCCAAGGGGACTAAGGGGGCTGAGATCCGAACGACCGCGGGACTTCGCGGCGCTGTGAACGCAGCGCGGGGCGCACGGGAGTTGGTTCGACGCAGAGAAGAGCAGCGAGCGGTACTGGAGCAGGGCCGGCTTCATTTTCAGTCGAGGATTGAGGCCTTGGGCATCAGTGCCGGATTTGTCGATGGAGCGCGCGCGCCCGCGGTGCCGTCCGCGGAAGCTCTGGAACGAGCCATTGCGGCAACCCAGCGGCTCGATCAAGAGCGCTCGCGGCTGTCGGACGAACAGCGCGCTGCCGAAACGCGACTGAGGGAGGTCGAGCGAGACATCGACAAGCTCACTCGGGCCGGCGATGTCCCCACCGAGGAAGTACTGGATCGCGCTCGGCAGAATCGGGACGAGAGTTTCGCGCCGGTTCGAGAAGCCGCTGCCGGGCGAGCGGAGCCCGTGGATTCGGCGGACTACGAGCAATCCGTGCGCGAAGTGGATCACGTAGCGGACCGCTTGCGCCGGGAAGCGGAGCGGGTGGCTCGCCTCGTCGCCGATGAAGCCGAATTGACGCATCTGAATAAGCTGGGGAAAGATTTTACCGAGCGGCGAGAGGCGGCTGATGAGGCGGAGCGCGATGCTCATTCAGCATGGCGGTCACTCTGGGCCGCTGATTTTTCAGAGCTAGCCAATTTCGACGTCCCGCCTCCCGTAGATGCCCGCCCTTGGCTTAGGCGATACGATGAGCTCTGCCGGATGCTGCCGGAAATGGAGCGCCACCGCGTCGACGTAGCCAAACACGCTCAAGAATGTTCCAACTTACGAACAGCATTATCCGCTGAACTGGCTCAGCTTGAGACAAACGATGTTGGCGGGTCGGGAGGCGATGAGCTGATCAGCCTGCTAGTCCGCGGGGAAGAGCTTTGTCGGCGTGAGGCCGACAGCGAACTGGAGCGTTCGCGCCTCTTGGCAGAACGAACATCCTTGGAAGAGGCTCGGCAGCTGGCACGAGCTGAGGCAGACGAAGCCGCCGCGTCCTACGGGAGTTGGTCGACGGAGTGGGGCGAGGCGATGCAGCAGCTGAACTTGCCCAGCACGGCGACTCCCGACGAAGCGACTGCGGTGCTGGAGCACTACAGCCGCTTGGACAACAAGAACGAGCAGATACGAAAAATGCGCCGCCGTATCGACGGCATGTTGCAACTCGCTGGCGAGTTCGAATCGCTCCTGGCCCGGGTTTCGGGGCTGTCGTCCAGCCCCGACGGCGGGATGCCGCAGGAACAAGCCCGCGCGGTGATCGCCGAATATCGTCAGGCGCGTCAGATGGCGACTGACGGCCGACGGTTGGCCGGCGAAATTCGAGAGAAACGCCTACAGCTCGAAGAATACGAGCGCCGAAAATCTCAGGCCGCCCAGCAGCTCGAAGACTTGATGTTGGCGGCGAGCTCCGAAACAAGAGAGGTCAAGTCTCTGGACGATCTCGTTGCCGCTGAGGAGCGGGCTGCGCGGGCTATTGCCCTCGACGGTCAGATCGTTGAGCAGCAACGGGAACTGGACGTGGAGGGCG
>SPKZ01013476.1_pt1 | contig 21693 bp, 12 predicted proteins | sample 2456571 | NCBI WGS metagenome assembly SPKZ01 (sample SAMN11192286, study PRJNA482655) | marine metagenome | biome: ENVO:00000447; feature: ENVO:00000244|ENVO:00000211|ENVO:00000569|ENVO:00002023; material: ENVO:00002151; isolation source: ocean water from marine abyssalpelagic zone ... | reverse complement strand
TGGCTCCTCGGGGGGTATCAAGGAAATGACAGCGCGCCTCCTCACACAGGGTGGCCAGGTGTGCGTGGCGGAGATCGCAGGAGCCAGCAGTCAGCCTCTCGGGGAGGCTCCACGAGCCGCTTCGGGACAGGCCGCTGAAAAAAAACTGGGACTCGTTCCGTTGAGCCTCGTCGATCGTTCGGTTGGCGTATCTTGGGGGTTTGCTTGCGCGCGCTGAGCGCCAACGTTTCAACGTTGCAAGGTCGCTCATTCGAAACTGCGTGATGATGACAGTGGCGTTACTCGGAGAGGCTTTCTCGAGCGCTCCCGTTAATTGCAATCGCAGATTAGGGTTGTTACCAAAATAGGGTTCGCGCGGAGTGTGGCTGTCCCCCCCGGCCCCTTTGCGCGGGCACTAAGTGTTTGCCTGCCAGATTCAGCCTGCCTGCGACTCATGACCCGGGCGGCGGGTGGCACCGAGTCCTAGCTGCGGCCGAGTTCTCGGGAGCGCGCGGTGGCGGCCGCGACTGCCTGCATCAGGGTGTGACGCAGGCCGCCCGCTTCTAAGGCGTTGACCCCGGCGATGGTGGTGCCTCCGGGGCTGGTCACGAGGTCTTTGAGCACACCAGGATGTTTGCCGGTGTCGAGCACCAGCTTGGCCGCGCCCATCACGGTTTGAGCCGCGAGCAGGGTGGCTACGTCTCGCGGTAGACCCGCTTGCACGCCGCCGTCGCTTAGGGCTTCGATGATCAACATCACGTAGGCGGGTCCGCTACCAGACAGTCCCGTGACGGCGTCTATCTGGGACTCATGGAGAACGACCGTGATACCGACGGCGGAGAATAGACTTTGGGCGAGGGTGAGGTGTTCGTCTGTGCAGAACTCGTTGGGGGCGAGTGCCGTCGCACCGCTTTGGACCAAGGCGGGCGTATTCGGCATTGCGCGCACAACGGCGGTTTTCGGTGCGAGGGCGTTTTCGAAGGTGGACAGAGGAGTGCCGGCGAGGATCGAGAGCACCAAACAGTTGGGGCTGAGGCTATCGGCGCACTGGGAAAGCACGGCGTCGATCAGCTGAGGTTTGACTGCGAACAGCACGACCTCGGCCCAGGCACCCAGATCCGTGTTGGAGGAGGTGGTCTGCACACCGTGGTTTGACTCGAGCAGCTCACGACGATCGGCGCTCGGGTCTGAGACCCGAATCTGCTCCTTCGTCAATGTGCGAGCTGCGAGCAACCCACGGACGAGCGCTTCGGCCATGTTACCCCCACCGATCAAGCCAAGTTTTGTCACAGGAATAGCCTCTTCAGTCGCCGAACAAAGGTTCGTGGTTCTTGACGGACTTCGTCGCCAAATTCGCGACCCAGCTCTTCGACCAAGCTGAGTTCCGTTTCTGTCATTTCCGTTGGCACACGGACTCGAATGTCCACCAGTTGGTCGCCAGAGCCCGCGCGAACTCGGTGGGGAACACCGAGGCCCTTCATTCGCAAGACCTGTCCAGGTTGGGTCCCCGGAGGGATCTTGAGAGACGCCCTGCCCTGTAGGGTCTCGACCTCGACCGTGGTGCCGAGGGCAGCCTGCGGAAAACTGATCGGGAGAGCGCAGCGCACGTTGTCGCCGTCTCGGCTGAGAAATTCGTGCTCCCCGATCTTGATGCGGACGTCCAAATCCCCGGGCGTGGACGTCCCGGGTGCGTGGTGCCCCTCGCCCTTGACCGCGTAGCTCTGGGCATCCTCGAGCCCGCTGGGAAAATCCACCTCCAGAGTTACTCGGCGTTTATGCTGTCCGCTCCCAGCGCAGGGGGTGCACAAGCTCTTGGGTTTTTGCCCGCGGCCACGACACTTTTCGCACCGGCGTTCGGGGCGAAAGCGAAACAGGCCCTTGCCGCCCCGGATCTTCCCGCGCCCGCGGCACGCGTTGCAGGGGGAGAGTCCGATACCACCGCGACCCTCGCAGGAATCACATTCAGTTTGCCTATCGTAGGATACGGATTTTTTGCAGCCGGTGGCAGCCTCCTGAAGGCTCAACTCGACGGTGGCCCGGGCCCGACTGGTACGTGCGCTGCGCACACCGACGGCGCCCAGAAAATCAGAGAACAGATCCCCGAAGCCGCCCAAGTCGACTTCCGGAAGCTCATCGCCGTCGACGCCGATGCCCCACATATCGTAGCGGCGTCGGCGCTTTGAGTCGTTCAGCAGCTGGTAGGCCGCGTTTAACTCGCGAAAACGCCGTTGGGCACCCTCGTCGCCGGGATGCAGATCCGGGTGAACTTTGGCTGCTCCTCGACGAAAGGCAGAGCGGATCTCCGCCTCTCCGGCACTCCTATCCAACCCCAGCAATACATATGGATCGTCCACGGGACCGGGCATAACACAACGCGCGGGGGCCGTGACCGCATAGAATCGCGATGTTGGCCCTCCAGATCTAGCTACGGGGCATCGAACGGGTTAGTGTCGTGAAGTGAGTGATGAGCGACTGAGTGATGAGCGACGTGGCAAAGCCCGAGTGCCGATTGAGTTGAAGGTTGGCTATCAGCGGGTCAACGCATTCCTGGCCGACTACACTTCCAATATCTCCAAGGGTGGCACCTTTATCGCTACCGAGCGGCCCCTGGCCGTGGGGACGCAGTTCGTCTTCGCCCTCGGCATTCCGAAAATGGACGAGCCGCTGCGGCTACGGGGCAAGGTGATGTGGATCACCAGCGTCGAAGAAGCCTCCAAGGCGAACCCAGCCGGCATGGGCATCGAGTTCCTTTACACGGACGACAGCGAGCGCACTGAACTGGAGAAGGCCGTCCGCAAGCTCGTTGAGAACGAGTTGGGCAAAGTGCTCGCCGAGCGTATTCTCGGTCCTGCGCATTAGCCCCGGCGTCCCATCAGCGCGTCCCGTGCAGCGTCTGTTGGCCAGCGCTCCGAGGGAATAGCCTCTGTTGTTGACCGGCAGGGAGCTGTGGACACCGATAGACTAGGGCAGCGGAAGGCCCTGGGGTAGTGGGAAACGCGTCTGTTTTTCGCTTAAGTTGCGGGCGATAGTGACCTCGACGAGCTCGATGGCTTCGCTCTTCCCGATGGACAATAGGGATGATTTTGCTTTGGCCGGCGTCTGAGACATGGCTGCATAAAAGCGTGCCTCCACCTTTTGGACGCGGGTGGTGGCGGCGGCCAGCAACTGTTCGTGGCTTTGGCGCCCGTTCCCCCATGCCTTGAGCCGGGCGGGCCAGCCTTCGCGAGCGCTGATCGAAGACAGGGCGTCCTCCCACGTGCCATCGCTAGATACGCCGAGTCGTTGCTCAAGCAACTTCAGCCAGAGGGCGGTGTAAATCAGATCTTCGTCGTCGAGATTTGCATCGATGGATTGCCGAACTGTCTTGCGTCCCAAGGCGAGCTGCCCGAACACCAGTGCGCGTCGCGAGGTGTCCAGTAGCGTCATCGAGAGCTGCCTACTGTCGTTAGAAGATGCCTCGAAGGCACGTTCGCCGGCTCGTGTCGCATGGGAGAGCTCGCCGTAGTGCTCAAGGATCTGGGCGAGGGTTCGCTCGGCTCGCGCCGTTTCCGCCCCGGTGTGGGCGGTATTGCGGGCGTCAAGAGAGCGCAAGAGGGCTCGCTCAAGGGCCTTTCCCTGGGCCCTAGCATCGCCGAGCGCTCCGTACAGTTCGAAGCGGAAGAGCTCCGTCTCCGCTTCCCCGGCGATGTTTCCGTTCGACCGGTGAATCTTGAAGACGCCATCTAAGTCGGCCAAGGCGGACTTGAGTTTTCCCTGCTGGCGATGGATGGCTGCCAAACGTTTCAGCGCGTCGGCGCTGGGGCCGATCGCGACAGCTTGGCTGAGGTAGCGTGCCGCGGCCGCTAGATTGCCCGCTCGTGTTTCAATCACACCCATCGTGTAGCGGAGTTGATTCGAGCGAGGTTCGATGGGCGATCCAGCTTCACGGGAGGCCAGTTCGAGCAATGGCGCTGCATGCAGATAGGCCCGCCGAGCCGCCGCCACATCACCCATGGACTCTTCGGTGATCAACGTCCGGAGCAGCACATCCAGGGCGACGCCTAGCTCCTGGGGAGACGGGTCGCCGCCGAGCGCCTCGACGAACATCGGCGCGCAAGCCTCGCCCATGGCGTACTCCACTAAGACAGCGCAGAGCGGGATGGTGCCCTCCACGTTGCCGATCTGCTCGCGGTACAAGCCGACGGCGGCGCCGAAGGCGGCTCCGTTCGATATGGCATCGTCCAAGCCTGTTTGGTGCGGCTGGCCCGGTCCGGCTCGCCCCAGCAACGAGAGGAATCCGAGCCAGGACTCCGGCGCATCGCCGTCGCTCAAACGTCCAAGCTGCTCTTGAAGGTTCGGGGGAACGACGCGATCGAGGCTGGGGTGATCGAGGGCCGCGAGACCCTCGTCGATGTGCCCACTTCTCAAGAAGAGTGCGGCCAGATTCAGCGCGCCCGTGCGGAGTGCGCGATACGCTTCCATGCCTTCTTCACGCTCTTGCATCGTGCGCGGGGCGGTCTGTTCAGAGGTGAATGCCTTCGCGAGCTTGACCCAATCCTGAATGGCAGCGACAGCTTCGCTTCGGCTCTTGAGTGTGGGCTCCACCATCGCCCGCTGCAGTGTGCTGCGCTGAATTTCGCCTGCTCGGCGCATCGGCCCGGCGCTGGTGTTCTCTGCTCGGGTCCAGTCGTTCAGAGCGGCCATATGGGCCTGGGCGTCGGTGCGTTCGCCCAGAGTCGGCGAAATTTGCTCAAGCATGCCGTAGAACGCTAATGCGCGTCCCGAGTTACCAACCTTGGACACCGCTCTTGCTGCATGCAGCAGTGCAGCGTCCTGGCCCTGGAGCAGATCCGCTGAAAATTCACCGGGGCGTGCCAAGTAGAGCGCGCCGACCAGGGCCCGCAGCCCGGCTTCCGGGTGCCCATTGACGAATCGCAGCTCGGCTCGAGATAGCTGGTAGCGCATCGCGGCGCCCAGCTGTTTGAGCCTCTCTCCGCTGGGCTCCGTTTCCCGGAGCAGTTCGTGGACGATTCCCGCGAATTGTGCGGGTTCGATGGTGATGTGGGGAACTTCCGCGCCGGGTCCGCCGGTGGGGTGCTTCGCGGTACTTTGGCCGTTGCCGCAGCCGGCGAGGGAAATGCAAGCGGCGAGCGCGACCCCGCATCCGACTCGCCTGGCAACCGCAGGAAGGGACGCAATCAACCCGTTTTTGGACGACATTGGCTGGGGAGTCTACTCGATTCGGGCTCCGGGTCATCTATCGTGGGTCCAGGTCCAAAGAATCGACGCGGCTTGCGCCTCCGCACACGATCTGTCGGCCATCGAGGCGGTGAGAGAGCCAAAGATCGGCTATGGTCGCCGCCGTATGAGCGATCCGCCGCCTCGTGCCACCCCGACGCAGCTTGCTGAATTCGAAATAATTCGGCGGCTCGGGATCGGCGGCATGGCCGAAGTCTTCCTAGCGAAGAAACGAGGCGCTGAGGGCACCTACAAACTGCTGGTCGTCAAGCGAATATTGCCGGCCCACACATCGTCGCGTCGCTTTCAGTCGATGTTCGCCGAAGAGGCGCAACTCGCCACCCGGCTCAACCACCCCAACATCGTCCAGGTCTACGAGTTTCAGGACTACGGCGACGAGGGGCAGTTGCTCAGCATGGAATATGTAGAGGGGCCCGACCTGAGGAAATTGGTCCTCGCGGCCAGAAGCAAAGAGGTCCGAGTTCCGCCTTTCGTGGCCGCCTATGTATTGGGCGAGGTCGCTAAGGGGCTGCACTACGCCCACGAACGGAAAGACGAGGGCGGTGAACGTCTCGACATTGTGCATCGGGATGTGTCCCCTCAGAACATTCTGTTGAGTTTTGACGGGGCGGTTAAAATCGCCGATTTCGGCATCGCCACGGCGAACCTCTTTCGCGAGGAGCCGGGCGTTCTCAAGGGCAAGACGGGCTACATGTCGCCCGAGCAGGCTCGGGGAGAAAAGGTCGACTGTCGAACTGACATCTACTCATTGGGGGTAGTGCTTCACGAGGTGTTGACGGGTCGGCCGCTTCACGGCTCCGCCAGTGAGGGGGAACTGCTGGCCCTGGTGCGGGATGGCAATGTGCAGCCGCCCAGCTTGTATGCGCCCGGCGTACCCGAAGATCTGGAAGCTATCGTGATGCGCGCGCTTTCCCGGGAGAAAGAAGATCGCTTCCAAAACGCGCGGGATTTTGCCGCCGCTCTAACCCGCGTGTTGTTTCAGCACAAAGAGCTAGTGGATAGCCAAGTTCTGGAGGGCGTGATCTCTCAGCTAGTGAGTCGCGAACATACTTCTCCTGGCGTGGCTCTGGACGAATCTGCGGACGGTGGCGATCCCGGTGAATTGTCGGCGGACTCTGCCGTGGGAAACGATTCGAATAATCCCGACCGGAATCGGGTAGAGGAGCGCAGACTTCGGGCGAAGTCCGGACGCGAAGTGCGCCACGTCGCCGTGGTGAGCCTGCGCTTAAAAAAGATGGACGAGCTCGCTGCGGCGATGGGATTCGCTCGTGCAGCGCAGTTCAGTGATCTGCTCCGGGCGACATTGGATGAAATCGCGTTCAAGCGAGGCGCCAGGTGGTCCTGGGAAGATCGCGAAGTCGAGCAAGATGGTCGCAAGTGGAGCATCGCGACCGGCGCGCGAGCGGTGCTCGGACTGCTCGCGAATCCGGCGGGCGCTTCCGCCGAAGCTGCCTGGCTGGCCGTCGACGTGCACGAAGCCATTCAAGGCGCCTGTGACGGCATGAGTGTGGAGCTCTGGGCTAGCGTCGGAATCGTTCGCGGTATCGCTACCGGTAGTCGGGATTTGGACGGCCATTTGATTCGCCATCACCTGGAAAAATCTGCGGATTACCTGGCTGACGCTCTGGGCGAACGAGCGCCCGAAGGGCAGACCTGGGTGGCCGGCGGGTTGTATCGCTTGGTGCGGCGAGAATTCGTGTGGGGGGACGCTCCCACCATTGAGCTGCCCGATGCCGAGGCGTGGAACTTGCCGGGCAATATGCGCATCTACGCCCTCAAGCGACCGCTCACCCGTCAAGAGCGCCTGCAGCAGGCGGCGAATGCCCCTCGGGACTTGATCGGACGAGACGCTGAGCTCGGGGACTTGCACGCCGCTTACCACCGCGCGGTCTCAGTGGTTTCCGCCGGCCCCTTATCCAAAGTGACATCCAGCTTGTACGGCTCGGCCTCCGGAGACACCGACCGCGAACTCGTGGGGCGCATGGTCAGCCGAGTGGTGGTCGGTGAAATGGGGATCGGCAAGACCGCCTTGGTGTCGACCTTCTTGACGGAACTCCCGCCGGACGCACGAGTTTTGCGCATCGAATGTTCGCCGGTACGCTCCGAGGTGCCCTACTACGCGGTGGGCCAGTGTGTACGTGAGCTGACGGGAATTCACCTCGACCAGCTTCCCTCCGAAGCCAGCGAATTGATCCGTACCGCCCTCGGCGAATTTGCCAGCGGCGAGTCGGGCGAGGACATCGTGGACCGCTTGGCGTCACTGGTGACGGGCCGCATGACGCCTGCCCAAGACCAAGAGGATGCCGTCCACCACAAACATCTGCTGGCATCCGGCCTACGACGCTTTCTGCTGCGCGCGGCCTTGGACGCGCCACTGGTAATGGTAGTCGAGGGTGTGCAATGGGCGGATCTAGCCAGTTTGGAATTGCTGACGTCGATCATCAGCCGCACGGATCCACTGCCCATCCTGACGATTTTCGTCACCCGCCCCGATCAGCGAACCGACGCTCGCACCGAAGGCCTTGTCCGCATCGATCTGCGGGCGCTGAGTTCAGACAAACAGATCCGCTTGGTTCAGGCTCATGTAGAAGCCAGCGAAGGCGTAGGTGCGGCTTGTCGGGAACTGCTTCCTCGAGCCGCAGGCAACCCCTTCTTCTTGCTAGAGATAGTGGATGCTTTGCTGGAGCGCGGTCTGCTCGAAGTGGTAGATCTGGAGGATGGTGGCGCTGAGCTTCGGCGAACGGAGCGAGCGGGCGAGCACCGCGAGGCTCTCCCTTCGACGCTCGAACAACTGATCGCGGACCGTCTCAACGAACTGCCGCCTCAGGAACGGCGGGTGGTCTCGTGGTTGGCGGTATCGGGTGGCCCCCTCGAGGAATCGGATCTAGCTGAACTGGCCGGGGCCAGTGACGATGCGGTGATCCGACTTTGCGCCCGAGGATTGTGCGACGCCCGAGGGGACGCGGTCGATGTGCGGCATCCGCTCACTCGCGACGTAGCCTACTTGGGATTGGAGATGCCTGAGCGCGTCGCCATGCACAAACAGCTGGGTGAATTTTTGCTCAAGACGCCGGCGGCCGAGGGGCTCAACGCCGCGATCGTCGCTCGGCATTTGGCCTACGGCGGCGCGGTGGAGCAAGCCGCCGACTGCTACCTGGAAGCCGCCCGGGCCGCTCAATCCAGTTACCAACTCAGTTACGCGATTCGCTATTTTCGCCAAGGACTCGACATCCTGCCGCCGGATAATTTCCGACGCATGGAGGCGCTGTCCGCGCTGGAGAACATCTTTCGAATCCAGGGGCGCTCCAAAGAGCGGGAGACTTCGCTGGCTGAGCTCAGGCGGTCGGTGCACGACGCGGGCAGCAGCCATTGGGCCGCCATAGCGCTAATTCGGACCGCCCGTTTCGATCTCGACGCGGGGAATTTTGCGCGGGGTTTGGCTCTGTCTCGCCAGGCGGAAACCGTCGCGCGGCAGGCCGGCTCCTCAACCTTGGAGGTGGAGGCTCAGGCCTTGATGGCGGAGACCCTGCGCGATCTGGGAGACATGCAAGGAGCTTTGGCGGCCTGTGACCGAGCCCTGGAAACGGCGAGTCACTCTCGTGTGCCGTCACGCCTTCGGGCGGACGTGCTGCGAGCTCGAGGAACGCTGCTACTGCGCGTCGGGCGTGTGCAAGAAGCGGTGGACGCTCAGATCGAGTCCATCGGCGTGTTTCGTCAGGTCGGTGCGCGGCGCGCCGAAGCGCGGGCGAAAAATGCTCTCGCCTTCGCCATGTTGGTGCAAGGCCGATTCGAGGACACCATCGCGTTGGCTCTCGAATCGATTCGCATCGACCTGTCTATCGGTGGACGCTTTCAAGTCGCTAAAACCCTGAGCAACATCGGGCAGTCCTACGCCCGCCTCGGCGATGGGGCCCAAGCTATCGCTTACCTGTCCCGGGCCCGGGATGCACACCAACTGTACGGTGATCAAGACGGCCGCGCCGATACGCTGCTCGTCAGCGCAGAGGTGCTCATGGAATTCGGCGAGGTCAGCCAGGCGGAGACCTTCGTCGGCGATGCTGGAGCGCTCTCGGCCGTAACGGGCAGCGCCTATGACTCCGTGCACGAGAAGATTCTGCGCGCGATTGTAGCTCGTCACGCGGGAGATTCTGGCAGTGCCGTGATGCACGCCTTCGATGCTCGTCAGGTGGCCGAGGCTCAGGCTTACGTGGCGTTCCATTTCTACGCGATGGCGATCGAGTCGGTTGCGCGAGTTGAAGTGGGCGAGCAACACACGGGCGTGCTGCTCGCCACCACCGCGATGGGCGCGATCGAGACGGTGCAAGGATCTGAGTACGGACTCGAGACCCGTGCCCTGTGTTGTGACGCTCTCCGATTGGCGGGATCACCTCAGCTCGATATCTTGTTGGAGCGGGCCCAGCGTTTTACGGAGGCCATTCGAGACTCCATTCGCGAGCCCAGCCTACGGGAGGGCTTCGTTGGGCGCGCCCTGGTGGATCGCCTGATTCGCGGGTCGGTCTCTGAAGCTGCGCCGCCCAACAAGTGAACACGGGGCGCGCTGCTTCGGGAGCTGGGATCTAGACGCTGGGGCTAGGCGGGGGATAGATACTGCGCCAGTACCTTGCGGGTGCCGAAGCCGCGAAAGCGCGCCACGACGGTAACGTTGCCGTCGTTCTCGACACTCTCGACGATGCCCTTGCCGAAGCGCTTGTGCATGACTTTGGAGCCCTTGCGGATTTCCACGCCTTGGTCTGGCGGAATGTCGTCGAAAGCGTCGTAATCGACCACTTGTTCGCCTTCAGCGAGGGAGGGCTCGCCCGTCGGCGCGGTCTCGGCTTCCGGGCTGCGCCAGGCAAGTCGGGTGCTTTGTTCGTAGCGTGGTGCTTCGGGACGGCTGCTGGAAGAGTATCGAGAGCGCTCGGGGCGTGGGTTGCGATTCGGCGGGGGCCGCTCGAATTCGTAGGCGGATTCGTGAAACTCGGTTGCGTCTGGCGGCAAGTCGGCGAGAAATCGACTGGGGGCTAGATATCGAGTCTGCCCGAAAATCATTCGGGTGGAGGCGTGAGAGATATGCAGCTCGGTCCGTGCACGGGTGATCGCGACGTAGGCGAGTCGGCGCTCTTCTTCGAGCTCTTCGGGAGAGTCGCCGTCGATGCCGCGATAAGGGAAGACCTCTTCTTCCATGCCGGTGAGGCACACCGTATGAAACTCTAGGCCCTTGGCAGCGTGAACGGTCATCAAGGCGACCTTGGGGGCATCGTCCATGGTGTCGACGACGCTTACTAGGGCGACTCGCTCTAGGTAGCTGGCGAGGTTGGGCTCTTCTCCGGCTTCGGCCGTATCTTTTTCATACTCCAGGATGGAGCCCCTGAGTTCCTCCAAGTTTTCTAGTCTGGCGTCCGCTTCCGCGCTGTCGTCGCGGCGCAAAAGTTCGCGAAAGCCAGTGCGCTCCAGCACCTCGGTGATCAATTCGTGGGGGCCTGCGCGCTCGGCGACTTCCCGTAGTTTTTGAATCAGTCCCTGGAAGGCCAGTACCTTTTTCTTCGGTCCCGCGCCGAGCTCGCTGACCGCCGTATCGATGGCGTCCCACCCGCAGCTGCTTCGGGCCGAAGCTGTCGTCATGATGCGCTCGACGGTTTTTTGTCCGATGCCTCGGGTCGGCGTGTTGATGACGCGGATCAAATCGGCATCGCTCCGCGGGTTGTCGATCAAGCGCAAATAGGCGAGCGCGGTTTTGATCTCGGCGCGCTCGAAGAACTTCATGCCGCCAATGATTTGGTAGGGGATGCCTTCGGATCGGAGGGCTTCTTCCAACACCCGCGACTGCGCGTGGATGCGGTAAAATACGGCGATCTCGTTGGCAGGGACATCCCGCCGCAGGGAGCGTTGGATGACGCTCAGCACTTCGGCTGCTTCCAGACGTTCACTGGAAAGTCGGCGCACATGCACGGGCTCGCCGGGTTCCTGAGCAGTCCACAGTTTCTTCGGTTCGCGATCTCGCGCCGGGGCGATCACGGCGAGAGCGGATCTGACGATATTGCCGGTGGAGCGGTAGTTCTGCTCAAGTTTGACGATTTTTGCCTCGGGAAAATCCCGATGGAAGCCGCGGATGTTCGTGACGTTGGCACCTCGCCAACTGTAGATGGATTGGTCGTCGTCCCCGACTACGCAGAGGTTCTCGTGCCGCGCGGCGAGGGCGCGCACCAATCGATACTGAATCGTATTAGTGTCCTGAAATTCGTCGACCATCACGTGATCGAAGCGCTCCTTCAGTTCTTGTGCCGCCGCGCTCTCCTTATTCTCGACGATGCGAACCGCGAGCAAGATCAAGTCTTCGAAATCTACGGCATTGGCAATGCGCATCGCTTTTTCGTAGCCCTCGTAGAGCACCACGAGGGTCGAGTCGAACGAGCGAGAAACGCGAACGTCTGCGGGGCCGAGGCCCTGGCGCTTCTGCCGATGGATTCGACCCAAGACTTGTTTGGGCGGGTAGGCGCGTTCGTCGGTGTCCGCTGCGCGCATCACACGTTTGAGTACGGCCTTTTGATCGCTGTCGTCGTAGATGACAAAAGTTTTTTCAAGACCGACTTCGGCATAGTAGCGGCGCAATAGCTTGGCGCAGATCGCGTGAAAGGTGCCGACCCAAAGGTCCCGGGTGACGGCCGCTCCGGCGAGCTTGTCGAGTCGTTCGCGCATCTCTCCCGCCGCCTTGTTCGTGAAGGTCACGGCCAGGATGCGATGGGGCGCCACATTGTGCTCGGCGATCAGATTGGCGATGCGGTAAGTGATGACTCGCGTCTTGCCGCTGCCAGCGCCTGCGAAAACGAGCAGCGGCCCTGCTGAGTGAGCTACGGCAGCTTTTTGCGGTTCGTTGAGTCCGGTCACCCTTTGGCGCTAGCGCGACGGCCTGCGGCACTCAATAGGGACATCCCGGGCAGCGAAAATTGGCGCCGGCTGTGGGGATTCTTGGGCCCCTAGGCCATCTGCGCAATATGGACGATGATGCTCGCGTGCGGCTTCCGTTCCGAAATGCCCCGGCGCGGGGAGTTGCGTTAGGCCCGCGAATGTGGGGCGCGCGGCTGGCGCGATATTGTGCGCGGCGCTATCGCGTGTGGGTGTCGCCGGAGCGGGTTTGGCTGCACCATGCCAGCGCTGTTCCGGAAATTCTTCCTTCGCAATGCGCTTGTTGTGGACTTCCCGCGTCCCAAGTTTCCGCAGAGGGCGATTCCGGCTGGCAGCGCCTGGTGCCCTACTGCGACTATTGTCTGGGTCACGCCTCTCGACCCGCTACGCGCCAGCTGGGTGCGTGGCTGGCCAGTACGCTGCTCGCCGTCACCGCCTCCGCTACCTTTCCACTCATCTGGCCGTGGTCCAGTTGGGCCATTCAATTGATCGTCGTTCTGTTGTTGACGGTCACGCCGGTAGGCTTGGAGCGTTGGTGGCCGCCGAGCCGAGCGAAAGGTCACGTCGCTGCCAAAGCGTTGTGGTTGGGTTCTGATGGTTTGGTTCGGCTTCCGACACGGGCAGTGGCGAACGGGTGGTTGCCTGCGGGGCGGACCGGGCAGCCACGCAGGGAACCAGGTCGGCGCCGCGACGGTCGTGGGGTCATCTTCCCGCTCGCGCTGGCGGCCCTGCTGTTGCCTGTATTTCATCGGCTTCATCACCCTCCGCTCCGAGTGCTGAACTTGAGTCGGGAGGTCCTGAGCCTTGAGGTGGATGGCCGTAGTATGGGAACTTTACAGCCATCTAGTTCCGAGAGCGTGAGCGCGGGACTGCATCTGCGTCTGCCCAGCGGCTCTCGACAATTGCTCGTGCGCAACCAACAGGGTGCGGTACTAGCTGAGACCCGGGCCGAGCTGCTGAGTGGTGCCCATCATTTGTATGCGCCGCTCAGCCCTCACCAATGTTTTTGGATTGAGCAGATGAGTTACGGCCGGGCCAAACACCCAAAGGCTGCAATGAACCGGGCGCTGGGCGGGCACACTCGTTTTTGGGTGCTGCCGGATTCTATCGATATCTGGTTCGCTCCGCTGCCTCAGGAAGTTGCCGACGGCATGTCCAGCGGGGGCGTCGTTTCGGCTCTTCGACACGCGCTCTGCGTGGACGTGCCCGAGCTGACCCGCTGATCTCGCCTATACGGTACGCGGCCCAGGGCGTGCGCAGCAGGGTCTTATACGCGCTGCATCATTCCGTTAGGAAAAATGGGATCGTAGAGCTAGACTGCCCGTTGCCCAGAGCATAGGAATTAGAGCGTGAGCGAAACGTCGAACCCAGCCGTACCTGAATCAAGAGCCACCGCAGAGGGAGCCAGCGATAGCGCTCCACCCGCCTCAGCGTCCTCCAAAGACAGCGCTGCGCCGTCTGCTGTTGAGGCTGAAGTGGTTGAGGCCGAAGTATCGCCTGCCAGCGGAGAAAAGCCGGTCGAGGTGATCGATGCCGTGGAGGAAGAGGTCGATATTCTCGATCCTCTCGAAGAAGCTCAAGCAGAAGCGGTCAAATTCAAAGAGCAGCTGTTGCGAACTGCGGCAGACTTCGACAACTTCCGCAAACGATCCCGGAAAGAGGTGACTGACGCTGCGCGTCGTGGCCGGTCGGAATTGCTCTTGGAGTTGTTACCGGTATTCGACAATTTGGAGCGCGCGACCGCTCACGCAGCTTCCGCAAAGGACGTGAAATCCTTGGCGGACGGAGTGTCGATGGTGATGCGTCAGTTCACTGACACGCTAAATAAGTTGAGCATCAGTCGGATTGAGACGGTGGGCAAACCCTTCGATCCGTCGGTTCACGAGGCCATCCAGCAGCAGGAAACAGCCGATTTCGAGCCCGGGACTATCGCTGCCGAGGTCCAAGGAGGCTACCGCCAGGGGGATGCGTTGATTCGCCCGGCGATGGTGGTTGTAGCCAAAGCGCTGCCTACTCCCGAGCCTGCCGAAGAAGCCAAGGAAGAATCTAGCGCCGCTGATGGCGAATCCGCGGCGGCCGGCTCCGAGGCACCGGCCGAATCGGAGGGCACTGGTGATGAGGGCACTGCGTCAGAAGATTCCGACGACGCTGCCGACGCTGCCGACGCTCCGAGCGCTGAAGAGGAATAGCGTGAGACCGGTTGGCGATTTGTTGCTAGCCTGATCAACTCGCTGCTCGCAGACGTTTGTAATTATGGGAAAAATTGTCGGTATTGACCTAGGCACCACCAACTCTTGCGTGGCTGTGCTCGAAGGCACATCCGCTTCCGGTGCCCCAGAAGTAATTGTCATCCCCAACGCGGACGGCGCCCGCACCACTCCCAGCGTTGTCGGATTCACGGCTTCTGGTGAACGCCTGGTTGGACAGGTTGCCAAACGCCAGGCAACGACCAACCCAGAGAACACCATTTACGCTGTGAAGCGTCTGATGGGGCGCAAGTGTAATGAGGGGGAAGTTCAGAAGCAGAAGGCTCTGGTCCCCTACCACATCGTCGAACACGACAACGGCGATGCCTGGGTAGAGGCTCAGGAGAAACGCCTCTCGCCTCCCGAGATCGCAGCGATGGTGCTCGGCGCGATGAAAGAGATCGCAGAGACCTATCTGGGCGAAGACGTGACTGAGGCCATCGTCACGGTCCCTGCTTATTTCGACGACGCTCAACGTCAAGCGACCAAGGATGCCGGAGCGATTGCTGGCTTGGACGTCAAGCGCATCCTCAACGAGCCGACGGCTGCTGCGTTGGCGTACGGTTTGGAGACGAAAGATGCCCAGACCATTGCGGTTTACGATCTTGGTGGCGGTACTTTCGATATTTCGGTGTTGGAGATCTCGGAGGGGGTATTTAACGTCAGGGCGACCGGTGGCGACACCCATCTAGGTGGTGAAGACTTCGACATTCGCATTATCGATATGCTCGCCGATGAGTTCAAGAAGACGAACGAGATTGAGCTCCGCGAAGATCGCATGGCGTTGCAGCGCCTCCGGGAAGCGGCGGAAAAAGCGAAGCATGAGCTGTCGTCGTCTCTGAAGACGGAAATCAACATTCCGTTTATCTCCACAGGTTCTGACGGCCCCTTGCATCTGGAGCGCTCCTTCACCCGCAGTGATCTCGACATCCTCTGTTCCGATCTCATCGAGCGCACTATCGACGCCTGTCGAGTGGTGTTGAAAGATTCGGGCCTCAAGGAGAGCGCTATCGACGAGGTGGTGCTGGTGGGCGGCATGACACGAATGCCTGCCGTGCAGAAGGCCGTCAAAGAGTTCTTCGGCCGGGGGCCGAACAAGGGCGTGAACCCGGACGAGGTGGTGGCCACGGGTGCCGCGGTCCAGGGGGCAGCCCTCGGTGGCGACATCGACGAAGTGCTGTTGCTCGACGTGGCGCCGCTATCCATCGGTGTCGAGACAGGCGGCGGGGTGTTCACGGCATTGATACCGCGCAACACGACTATCCCGACCGAGAAGAGCGAAGTGTTCACGACTAGTTTGGACAACCAGCCCTTCGTGCCGATTCACGTATTGCAGGGCGAGCGTGAGATGGCGGAGGACAACCGAAGCCTGGCGCACTTTGAGCTGACGGGTATTCCGCCAGCACCCCGTGGCGTGCCCAAGATCCAGGTGACCTTCCGAATCGACTCGGATGGCATTCTTGCCGTCGAGGCGACGGATCTTGGTACCAGTCGGACTCAAGCCATCAATGTGACACCCAGCAGCGGGTTGAACGAGGCCGAGATCCAGCGACTGCTGGAAGAAGGCGAGCGCTTCAAGGAAACGGACCAACTCCGTCGCGATCTAGCGGAGGTGAAGAATCAAGCGAACACGCTGATCTACACGTCCGACCAGGCGCTTGAGGGCTACAGCGATCTACTCGAGGCCGACAAGGTCACCGAGATCCAGGAGCTCATTGATGTGCTGCGGGAAGCTCTCGAGACGGAAGCCGATCTCGGCGCCATTCGCGAAGCCTACACCTTGCTAGAAAATGCCACTTTCGCCATCGCTGAAGCGATGTACGGAGTGGACGAAGAAGAGTACGGCGAAGAGGGCGAAGCGGAAGCATCCGAATGACGCTTGAGTCCTGAATCGCTTGAGTCCTGGGGGACCAAGTCGTAACGGTCTCACATGAGACTGGGTCTGGGTGAGCCGTGAGCCTCGCGAAGGTGCCGGAAAGATACGGCCCGTACAGCGTCATCGAGGAGTACGAGAACGGACCGGTATTTCGTAGTCTGCGGATCAAGAGCCATGGCGTAGAGGGCTTCGAAAAGCGCTTGGTGGTCAAAGAGCTGCAGCCGCGCTACGGCGAATTCCAGAAAGCGCGCGACTATTTTGTCGAGCAAGGCCGCAGCGCGGTCCGTTTGCGTCACCGGAATTTGGTGTCGACCTTCGATGTGGGCACGCTGGCCCCGGAATATCCTGAGCGGGTTTTCGTGGTGCAGGAGCACATCAGCGGCGTGTGCCTCGCGGATTGGCTCGACGCCCTGGATGCGAAGGGCGAGCGGTTTCCCTTGGAGCTCGCGCTGTACCTCATCGCAGAACTCGCCCGCGGGCTCGATAGTGCTCACCGACTTCGGGACGACAATTTACGGCCGGATGCTGCCACCCACCGCTGGCTGACGGCCGCGGATGTTTGGCTCACTCGCGATGGCGAAGTGAAGTTGGCGGATTTTGGCCTGACGTCGACGGCCTTGATTCGCAGCGCGAGTGTTGACGAGTTGCCGCTTGCCATGGCACGGGACATTGCCTCGCTGAGTCCCGAGCAACTCTGCGGGAAGCCTTTTGGCCCCTGGAGCGATATCTTCGGTTTGGGGGTGTTGAGCTACGAGCTACTCAGCGGTGTTTCGCCGTTCCTGGAGGGGAGTCCCGCGGAAACGGCGGCGCGGGTAGTGGAAGGCGGAGCGCGACCCCTGCAGACTGTTCAAGCGCTGCCGGAGGACATTGGCTTGCTGATTGATGGTTGCCTCAGCGCGTCCGTCGAGAATCGTCCTCGGGAAGCGGCGCTGATCTATGAAGGCATATCCTCGTCTGCGCGGCGAGCGGGCCTTCGGGGAGGGCAGTTCGCCCTGGCGAAATTTATTCGGGATTCCTACGACACCTCCTCGGCGCCTCCCCCGTTGGCGTCGGCGCTGGATCGGGACGCCAGTCTGCGGCCGTCCTTGCCCGTAAACGTGCCGGAAGTGGATTTGTTGGGCGCTAGCGGCGTCGTAGCTGGAACTCATTGCGACGGAGCTCTGCTCGCGGTGACTGGCTGTCCCGGGCAAGACTGGGATCGCGAGGCTGCGGGCGTTTTGCTTGAGCGCTGGGGCGGGATCCGCATCGATGTCCCATCCGGCGCCTTGCTGGGCTGGTTCGGAACAGGCGCCGGCGGGAATGCGGAGGCCGCGGTTCGTGCTGGCCTGGGACTACTACGAGTGCTGGCAGACGGTGGCTCCCCCAGCGTTGGCATTGATTGCGGGCAGCTATCGATTTCTGGGGGCCGGCCTGTTTCCGATGCCAAGCTTGCCCGGCTCAGCGAGTCGGCCGAAGCCCTCGCTGGGCGGTCGGAGTCGGCGCTGATGGTGAGTACAGCTGTGGCGGGACCACTGCGCTCCTTCTACGATCTCAGCAGAGAGGGGTCTGAAGCTCCCAAGAGTTGGCGCGTTGGCGATCCCCGCTGCTCTTCGGCAGAGTCTCGATTTGTCGGACGTCGCGCCGAGTTCAAAGCCATCAGTGAATGTCTGTCGCGCGCCTCTAGACGAAAGCTTCAGGTGGTCGCGGTGGTGGCGGGGGTGGGCATGGGAAAATCGCGGCTGCTCGCTGAGGCGGGGCGTCGCATGAAACGCGCTCAGCTCGATGTGGGTTACTACGTAGCGGGCTGTGCAAAGCTGGACCAGCGGCCCTACGCGGCCATCGCGGCCATGTTGGGCCAACTGTGTGGAATGCAACCCACTGATTCCCTCGAGCGAGTGGCAAGTGTCGAGCCCAGGTTGCGGACGCTGGGCTTGGAGAGTTCCCAAATCACGACAGCGTTGGATCTCCTGCGGGGTACGGCGGATCTCACAGCCGTGGCCGTAGGGGCTGCGTTCACGGAGATCCTGCGGAGCCTCAGCAAGGATCGGTTGCATGTGCTGTTCTGGGATGACGCTGACGAGCTCGACCGGGAGAGCTTGGCGTTGCTCTCGGTGATCAGCGGCGAGCTGAGCGGATCTCGATTGGTCCTTGGCTTTGCCGCGGTTACAGCCCTCGCCACAGAAATGGGCGCGCTGCCCATCTTGATACCTCTCCTTGAGCCCAAGTTTGCCGAAGAGCTCTGCCGGGCCCGGCTGGGAGCGGCCGCGTCGGCAGCCCCGGGCGTAGCTGTCGTGATGTCAGCGGCGGACGGAAACCCGGCTCACCTCGAAGTCGCGAGCGATCTGTGGCTCGAGCTGCGTGCTGGATCGGCGTCGGTGACCCGTCCGGATATACTCCAAGGGACTGTGGAAGAGCTGATGCTCGAACGGCTCAGCAGATTGGGCGCCGCGGTGTCGGATTTGGCGCTCGCTGTCGCGGCCTTGGGATCTCCGGTCGACGTGGCCGTCGCGGCACAACTGCTGGGTGTGACGGTGTCGGAGCTTCACCAGCACGGTGGCGCGCTAGAGGCCGCGGGTTTGGCTCGCCGCAATCCACCGACGAGCATCAGTCTCAGTTCCGGTCTATCGCGAGCGCTCCGTGCGGCGGGCTCCCCGCGACTGACCCTGTTGCGAGATCGTTCCGGAGAGGCGCATACCGTCGTGTATGGGCGACTCAGTCGCTTTGACCGAAGCCAGCCATGAGTTCCGGCGGCTTGAGGCGCAGCTAAATGTGGGTACACTCCGCAGGTGCACCTACACTGTAGGCAGACCGTGGCTGGAGCGATGCCGTGGCTCGACGGGTGTCCGCCGAACACAGCGATCAGGCGGAGGCGGATTCCGGGGCGGGGCCGACGATAGCGTCGCCACTCACCTTGGCGAGGGCCGGGCCATTGCTCATCCACAGAGAGATTGTTGTGGTGCGCGCAGGGAAACTCGTATCGATCCGTAGGATCCTTCCCTGACGGCCATCATCGAGGAGCACCATCTGCCCGGTAGTCATCAAATGCTGTAGCTTCCCCCGTCTTGCCATGACGTTGAGTATAGGCCCATTGCCTACACTCGCCAGTTTTGGGAGGTGCATCGCCCCCGACGAACCCGGTTGAGTCCGAATGGAAAAGGCCAACGATATGGAATCGTTCTGTAAGTTGCGATTACATCTACTGAACACAGGGCTTGTTCAGCAGAGGGCCCTTGCGGTCAACTGCTGAACAAGCCCTCGTGCGCTGACAAGCGGCCTTGTGACCGACAGTGGTTCGGGCGCCGGAGCACTGTCGGTGAGCCTCGTCTAGAGAGCTAGCTGCTGTTCTAAAGCGGCCAGGTGAGCCGTGACTTCCGGGTCCATGGCTTTCAGGCTCTCAACGCGCCTCACGGCGCTCATCACTGTGGTGTGATCGCGATTTCCGAAGGCCCGCCCGAGTTCCGGGAAGCTACAGCTCAAGCGTTTCCGGCAGAGATACATCGCTACCTGACGAGCGAAGGCGACACTGCGGTGTCTGTCCTTACTCAGTAGTTCGGCGTTGGTGAGCTTGAAGTGGCTGCACACTGCTTTCTGGATCTCTTCGACACTGACCACCTTGGCGCGTTGGGGAGCTGCCTGCCGTAGCTCGTGGCTGGCGAAATCGTAGGTGATGGCTTGGCCGGTTAGCGAGGACTTCGCCGCGAGGCGTATCAAGGCGCCTTCGAGCTCTCGCACGTTGCTGTGAACCGTCTGGGCCAGCAGCACCGCTACATCGTCGTCCAAATTGATGCCCTCGAGAGCAGCCTTCTTGCGGACGATCGCGACCCGGGTCTCAAGCGCTGGTGCCTGGACGTCAGCCACGAGGCCGGACGCAAATCGAGAGATCAAGCGATCCGGCATGCGCTGGAGCTCGTGCGGGTACTTGTCACTAGACACAACGATGGACTTGTCCGCGTCGTGCATCGCATTGAACGTATGGAAGAACTCTTCCTGGGTCTGTTCGCGGCCCGCGAGAAACTGAATATCATCCAGCAGGAGGAGATCACAGCGGTCGCGGTAGCGCCGACGGAACTCGTCCATTTTGTGATGCTGGAGCGCCTCGATGAATTCGTTGGTGAACCGTTCGGCTGATACATAGAGGATCATTGCATCGGGCCGGGCAGCCTTTACCTGGTGCGCGATGGAGTGCATCAAGTGGGTCTTGCCCAAGCCGGTCCCCCCGCAAATGAACAGCGGATTGTATCGAGGGCCGCCACCCCCAGCCGACGCGATAGACGCGGCGTGGGCCAGGGCGTTGGACGGTCCCACAACAAAGTTGGGGAAGGTGTGCATTGGGTTGATGGGATCGCCGAGCGCAGCCCCAGAGCGGGGCATGGCTCGGGGGCGCGACGAAGGAGCCGATCGCGATCCGGGGTATGAGGACGGATTGGACCGCGAAGGAGGAGCTTCAGAAATGCTCGCCGCGCCCACTGCCGGACGCTCTTCGCGTTCGATCGTGCCGCTGCCTCCGGCGCTGGCCTCAGGCGGAGCACTGGCACTAGGCGCCGCCACCGGCGTCTCCAGCTTCGCGCTGATGCTCCAGGCCACTTGAATGGCCTCCACGGCCTCATTCCCTGCGGCTGATAAGCTTTGTCGCAGGCCGTCCGTTAGAGCCGGGACGAAGTGACTCTTGACCCAATCCCGAACGAACTCGTCTCGGGCAGTGAGTCTGAGGGTGAGGGATCCGCCCTCGCCCTCAGTCAGCCCGCCGAACTCAACGCTGCAGAACCACTGGTCAAATGAGGCTGGAGACCGATCTCGCGTGTAGGCGATGGCGTCGGCCCAGAGTTTAGAATCTTCTAACGGCATATTGTTCGGAGCGGATGGCAAAACGACAAACGGAACAGGGGCTCAACAACTTATCCACAGGGTGTGGACGTTCGCCCCCAACGATTTGAAACGACGGGGAGAGAAGTTGAGCAACGGAGCCAGGTCTAGAGGGGTGGGGTCGTGATTAGGAAAGTGCGTATGGGGTCCGCGAAGGGTCGGCAAGAAAGCGGTCGGCCGGTGAGCAGCGGCGGTCGGCGAAAAAGCGAGGACAAAACGAATGGCTGAAGGGTCGGGGAGTCGGGTTCAGGCTGGCGGGTCAGGAGCCGTGTCGTTTAGAAACGTCAGTCAAGCACCCGGAAACTGCGCGTGCTCCGCATGTCCGCGGTTCCACCCATCATCCACTTTCGCCAGGCACAGATAGCTGTGCTGCTCCTCTCCCTCTGATGTGCCGACGTTGCCTAGCAGGCGGTCGGTTTTGTGTTGTCCCGAGCCACTGACTCGAAGACCGTATTTGTTACCTACTGAATTTAGAACGTTCTGAGAACTGCGACGTGCTGAAAAAGTGACGTACTGAAAAAGTGATCGGGTAACGCGGGCCGATTGAAGATTGGCGACCGTTGCGGCTGTGCGTTGCGGCTGTGCGTTGCGGCTGTGCGTTGCGGCTGT
>SPKZ01015603.1_pt1 | contig 21729 bp, 14 predicted proteins | sample 2456571 | NCBI WGS metagenome assembly SPKZ01 (sample SAMN11192286, study PRJNA482655) | marine metagenome | biome: ENVO:00000447; feature: ENVO:00000244|ENVO:00000211|ENVO:00000569|ENVO:00002023; material: ENVO:00002151; isolation source: ocean water from marine abyssalpelagic zone ... | reverse complement strand
AAATCTACATTATCAGAAGTAATGGCTTTAATTCAGCGTTACCTGAGCTAGAGGTTAAATTACCACCTTGACGGGTGGTACCAATAACTGTCACTGGTGACAAGCTATCTAACGTTGGGCGGGTAATCGTTTGCGATGCAGCAAAGCGAGCCACTAAGTCATCGTTAATTTCTAATTTAAGGCTTAAACTCGGTAATAATGCTTCATAATCAGTGCTTGTAGAGATTGACTCAGCGGCGCCATAACTTGGTAACATTTCTGTTCTATCAAGAATATTAAGCTCAGTAACCGGCTCATCGGTACCATCTATATCTACATCGGTTGCTTCATAACGAAAACCTGTGGTAGCTGATAGTGGCATGCCTGCCAATTCAGTTTCAAAATCAAATTCAACATATAATGAAACTGTTTCTTCGGTGATTTCAAATGATTTGTTGCGTTTAACGGCGTCAAAACTGATGTCATTACCATTAGCCGCTGAATAGGCTTCTAAGAAAGCAAAGTTTGCTTCACCATCATGGGCTAGCCATGAAGTAGGCATACGACCACTACCACTTACGTCACCTAAAAAATCACTACCGGCGTCAAATACATATTGTGAAAAAGCCTCCATGTTTGGCTCATCTGGATAACCACAAAACGCACAATGAATACCTTCACCTTCATTATCCCAACGATCAAGCGTTTTGGTTTCTGACGAGTACATAGCACCAAATTTAACGGCTACTAAGCCACTGTCGCCATCATCAAGCCAAGTACTATCCCAGCGAAATTGATCAACGGTATCTTCAACCGCCCAGCCACGACGTAACATTACATGGGCTCGACTGTTTGCTGCATCAAGATGGTCTGCAACCCCAGCACCAGGTTGATAGTCTACATGACTAGGATCTAAATAAGCCACGCCATCTATTTCTTGTTGACCACTATAAATAGCGGCATTGGCGCTAGCAAACTCACTGGCGTACGGTAAAATGTTACCATCTATTTGATAACGTACTTGGTTAGCATAACCAATTAATGATAACTGATCGCCTCGGCCATTATTTGCTGCACGTTCGGCACTTGAATGGCTAATATCAAATGTCATATTAAAATTGTCATTTACATCCCAATCAAAATTTAAACCTAAGGCACTTGATTCGGTTAAGCGGTCAAATTTCTTCGCATGCATATCTGTTGCTAGACCCACTTCTTGATATAAATCGATAACCGTACCGTTAGCATCAACCGTTGCGCCAGCAGCATCACCAAAACCTTCAATGTTCGGTGCGGTAAACCAATGACCATAAGAGGTGGTATTAGTTTCAACATCAAAGTCTGAATATAAGGCATCAGCAGTTATAATAAGGTTATCAGTAGGTGCATATTGAATCACTAAATTAGCATTGGTACGCGTACGTTCTTCAGTGGTAACTTTATGATCATAATTACGTGGCGAAAAAATATTACCGGTATACGCCTGGCCACTTTCTGTTTGTGGGTTAGGCACTCCAACGTTTTCTAACCAACCATCAGTTTGTGCTTGGTTTAAGCGGGTTTTACGTTCTTGATGTGAGAAGGCAAACAATACCCCTAAACTGTCCTCATTGAAGGTATTACTGATTAACGCTGACACTTGCGGTGTGGTTTCTTCACTGTTTTCATCATAAACGCCCTTGACACTACCGGCAAATTTAAAGCCGCTAATTGCAAAAGGACGAGCGGTAGATATATTAACGGTAGAACCGATACCACCCGATTGCATGGTTGCTGTAGATGTTTTGTGAACATCTAAACTTTTCACCAGATCTGAAGAAATAGTATCAAAGCTAAAAGCACGACTTTGGTTTTCTGAAGCCATTTGACGACCGTTTACCAATACCGTATTAAATTGCGGACCAAATCCACGGACAGTGATTAATTGCCCTTCGCCGCCTGAACGATCAATTGAAACACCAGTGATGCGTTGTAATGACTCTGCTAAGTTAGTATCAGGAAATTTACCAATATCTTCAGCGGAAATAGAATCTACTACGCCACCAGCTTCTCTTTTGGCATCCATGGCACGACCTAACGCACCTCTAATTCCCCTAACTTCAATAATTTCTGTTTCTTGTGTTTCAGTTTCAGCCACTGCAGGTAAGGCTGCAACTGTGCTAAGTACTAGTAGTACCGCACTTGAAACTTTATTTTTTTTATAATTAGCCATGTCGTTATTTCTCTCAAAACTTGGATCTATTAAAATAGATAACTGCCCACTTTCGCTAATATCAGTTTTCAAGCCTGTATTTTTAAGCATCAATTGCAGTGCTTTCATAATTGAATACTGTCCAGATACTGGATTAGTTTGCTTTCCTTCCATTTTATCTAATGGGAAAAGCAAGGTTATATCCGCTTGCTCGGCAAAATTTATTAGTGATAAGTCGGCCCTTTGTCTGGGAATATTAAACTGCACTTTTTCAACTCTTTCTTGTGCGATAACCCAACCGCTTGATAGGCTAAAAATCAGCATAAAAGATAAGAACTGTAAATGTAACTTTTGATATTCCGAGTGTATAGATTTTCGCCATACACTAAACAAAGACGACTGGCCTTTTATTTTCCACCATAACTTTTTTTTAATTTTTAAAATTAAATTTTTTGGATGATTAATCATGTTTTATTTTAATGCTGCCTTTATACTTATGTTTTTTAATATTTGTTTTTAAGTATGAATCGATAGGGTATTACTTTTGTTTTTAAGTTAACTAATTGTTATATTTAAATAATAATTACAATTAGTGACTAGTGCTCAATGATGTTTAATCTAAATAAATTATTATTATAAAAAACCTTATTACACTTATCCTGTTGATTACAAGCTTTTCACGTTGTCCACCATTTTAATCATTGCCAGTAAAACAATAATAGCTTGAAAATGAACTAAAATTAATTCTAATTATACTGGTGGATTTTTATAGCTCAATCGTCCTGTTAATATGCGAGTTAAATTGTTAGCTCGATTAAAAAATATTATAGCTATTGAGTGGGGCTTAATGTCAAAAGATACCTTATTTTATAAAGCATATTTAACCTCGAGAGAAAGTCTTTCACGGTTAGTTTCCCGTATTGTGCCACCACATGAAATTGAAGATATTGTTCAAGAAACTTATGTTCGTATTTGCCAAATAGAAAATAAAGAAGGCATCAACTCTCCTAAATCTTTTATGCATAAAACAGCGCGAAATTTGGCGTTAGATTATCAAAAGCAAGCCAATGTTAGACTTGTTGAGGGTGTCGAAAACATGGAAGCCTTAGAACAATTATTGTCAAATCATGATAAAGATGAAATGTATGAAAATGCCTTAACCAACAATGAGTTTTCTCATTTTTGTGAAGCTGTTAGGTTATTACCCGTTCAATGCCGTAAAGTATTTGTGTTAAAAAAAGTTTATGGTTATTCGCAGCGAGAAATCGCTGTTCAATTAAATATTAGTGAAAGTACTGTGGAAAAACATATATCAACTGGCATGAAACGTTGCACATTGTTTATGCGTAAAACGCAAAATACAGTGATTAAAAAAAGTGGCGCATCTTCGCATGCTGTAACAGGAGGCACTTATGAGTAATATTCATCACCTTCATAAGTACAACAATATTCACGATGAAGAAAAACGTTTAGATGATGCTAGTGATTGGATAGCAAAAATTGATAGAAACCTCACCGAGGCAGAAAAAGCAGCGCTACAAACTTGGTTATTGTTAAATACTAAAAATACTGAAGTATTATTAGAAGTTGCTCATTTGTGGGATAAAATGGATGACTTAGGTCGTTTATCAGATTTGTTTCCACAAGCATCGCCAAGTACCACCAAAAAACGCCCAGCATGGTTAGGCGCAATTGCCGCATCGGTCATTTTTATCATCAGTATAGGCTTTTATCAAAATAGTGTTAACTTTTCACCATTTGGTCATGCAGAGCAAGCGACGGTTATCGTCATGCAAATGAATTATCAAACAGGTATTGGCGAAAGTAATACCATTCACTTGCCTGACAACAGTGAAGTTATTTTAAATACCAATAGCTTTGTGCAAGTCCGTTATACCTCTTCGGCAAGAATTATTGATTTACAACGAGGTGAAATTCATATCAAGGTTGCTCATGATAAGTCTCGTCCATTAAGTGTTATCGCTGGTGGTAAAGTGATTCAAGCAGTAGGTACTGCATTTAATGTGGAAGTTCGTAATGACATAGTTGAGCTTATCGTTACCGATGGCAAAGTATTAGTTGCCGCAAAAAATAAGGCGGTAGCGATAGCTGATATTGATGAAATGGCTAAAAGATTGCCGAGCAACTCTCTGGCAATATCAAAGGGTGAAAAAATCAACTTAGACCTAACAGGTAAAATCATTGAAAAGGTTGTTAAAGTGGATCCTCTCGAAGTGGCTGCACGCTTATCTTGGCGCCAAGGTAATCTGATCTTTAGGGGCGAATCTTTGGCTGAGGCCATGGCTGAAATTGGTCGTTATACCGATATAACCTTTGAGCTGTCAGATGATGAACAATTAAAACATGTTCAAGTTGCGGGCATGTTTAAAACCGGTGATGTAACGGGTTTACTTGAAGTATTAAGTAACAACTTTAACATCAGTTATAAAAGAATTGGTAACGATAAAATTATTCTACATTACGCGGGCTAATAGCTAATTATTTTATCTAACACTGTCATTAATTTAAGCCTTTGAAATAGGCGTCCTCCCTGCTAATTGTTCAATTAGCTATTGCCATTATCTACTGGCAATAGCTTTGAGTTTTTTGACGAAAAATTTATAAACAGATAATAATATCACCATAATTTTTATGGTGAAGAAAATAAAAAAGGATAGAAATCAGTGAAAACCGACACCAAAAATGACTTTGAAAATACATTCCAAGTAACTGATGAGCAGCCAGGTTCCATTTTGTATGTGCTGTTTATCGCTTCAGTTGCCGCAATCGGTGGCTTCTTGTTTGGCTTTGACTCTGGTGTTATCAATGGCACCGTTACTGCGTTAGGCAATGCTTTTAATTCAAGCGATGTTTCTACCGGTTTTAATGTTGCGTCTGTTTTGTTAGGTTGCGCATTGGGTGCTTTAGCGGCAGGCCCGTTATCTGATCATTATGGGCGTAAAGCAATTATGATCATCACTGCGGTTATTTTTGCCATTAGCGCATTTGGCTCGGGCATTTCGGATAGTTCTATTGAATTCATTCTCTATCGATTATTTGGTGGTTTAGGTATTGGTGCCGCGTCTGTTTTAGCGCCAGCCTACATTGCAGAAGTTGCACCGGCAGCCATCCGTGGTCGCTTGGCTACCCTGCAACAATTGGCTATCGTTTTAGGTTTATTTACTGCCTTTTTAAGTAACTACCTAATAGCCACTGCAGCAGGTGGTGCTGAAGGTGTTTTTATGCTTGATATTGCCGCATGGCGTTGGATGTTTTGGGTTGAACTTATTCCTGCAATATTATTTTTTGTTGGTGTGTTATTTATTCCTGAATCACCACGTTATCTAGTTGCTCAAGGAAAAATAGCGCAGGCTAGACGCATTTTTAAAAAAATCAATGGTACTGACGCTAGCCAACAAATAGAAAAAGTACAAGCGTCATTACATAGCGATAAAAAAACCAGCATTAGAGATCTGTTTATCGAAGGACAGAAAAAAATTCATCCGATTATTTGGGTCGGTATCGCCCTTTCGGTATTTCAACAATTTGTCGGTATCAATGTCGTTTTTTATTACGGTTCAGAAATTTGGCAAGCTGCAGGTTTTGACGAATCTCAGTCTTTATTGATAAATGTACTTACGGGCACTACGAATATTATATCAACCTTCATTGCTATCGCATTAGTGGATAAAATCGGTCGTAAACCATTACTGCTTGTTGGTAGCGTTGGTATGTTTATCAGCTTAGGCGCATTAACGTATATTTTTGGTACCGCAGGCTTTGATGAAGTAGGTAAATTAGCGTTAACAGGCAATATGGGCACCTTCGCCTTAATTATGGCAAATTTATTTGTCGTATTTTTTGGACTAAGTTGGGGACCTATTGTTTGGGTGTTATTAGGCGAAATGTTTAATAATCGTATTCGTGGTGCGGCACTGGCCATTGCGGCAAGTGCACAGTGGTTAGCTAATTTCACCATCACTATGACCTTTCCTATTTTATTAGGCAGTGTTGGTTTGTCAGGGGCTTATGGTTTATATGCCATTTCTGCATTTATTAGTATTTTCTTTGTTATTAAATACATTAAAGAAACACGTGGTCTTCAATTAGAAGATATATAATAGCCGTTTGTTAGATTGGTAAAATGCCAAGTGAAGTAATGAATTGACTAATTTATTACTTCACTTAGTATTAGTATCGGGTGATTTTCCGCATTCACCGGCAGGAATATCACCATGTTCAATTAACCATAAGAAACTTTGCAGCGAGATGTCTATCATGTTTTCAGCTTCTTTTGCCCACGGTTTTCTATAACCAATAAAAATAGTATGCCCTTCAAGCGATGCCGTAATAAAAATACTTAAACGCTGTGCCTGGCACTCATTTAGTTTAGGATTAATCTCTCTAATAACATCGGCAACTAATACACGGTACTTACCATACATACGATCCATAATTTTACTTATGTGTTTGTCATGATTGGCCATACTCCAAAGTTCAGGGAAAAAAACGGTGGTATGCTTAGTTTTAATATCTTTTAATACTGTTTTTATTATTTTTATGAATTGCTCTTTAGGGGCGTATTGTCCTCTAAACTTTTCAAATGCATCTAAATAATTTTGAATAACTTTATCAAGCAGTGCCTCTAATAATTTATCTTTAGAGGGAAAATAGTATTGTAAATTACCGACACTGACACCCGCTTTAGTTGCTACTTTACGCATTGAAAAATTGTGGTAACCACTATCTATCAACAACTGTTCAGCAGCCGCTAAAATAAGCTTTATTCGCTTTTCACCCTTGCTATAACCCTTGGCAGCGGTTTTGTAAGTCACATTAATCCTTTTTCGTGTATCACTAATTAATAAATATCTATGTTGTCTATAATAAATCAATTTCACCTAGAGTTAAATAAATTTCAGGTTGTTTTTTTTAGTACTTAATTGTATGAAATAAAAGAATAAAAAGTGTATTTTAATTTCATTAAAATAAAATACGTTCGCACTAATAAAAAAATACACTTGACCTAATTAATGCTTTGTTCTACAGTTGATTAACGCATTGACTTGTTCGGAAAATGAACGGAAAGTGCCGCTTTGATAATAAAGAAAATAGAAGGCAAAGCAAAAAGTGAGTTAGCACCTTGAAAATAATTACAAAGCTAACACTCTGTTAATTAATAATAAATTTAGTTTATTTTGGGGAAAACAAGATGTTTAAGAAATCAAAACTGGTTGTTTCAGTTGCCGCCTGTTTAGGTGTTTTTTCAGCAGGGGTATCGGCCTCTGTTATTGAAAAAATAGAAATAACGGCTCAAAAACGAGTGCAACCATTACAGTCGGTTGGTATTGCCGTGACTGCATTAACTGGCGATCAAATGGATGCGCTTGGTATGGAAAATGCCCAGGAAGTTACCGCAATGGCGCCAGGCGTTACCACCATCCAACCTAATGGACCATCGTCATTTTTTGTTAGTATTCGTGGCGTTGGTCAAAATGACTTCTCCGGCGACCATCAAGAATCTCCTGTCGCTATTTATCTTGATGAAGCTTATATCAGTGCCGCATCTGGTGCCGGCTTCCAATTGTTTGATATGGAGCGTGTCGAAGTTTTACGCGGTCCTCAGGGTACTTTATTTGGTCGTAATGCCACGGGTGGTCTGGTGCATTATATTTCAAAAAAACCCACTAGCGATTTTGAAGGTTATGCTAGTTTAATGCTTGGTGCTTATAACCAACGTAAATTTGAAGGTGCCGTGGGTGGTGGCTTAACTGAAAATATTTCAGGGCGTTTATCATTTGTTAATAATGAACATGATGGCTATATTGATAACCGTATTGGCACAGACCTTAATAACGGCAATGATTGGGGCTTAAGAGCACAATTATTGATTGAGAGTTTTGAAAATGTTAATTGGTTGTTAAGTGTACGCGCAGGCGATCAAGATATTAACTCTGGTTTTTTTGAGCATAGTTCCGCACGTTTAAACCCTACCACAGGTTTAGGTGAAGACTTCGATGGCTTAGATTTACAAGGGACAGGTGATTCTTTAGCGCCATCTTATCAAGATACTGACAATGATGTCCATGCAGGTGCTTACAATGTTATTGGCCACAACAGATTAGAAACAACGGGTATTACCAATAATATTTCATGGGATTTTGATGAATTTGAGATAACGTCTATTACTGATTACTCAACCCTTAAAAAAGATTACCTTGAAGACTCCGATGCGTCACCCAATGACTTTTTCGCATTTTTCTTGAAAAGTGATTTAAAGCAGTTTTCGCAAGAAATTCGTGTCTCTGGTTTTACCGACACGGTTGATTGGGTTGTTGGTGCCTTTTATCTTGATATTGAAGGTGAATTTTCCAACGGTGGTGCAGCGCAAAACTTTTTCTCAGCGCAATTTCCAGGATTTGGCCTTAATGATCCATCGTTAAATCACCTCGGTTTAAATACCCCTTTTGAGACAGAAACCAAAACTACAGCCTTATTTGCCCAAGGTGAATTCGACATTACTGAAACATTATCATTCACTGCAGGCATTCGTTGGTCTAATGAGAAAAAAGACACTGATTTAACTACGTATTTCTCGCTATTTGACTCTCCTACTAATTCTAATGTTGTTTCAAATGATGCCTTTGGTTTAGGCACTAATATTGATTATTTCCATTATGGCTCAGCGGGTGCTGGCGCTGGCGGTTTAGGTGAAGTGTTTGGTTTAACTGATCAAGGCAGCTATGAATCGATTGATGACAATTTAATTACCGGTAAATTGCAACTTGACTGGCAAGTGGATAAAGAAACCTTGGTTTATTTAGGTTTTAACCGTGGGGTAAAAGCAGGTGGTTATAACGCACCTGTTGACCCAACAGATCTGATCGATGGTAATTCGCTAAATGGTAGCGTTGAAAATATGAGGTTTGATGAAGAAATTTTAAATGCTTATGAATTAGGTCTTAAGTGGTCTTCAGCAGATGACAAATTAAGAATTAACAGTGCTGTTTATTATTACGATTATCAAGATTATCAAGCGTTTAGGTTAGAGGGGTTGACAACGTTTGTCTTTAATACTGATTCAACGGTTAAAGGTGCTGAAATTGAAGTTCAAGCAAATCCGCTAGAAGGTTTAGATATTATCGCCGGTGTTGCCTATATCGATAATGTTGTTGAAGATGCCTTTAGACAACCCGATGGTGAATTGCTTGATAGACGCGCAATTATGACGCCTGAATGGAATGCCAATGCCTTAGTACGTTATGAGTGGGATGTTATGGACGGTTTTATGGCGGTTCAACTTGATGCTACATACTTATCAGAGCATTATTTTCAACTTAAAAATGCGCCTGTAGGCCTTCAAGACGGATATATTCTCTCTAATGCGCGTATATCTTATACCAATGCTGAAGATACTTGGACCGTAGCTGCTTTCGTTAAAAACCTAGCTGATAAAGAGTATAGAACGATGGCGTTAGATTTATCAGGTTCTCCGGCACAAGCTGGCTTTGGTTTAACTGAAAGCTACTATGGTACGCCTCGCTGGTGGGGAGTTTCCTTTAAGTATAAATTTGAATAATTAGCGATTAATTATTGGTTTACCCCCTTTAGTTCATTAGATAACTAAAGGGAAAGTATGTAACGTTATTCAAGAACTAGGTTGTTATAACCTTGAGAGAAAATTATGAGTCAATATAAAATGTTAGTGGCAGGCGAGCTAGTTGAAGGGAGCGCCACCTTAGATGTTATTAATCCAGCCACTGCAGAGGTTTTTACTACTGTCCCAAGAGCAAATGAAGCGGATGTGATGAAGGCCGTTGCTGCCGCAAAAAGCGCACAAAAACTGTGGAAAAATGTCGCCGAATCAGAGCGCAGGGCTATTGTTAATAAAATTGCCGATGCCATCGCTGAAAATGCGGAAGCGCTAGCGAAAGCGATTACCTTAGAGCAAGGAAAAGTATTAGATTTTGCGCGCATAGAAGTACAATTTGCCGAAGATTTTTGTCGTTCATTAGCCTCACACGAATTTCCCGTTAAGATATTAGAAGAAACGGCAACGAACCGAGTTGAAGAACATCGCAATCCACTTGGTGTTGTTGCTGCTATTATTCCTTGGAATTTCCCATTATTAATCGCCGCTTATAAATTATCTCCTGCGCTGGTCACGGGTAATGCCATTATTTTAAAGCCGGCACCAACAACACCTGTTGCCACACTTATGCTGGGACAGATCATTGCTGACATTGTGCCAAAAGGTTTGGTCAGTATTATTGTTGATGATAATGATTTAGGTCCGGTACTAACGTCACATCCGGATATCGCTAAAATTTCATTTACCGGCTCTACGCCTACGGGTAAAGCTATTATGAAAAGTGCGGCGGATACCATGAAACGCCTAACACTAGAGCTTGGCGGTAATGATGCGGCAATTGTGCTTGATGATGCCGATCCAAAAACCATTGCCCCTGGTATTTTTGGCAGTGCATTTATCAATAGTGGTCAAGTGTGTATTGCCCTTAAACGCTTATATGTACATGAAGCTGTTTATGATGAACTCTGTGATGAAATAGCAACATTAGCAAAAAACGCTGTAGTTGGTAATGGTATGGAAAAAGGTGTGCAATTTGGACCGGTACAAAATAAGGCCCAGTACGAAAAAGTGCTTTCTTATATTGAAGCAGGTAAAGCACAAGGTACGGTGATCGCCGGTGGCGAGGCACCAAATCAACCAGGTTATGTTATTCCACTAACCGTTATAAAAGATTTACATGATGGTTGTAGTTTAGTTGACGAAGAGCCCTTTGGCCCAGTACTTCCTATTATTAAATATTCTGATTTAGATGAGGTAATTGCCAGTGCTAATAACAGCAAAATGGGTTTAGGGGGCTCTGTATGGTCATCTAATCTTGAGCGAGCATCAAAAGTGGCTGCTCAGTTAGAGACAGGGACGGTGTGGATCAATCAACATTGTGCTTTTGGCCCGCAAATACATATGGCACCCGCTAAAGAGTCGGGCATAGGTGCAGAGTGGGGCAAGGAAGGGGTTAAGGAGTTCACCGCTTGCAAAGTAATCAATATAAATAAGGCGTAAATGTTAAATATATTTGGCTTTATTGCTCGGTGCGATAAAGCCAAAAAGTTGTATTCTCTTTATGTTATACCAATTACACTAATTAATTGCTCAGCTTAGAGTTACATTAGCGAGCTTAGAACAAACAAAATGAGTTAAACATAGTTATTCTATATTTCATTAATTTTGAGCCGTTATCAGTTCGCTAATGAACTCCCAAGGGGCGAGTTTAAAAGGCTTATATGCGGCGTTATTGATTTCGACAAGGGAATAACCATTCTCTTTAATCAATGCCTTGCCTCTAAGCCTTTTAGCTCTCGCTAAGTGGTCAATTAATTAATGTACTTGGTATTAGTTAATGTTCGTTGCATGTTTTTTGCCTTGTAGGTTTATGCGTTCTCTACAAGGTTTTTTTGTACTTTATTTTATCTAAAGTAGACCACTAGAAAGTATAAATAGGGTGAAAGTCATGTGGCTTGGCTCAAACTAGCGCAGGCATGTCACTCGCGGTTAGTCAATATTGTTTAATTTTTTTAATTGCTCACTCAGTACATCAACGGCATTTTTATTATTTATTTTCCATATACCTAGCGGCTGTTCTGTCGTAATAACTACTTCTTTTTTATCAATAAAACTGCCATTAACAACAGGGCGTTGCGCGGAGCCAACAAGACGGTCTTTTTCCTGGTGCGCTAATATTTGATCTGGCCATGCCCGTCTTTCTTGCCAAAAAGGATGCTCTGGCCAACGAGATTCCATCTGATAAAAGTCTCTTCCTACTCGAGCGAAACGGTAAAATAAGTGTTGTAAACGATCAAAATAGAATTTTTCGGCTAGCGCTTTGTTCTCTGGCTTATTCAGTATGGTATTAATGACTACAGGGGCAATAAATGCCGCGGAAAGGGATAAGAAAATGCCACTACCCGACAGCGGATCGCCTGACATTGCCGCATCACCGACACATAAGTAACGATCTTTTATCGGGTATTTATTGAATAGCGGTGTGCTTGAGCGTGCTAATACTTTTCCTTCAGGCTCAATAAAAGGGGTGATATGATCTAGCTCTGGTCTTGACAATACCAGCTGATTAATAAAAGTTGAGAGTTTTTCTTTTCCAGAGCCAGTATTGCTTTTAGCGCTAACCGATACTTGAGTGAAAATATTACCTTGGCCATTATTTGCTAACCACAACCAGCCACTTTCAATACTTATTGCTATCGCTTGTGGCGACATTAATTGTGTGTTTGACGTCTGCCAGTTTTGACAAATAGACAGAGAGTCAACGCCTCTTATATGTGAATCTTTAGAAAGTGGTGCCGCTCTGCCTCTTGCTTCGACAACAAAATCAGTGCGAAAGGTTTTTCCTGATTTACATGATATCAAGCAGGCAGTAGGATGGGTTGCTACTGTGGTTATGGTTTCAGGGTAAAAAGGGATATTGGCTGCGGCTAAATCTTTTAATAATGCGCTATCAAAAGAGACTCTTCTGATCAGCCTTTCAGTATTGGCAGCACTGTGAATACCATTCCAACTTACACTACGAGGAATGGGTGAACTGATTTCTTTTAAAGTATGTTGTAAACCTAAAGTAGACAGCGCTTGAAATACTCGCTCTGAAAGGCCTTCAGTGACATTATGCGCTCTAATGTTGGCGATAACACATACTTTGTAACCCATTTTAGCTAAGCCTATTGCGGTAACAATACCGGCAGGGCCGCAGCCAAGTACCGCTATTTCTGACTGTGATTGATTTATCATAATAACACCCTGCTTTTGCTATTCGCTTGCGAGCCCTGATAACTGGATTTTTGTCTTAAGCTTTGCATAATAGCATCTTGTTCATAGTGTGGGTTTTGCGCTTTTATTTGCGTAATTGATGCGGTAACAGAGGCGCAGCCGATACTTGCACCAGCAGGGCCACAATGAGGTTTACCCGAATAACCACCAAAATCAGCTTGGCTGGAATTGAGCCAAGAAATCTCACCTTGTTGACACCGAGCATCACCAGTCGCTCTGATCATGCCGTTATAATTTGACGGATATACTGGCTCCCCTTGAGAAGGCGCGGCCGCAACGACTATGATCTTGTTGGCTAGTGCTAGTTCGCAACTATCTCTTAAGACACTTCTATCATTGCGTAAGCCAAAACTCATATTGATAAGGTTAACGTTCATTGATATAAGCCATTGTATTGCCTCGGCGATTTGAGCTGGCGAGCACACTAGTTTATCGTGAAAAACTCGGGCAGAGACAATCTCAACAAAGGTGTTACCGCCAATAATATTAGTGATGGCAGTACCGTGGCCTAATTGGTCTATAGTACTTGCTGTGTTGGTAAAATCCTCTGCTGCGAGTACAGGGAAACCATAAGCTGCAGGTAAACCGCTATCAATAATGCCCACTTTAACCATGGTATTCCTCTGCACTAATAATTTTCAAGCTTGATTGTGTTAGCTGAATTATCATATCAGCGTTAGCAATTGGTTTACCGCTATGGCTAACGATAAGTCGGGTGGTATTGGCAAATAGTTGGTCAATTTGTTCTATTATTTTATTCTCAGTCACTTTATCTGTTGCTGAGGTTGGTTAATCTAAAATGAGGAGAACAGGATCTCTAAGAAGTACTCTTGCTAATCCTATTCGCTGTTTTTCACCGCCAGAAAGTGCGGTGCCACGCTCACTGATTATTGTTTTTAATCCGGTAGGAAGTTTAAAAATAAGCTCTGCTAAGCCAGCAGAAATTGCGGCGTTGTATACGTCTTTTTCTGATGCTTGCGGCTGTCCATAGCGAATATTGTTAGCTAAGCTATCTCTAAATATAACGGGATCTTGTGGCGCAATGGCAATTCTTTTTCGCCAGCTCTGTACGTTGATATTGGCTAAGTTTATACCGTCAATTTCAATAGAGCCAGAACTGGGCAATAAATGGCATTGTAATAAATCAAGTAGTGTTGATTTACCAATACCCGTTTGCCCAACAATACCTACTTTACTGCCGGCAGGAATGTGTAGGTTTACATTATTGAATATTTCTGTTTCCAGCGTATGGCTAAAACATAATGCCTTTAAGGTGATATTACCAGCAAGTTGTTCGGGCAGCTCTTCTAAGTGAGCTTCATTTTGCGCCAGCGGTTGTTGGCGTAAATAACTGACTCGATCTAAACTAACCGTTAGCCGTTGCCAAGCCAAATAAAGCCCTAACAAAGATTGCAGTGGGCCAATAGCCATTGCTACGTATGCAGTAAATGCAATGAGGGAACCTAACGAAAAACTCCCGTCAATAACCCAATAGCCTCCAATTAAGAAGATAGCGGCACGAGAGAGTGACACTAAAGTGCTTGGTATTGCTGATGTCCAAAACTCTGTAATTTGTAATGAAATTAACTTGCCTAAAAAGCTATGGTTTAAATGTGATAGTTTATCTAACTCTTGTTTTTCAGCGCCTGCAGATTGAATAAATTTTATCACTGGTATTTTTTCGGCAAAAAATGACGATATATCGGCGGCACTTTCACGTACTTTGATATTTTTTCTCTCTACTTTAGGTCGCATTTTGAATAAGTAAAAAAGCTGAAAAGGTATCAAAATTAAAAGAATAAGCGATAATTGCCAATGCAGGTGAATCATCATTGCGGTTGCTGCGGTAAGCCCTAAAATAGCGGAGAAGGTTGAAAATAAGGTATCTACTGCGAAGCGTTGAATTTCTGCTATGTCACGATCCATCCGTGATGAAATATCGCCAACTCGCTGTTGATGATAAAAAGTACTGGGCAATTTTTGAAGGTGCTGAAAAACATCTTCACGTAAAGCGAAGAGTATTTTTCCTGATAATTTGGTATGTTTAATACGGTTGTAACCCGAGAGCAAGGTACTTAGAATGCCAACAAAAAATAATCCACAAGAATAGAGAAGTAAGGCGTCAAAATCTTTTTGTAATAGCCCTTTATCAATAATTTGTTTACTTATATAGGGAACACAGACCACTAAAGCGGTAGTAATTAAAGAGAATAAGGCAAGGAATATAACGTCACGTTTGTATCGTGCTAAAAAGCTATATAACCATGTTAAAGCAGCCCTTCTTGTCGGAGAAGGGCTGCTTAATGTGTGCGATTTAGACACTTAGATTCTTAACCTTTGCGTTTGAAAATAATGCTAGTTGACATAGAACCATCACCGGTAAGTTTAATATGCGCTAATTTTTTAAGTGTGTCAGGGTCATAAACAGCTACGCTATCTAGAGCGCCTGAAAGGTAAATTTTAGAGCCATCATGTGAAAAGTTAATACAATAATAAGTATGTGGTAAATCTACTGATCGTATTAATTTTTTAGTAATTGAATCATATTCATTTAAATCATTCATTGTACCGTAAACGCGATTCAATTGACCTGGACGACGTATTGAGGTAAATAACACACCTTTTAAAGGGCCAAAATCTTTTGCTTGTGCTTCTCCGGTTTTTAAGTTAACTACTTCATGACCCCAGATGTATTCAGCGTTGCTTAAATCACCTTCTTTACCATTGTATTTAGCTCGGCTATACATACGGTAAAATTCATTATTAACTTTACCCATTTGCCAAACAGTTAATACATCTTTAGCAGAGTAACCTGGTTGAACATCATTTAAGCTCGGTAAAATAACCTTATACTTACCTGAATGCATATCCATTAAGAAAATATCTTGTCCACCCATCACTAGCTCGCCGGATTCAAGCGTATCCATTGTCGCTATTTGTCTTGGTGCATCAAAGGTACGGCTAGTTTTTACCTTTAATCCTGCCGAGGTGTCGAATACGGCGATTTGAGGAGGTAGCATTTGATAATGATCACTCATCATTTTTACGCGGTTCTGATGGGTATAAATTTCTTTACCATCAGGGCTTATCGCAATTGAGGCGATTGATTTAACACGGATATTGTCAGTTGATTGTTGAGTTGAAAAGACCACGTCACAGTTATCAATATTAACACCGTATATTTCACTAAAATGATCCGTTAATATGTAAACGATAGAGTTGTCTGGCGACATCACTAAAGTGCCAGGCCCTGGGCCCGCAGGTAAGTCACATTGGCGAATTACTTCATTTTTTTGTAAATCAATAACATGAAGTGTGGTGTTTGGACGTGTAACGGTAATCAAAAACTCTTTTTCTGAGCCCTTCGCGGTAGATATTATGCTCTGTTCTTTAGTGCTTAAACTTTGGCAGCCGCTTAATAGTAAAGCGACACCGCTCAACAATAAAGTGTGATAAAAATTGCTATTCATTATTATTATTCCTTTTCTTCAGGGTATACAGATTCAAGATTGCGCCAATCTTTAGTTGCTGAATCGGCATTTTTTGACCAATCAGGGTAGGTGTTCATCATGTCTGGTACTTGTGCTGGCCACCAGCAGGGATCTGAACAACCATATAAATCAGCTTCCATTGGTTGGCATAAACCAGAGACGCTACCAAACATATCAACTTCCCAGCCGGGGTCTGTGGTAGCAGTACAACCGACAGGAGATTGCATCGCCATTACTTCATCAAGGTCATCATTTTTTAGTGCTTCATTAACTTTATGGGCTTTGCTGTTTATTGCTTTTAAGTGTTTCATGCTTGAGCTTTCCTAGGGGCTATATAAGTATCGTAAAAACCTGGGTTGTGTTCCATAATTTCTGTGTATACATAAATGCCGAAATCAACCCAATCTCTCATTAAATCGCAGTAGTGAAAGGTAGGTTTGGCAGGGTCGCCATAACGAGCGTAACTTTCATGGTAGCAACCGCCCGCACATAAATTGCGTATATGACAGGTGGAACAACCTAGCTTACTTTGTTCTAATCTTTTATTTAAAAAATCGTTTAATACCGGTTTATCTAAACCCTGTTTAACATCACCTAATAAAGGGATATCTGAACCAGTGAAACGATGACAAAGATTAAGGCCACCTTCATGATCTACGGCAACCATACCGACACCAGCACCACAAGGAAGCGCTTTTTTAGTTCCTTCGTGAATATCCGTTATCAGTTGATGTAAATTTGAAAAACCAATGGTTTTATTTTCTAGCGCTGCGGCTAAGTATTTTTCACCCAACTTTTTCATGTTATTAAATACATCTACCAACTCTTCAGGTTTTAGATTGTAATCAGAAATATCACCAGAGGTTACTGGCGCAAAACCTACCTCACTAAACCCTAGCGTGTTGAAAAGGTGATCCCAAATAGTGTCAATATCAGTAATACCTGTCGTTAATGTTACGCGTGCGCCTATCGGCCTACTTTTATAACGAGATAACAGCATTTTTGCTTTCTTCGCTACGGTATCATAAGTACCCTCTCCGTTAACTGATATTCTATTACGATCATGATAGGCTTTTGGGCCATCAATACTGATTGATAAACCAACATTGTGTTTATCAAAATACTCAACATGTCTTTCAGTTAATAACGTGGCATTGGTTGTCATGGAAAAATCGACTATTTTTCCTTTCGAGGCGAATACTTTTTCTGAATAGGCAATGACATCTTTGATTAAGGTGAAATTTGATAACGGCTCACCACCAAAAAATACTACGTTATAACGACTTTGATCCGGCGACTCTTTCAGCAACATATCAATAGATTGTTTTGCTATGTCAAAAGTCATTTTTTTCCCCGCAGAAGGAACATCTAGATCTTCCTTATAGCAGTAGGTACAGCTCAAATTACAGCCGGTGTTAACGCTTAATACCACGGTAGTTAACGGCACACTATCTAATGCCAGAGGAACAAATTCTTCGACCCCGTTATTAAGGCCCTTTTTACTAACCAATGACAGGCTTTTTAGCTCATCTAGCGCAGAGATAATGTCATCCTCAGGATAATGAGTATTTAATTCTTGTACTAGTGATGAATCTGTTGGCTGGTCTTGTCTTGGTATTAAAGACAAAATATCGCCCGTTAAATCGTTACTTTCGAATAAACTTGTCGTTGGAATATGAAAAATAAATGATTTATCTTTCACTTCTACTTGGTGAAGATTATTCTCTATGACTTCTAAAATTGAGTTCATATTATATCACCTTATTTAAGTGGTGGATTATTCCAGCGTTGCAGTGTTACTAATAGGCGACCTATGCCACTTATCTCATCGTTTTCATTTAATTTAGCGACAACATTTAGATTGCCGGCATTGTTGGTGCTACGGTAACGCTCAGGGTTTGGGCCTGCTGCTGCGGGAGAAAACAAACCGGTATTACTATTCATCTGACCAGCAAACTGAACGTCTTTATCTTTCTTCGCTATTTCGTCGCGAGGGACTACTGCCCAGGTAACTGCTTCGATGTAACCAAGGTTAATATCGTCTGCTGTATTGGCAATACCATCTTTACCGTAATCAAACCCAACGGCTCTAAATAGTGTGTTGGTTTTAGGGGTAGAGCCGCCATTGTCGCCAACCCGAGAAACACCATAAGAAGGGACAACTTCTAGCGCATTTACTTGCTTATAAATGGCCAATTGCTTGGTTAGTATTGCTCCGCCGATTTGAATATCGACATAACCAATCGGGGCGTTATCTTTGGCGGTAACATTGACAACAATACGGTTAGCACTTTGGCTGATAACTTTATTCACCATGATACTTGCAGGCAAACTTAACGAATTAGCTGAAGCTGAGTTTAAGCCTAAACCGGTGATCGTCAGGGTTGTTGTTTGCCCTTTTTTGATATGGCTAGGAAATACACTCAATAGCCGTGTGTTAGTGTTAGCGGTATCTTTAATCGCGGTGATTTTCATGCCAACCAACTCTTGGCCTTTTTGATAAAATCGACCGGTTAATGTTTGGCCATCAGCACTTGCAGCAAGGGTTTGGCGTAAACTTATATCACCAAAATTAATATTACCGCGCCAGTCATAGCCAGTGTAAACGACTGAACTACCCGCTCCTTTAATGGCTTCACCTGTTGCGTAGTTTCCTTCGATACTTAGCGAGTAATAGTCTTTTTTATTTTGTGTCACTTTCATTGTGGCACTGAAAAAACCTTTACCGGGCATATGGCCGCTTAGGATCCATTTACCCTCAAGTTCAGGTTTTTGTGCCACCACCCAAGCTGACCAATCTTCACTAGTGAAGGGATATTTTTTAGCAAGTAAGGGCACCATTTTATTTCTAGCAATGTCTAGCCAATTACGATCGCGGCCGAACAGTGAATATTCAGTCGATGGAAATTGCCCTAGATGAAAATCAATTAAGTAATTCCATTCTTTAGCATCGCGGCGTTGTAAAGCAACGCGAGCGCCGGAATGACATCGCGCACACATAGTGGTAAATTCGTCATCAAATTGTGTTTCAATTTGATTAAGATCTTGTTCTAATAAATACCTAACGCCGTGAGTTTCGCTTGGTGCTAAACCTTGGTTGTCGGCTAAATATTTGACGATTTCGTGTAAACCGCTACCTTTTATGGCTAAATCGCCTTTATTAATTTTTAAGCCGTGCATTAAACGCATTCTGTTGATAGTCATTTCCCATCCTTCAGGCGTTTTTCGTTGCTCACTAATACGGCTTAATCCTTTATCTGTTGGTACATGGCAACCTAAACAATTAGCACGAATTAATTTCGCACCGGCAGAGTCATCTTTATCTAACGACTCAGCAAAAAGTAGTGGGGTGGTCAGTATCAATAAAATACCGAATAGAGTTTTTTTTAACAAAATGCAGCCCTCTGTCTAAAGTTTATCTAAAATAGTACGATCGACCTAATTTAGGAGTGAAAATATTATTAACATGTGTCGTTGATAGCAAATAGTTTTCTGGTGGTTTATTTACTGCTAGTAAGTTCTTTTTGTTTGATGTCTCGCATTTTAAATTTTTGAATTTTTCCGGTAATTGTCATTGGATATTCAGTAACAAAATCTACATGACGAGGGATTTTAAAGTGGGTAATTTGCCCTCTACAAAACTCAATGATTTCTTCGCTAGTGGCTTTTTCACCTTCCTTTAATTGTATCCATGCGCAAACTTCTTCACCCATTTTCTCATCTAAAATACCAAATACTTGTACTTCAGTAATTTTAGGATGAGTATATAAAAACTCTTCAATTTCTCTCGGAGAAATATTTTCACCGCCGCGAATAATCATGTCTTTAATACGACCGGTAATTTTTAAATAGCCCTCGTCGTCCATGGTGCCAATATCACCTGAAAGTAACCAACCTGCGTCATTTATTGTTTGGCGTGTTTTTTCTTCATCGCCCCAGTAACCTTTCATGACCGAGTAACCACGTGTACACACTTCACCGGGTTCATTTAGTTGACAAACGTGGCCAAATTCATTAATTATTTTTATCTCAACGTAGGGCAGTGCTCGGCCTACCGTTTGGGTTCTATTTTCTAATGAATCACCGGGTTTGGTCATGTGATTAAGAGGACTGACTTCTGTTTGGCCATAGCCAATAAGAATGTCCCTTAAATTCATCTTTTCGATCAGGTTGTTCATCAGTTCTACCGGGCAAGTAGCACCGGCCATAATACCGGTTCGTAGTGACGATACGTCGTAATTAGCAAATTCAGGGTGATCTAGCTCCATGATGAACATCGTTGGCACGCCATGTAATGCGGTACATTTTTCTTTTTCAATGGTTGCTAATGTACTGAGCGGCTCAAATGCTTCAGACGGAAAAACCATGGTTGCACCTTGGGTTATACAGGCAAGTACACCTAAGACCATACCGAAGCAATGATATAACGGCACAGGAATACAAAGCCTGTCTTTGTCAGTAAAGTTCATGCCGTTAGCGCAAATTGCGCCGTTGTTTAATATATTGCAGTGAGAAAGGGTGGCACCTTTAGGCCTACCTGTGGTACCGCTAGTAAATTGAATATTAATGGCATCATCAGGTTGAAGCGTTACGCGTAATTTTGCTAACGTTTGCTCTTCTTCTTTACCGCCTGATTGGCATACCGTATTAAAGTTATACATGCCAGGAGTTTTGTTCTCGCCCATACGGATAACAGTGGTTAAATGAGGCAGTTTTTCAGCGTTTAGTTTACCTGGTTGGCAATTTTTAAGCTCAGGCGCTAGTTCATTCAGCATTGATAAATACTGACTAGATTTAAATGACTCAGCACTAATAATGGCTTTACACTCAACTTTATTTAAGGCGTATTCAAGCTCATACAAACGATAAGCCGGATTGATACATACCATGATCACGCCAATTTTTGCTGTTGCTAATTGCGTTAATACCCATTCATAGCTATTGGGGCCCCAAATCCCTAAGCGATCTCCCTTATTAAGGCCTAAAGCTAGCAGGCCTGTAGCAAGCTCATCCACTTTGTTATTAAGCTGTTTATATGACCACTTTATATCTTGATGACAAACAACAAGTGCATCATTGTTTGGAAACTGGTTGGCAATCTCTTCAAACTTGTTTCCTATCGTGTTGTAAATTAGCTGTTGGCTGCCTTCACCACAGATATAACTTTTTGTAATTTTGCTCATTTTTATTTCCATAGAATG
>SPKZ01001152.1_pt1 | contig 21736 bp, 19 predicted proteins | sample 2456571 | NCBI WGS metagenome assembly SPKZ01 (sample SAMN11192286, study PRJNA482655) | marine metagenome | biome: ENVO:00000447; feature: ENVO:00000244|ENVO:00000211|ENVO:00000569|ENVO:00002023; material: ENVO:00002151; isolation source: ocean water from marine abyssalpelagic zone ... | reverse complement strand
TTCATTCTCTAAGTATTTTGTTTATCTCAAAGAAATGATAGTAAACCCTATTCTATATACGGTTTACTTTTTCTGGTATCTTTACGGGGAATCATATTAAATAATATAATTTAACAATTTTTTAATTTACTCTCTCAACTTTATGTAGATTATTTGAATAGGATATTTTTTCTCTTAAAGCTGCATTTTCCGTTAATAATGCATTTAAAAGATCAAATATTGTTGGATTTTCTTCCACAAATTCGCCACTAATAACATAATCTTCTCCATTTTTTCTAATCTTGAGTGGTTTTCTCTTTTTCATGCTTTGTAAGTTGATTTTTAACTTTATTTAGTTCTTTATAGTGAATTACTGTTTCATTCAGTACTTCAATTGTATTTCTAAGTGTTTCGATAGTCATATCTTTATACATAACCTCTTGTTGTAGTTTATCGTTTTCTAATTCGAGTATTGTATTAGTGTTTTCTTTATTCTTTTGACAGTTAAGGAGGTAGCAAGGAGTAAGATCCGGGTATTTATCATTAATTCTAAAAAGAATTTCTAAAGAGAAGTTTTTTCCTTTAAACATACCATAAAGGTGGCCTTGTGATAAGCCAACTTCTTTCATAAACGTCTTTTTTTGTATACCTTTTTTTTCTAGATATTCCTGTAACCTTGCTCCTACTTCTTTCATAACTATCAGACAATCAATTTATAGTATTTATTACAATATAGTGAAAACATATTGTTTTATAATACTGTTACTAGATTAACTAAATTAAATCGAACTTTTTTCTAAAAACACCTGCTGTGTAAGCACCTATATTTGTTTGAATTTTATTATTCATTTTTGAGATTTGAATTTCGTATAACGTTTCTCGTATAGGCTGTTCTGGGATATTCTCAATGATTTTCTTTGTCATTGCTGCAGACAGTTTAAACTCTGCACGCAATCTATTTGATAAATCTCTTTCATCAGGCTTTAACTCTACTTGTGCATTTTCTGGGCGATACTCTATTAAGAATTTGATATGAGAGAATTGTCTGCCTGTTTTTCTGTACTCATACTTGAAATTAATATCTGTAAATTGGTTTATTTCTTTTTGAGCTTGTTTAATGACATATCTATCAAACTCTCCATGTTGCTTAAATTTCTCTCTTTGTTCTTTATCTTTAGACTTCTCCCCTACCGATGGTATTAAGCCCAGGATATATTTTAGATCAGGAATAGCGTATTCTTTTTCTTTTTTATCCTTCCATTGATTTAAGATCTCATAGATGCGTTTTGCATAGGTGCTCTTCAACTTTAAAGCATTGGATAAGCTGTATTGTGTAAAGTTTCTCTTAAGGTCAAATAATAGGGGTCTAAGCTTTTCTGAGATTTCTATCTCAATTATTCCTGTACCATGTATATATTCTGCAGAAGCTACTAAAGGGACTTGAAGAGTCGTTTTTCTTAATTGCCCTTCATACTCTTTATATCGTTCTATTTCAATGACTCGTTGAATCATTTTCTTTGTCGCTTCTTTATACTGTTTTAATCCTGTCTGACTCCCTGTAAATTGCTCTAATCGTTTTGCGTGTATTTTGTACTGTGTTTTCTGTGGATCTTTTTCTGAAAGCTCTCCCATTACGGCTAGAAATATGTTTTTTTCGAGCACAGTCATACGATAATGGGCATTTGTAAGAGCATTATCTTGACGTACAAGTTTCTTATCTAGTGCTTTCGTATCTTTCATGTTGAAAGGTAAAAAAAAGATAAGAATATTTCAAACTCTTTTTTCGAGGGTAATTTCTCTTTTTTAAGGGGGTGAATAAGGGTAATTTCTCTTTTTTCGAGGGTAATTTCTCTTTTTTTTCGAGGGTAATTTCTCTTTTTTCGTCAGTTATCCACAATTATGGAGCTGTTTCGAGGGTAATTTCTCTTTATAAATGGGTAATTTCTCTTTTTTCGAGGGTAATTTCTCTTTTTTCGAGGGTAATTTCTCTTTTTTAGTACTAATAACATATTGTTAAACAGATAGTTACGCCCCCTACAAATAAACAAATAAACAAATATACAATTATGTTATATGTAAAATAACACAAGTATTTGTATCCCACCCAAATTTTCAATTACAACGGAAATGTCAAAGTCGCAGAATGTACACAAATACACAAAGAAGGGCTGGAGGATACTTCATAAGATATTGCGAATGTGTACAAGTGTACAAAAACACATTTTTATCATAAATGCTTTTATTTTACTATTTATAATTATACATTGTGTACATGTACTATATAACACAAGTGTACTAATACACAAATATGAAAAAAATAATTGCTTTCTCAAATCAAAAAGGAGGTGTTGGTAAGACAACATCGGCTTTAAATGTTGGAGCTGCTATTGCGTTAAGAGGTCATAAAGTGTTGCTTTTCGATTTAGATCCTCAGGCAAATTTATCAAAATCTCTTGGTTTAGGATCTCCAGAAGTGACCATTTACGATGTATTAACGAAAGGAGTACCTATACGTGAAGCAGTGTACAAAGTAAGAAATAACTTACTTGTAGTGCCTTGCACCAAGAAGTTTTCCAATATAGAACTTGAAGCTGCTACAAACCCAAAGGCTTTATTCGCATTGAAAAAGGCAATTGCGAATGTGAAGTCACAATGTGATTACGTTATTTTAGACTGCCCTCCAAGTTTAGGATTGATAACTACTAGTGCTATGATTGCTGCAAACGAGGTGTATACGCCTTTAGAAGCACAAGAATTTAGTATAGATGGGTTATCTGAGGTACAAAAAACGATTGTTGATGTTCAAGAGGATCTTAATCCAGGGATCTCTTTATCAGGAGTCTTTTTTACCAGACATAATCCTCGAAAATTAATCAGTCAGGATATGGAGCATATTGTTAATGAAAAGTATCCTAATATGCTTATGAACACGCATATAAGGGAGTGTGTACAATTGAAAGAATCCCCTTCAATACGAAAGGATGTTTTTGAATATGATGCCGAGTCAAACGGAGCTGAAGATTATATGAACTTGGCTGAGGAAATATTAAAGTAAAAATATGGCAAAAAGAGTAAGAGCAACAGATCCCGATAATAGAATTGGGCATGATGAACCTGAAAATGCAACAAAAGCTTTAATACGTAGATTAAAAGAAGATAATGATACTTCTTCTGAGCCTACCCAAACAGATATTTTTGGTGACGAAGTAAAAGTAGATCGAGAGGAGGATTATATACGAAAGACGTTCAATATTAAGCCTGAAGTATTAGATCGGTTTCTAAAACATGTAAATCAGCGAAAGTTAGAAGGACATAATAGCTATACACAAAAGATTGCCTTATCAAGGGCGATTAGTTTTTATCTCGATGTTTTAGAAGATGAAGAAGCGAGAAAGCAGTTTCACCAGTATTTAAAATAATGTTAAACTCCATGTGATATGAGTAAACAATATACAGCAGAAGAAATTGCAGAGTTGTATGATCTTTTAAGTGAGGAGTATGCTCATGAAGTCATATATGGAAGTAAACCTAATATGTCTGCAGAAGGAGGGGAGACACATCCCCCTTTTGAATTGGGTTGTGTATACTGTAAAACAGTTTTAAGTGCATCTCTATTGGATCAAAATCCTGTTTGTAAATGTGGTAAATTATCAATTAAGTATCATGGGTATGGGAAGGTTAAAATAAGTGAAAATGAATAGATCATTTAGTGATATGGATGATGAATTATCCCCTGAAGAAATACTAATGCGAGAGAAGGCTATTGAGATAAATAATATGCGTTTAATTACTGGACATTATATCTCGATACAAGATGAACGCTGTAATGAAAACCAGTTTATTCATCAATACCACAATAGAGCATATATAGTAACTTATAATGATGATGGATCTATTACTGAAGAGTTACTTAATAGGGATAATTTTATGAAATAGTATTACCTTCAATCAATAAAATCATATGAATAATGTGTGCTTATTCTATGATTCCCCCGCCCTGCTTTTACGGCCTATCTCCCTTCGGGCAGATGATAGGCTGTTTAAGGGGGTAAAAACTCTGTTAGCTAACTTTTTTGTATCTTATAGTAAAGTTTCCATAAAAAACAAAAAGGGAAGACTACCGCAGATATATATAAAGAAGAGAAAAAACACATAAACTACAATGACTACAATTCAGGTAATATTTTGGGTAATCATGTCTATTGGAACATTGATTACTATCTTAGAGAAAGTCCTTGGGTGGATTAAAAAATAACCCCCTTTATTACGAGAGGGGTTAACTCGCACGAACGTTCTCGCGGGTATTGGGTTTGACGCTGATAGTCGCACCCCTATAACATTAAAAGTAACTAAGGCAATGGGGAAAAACAAAAATATTTATAGCTTTGTGGATGTACCCGCTCTACAAAGCTACTTCACTACATTACGTTAGCTTTGCAGTTCGGGCTCTACGAGGTTTTAATTTTACCCCATGGCCTATAGTTTATTTAGAGTAAGAGAATTGAAAATGGGAGACATATCTTCCACCGATATCCATAACGCCAGGCGTTATGATGAATACGGAATTGAGCGACCTAATAATTTAAATCCGGAACAAGAAAGTTTTTGGGGACATAACATGTATGATACTAATCAAGAACCTGGAGACCCGGTTGAATATTTAGATAAAGTAGTGAAAGATAAACTTGAAGAAACGAAGGTTAAGATTCGTAAAAATTCTAATGTAGCGATTGAAATTGTAGTAGGAATTAATGGGCATGACTCAGAAGAATTCTATAAGAAGTATTCTTGTTCCGGATTCTTTTCTAGGACTCGAGAATTTATAGCTAAAGAGTTTGGAGGTTATGATAATATTATTGCTCAATATGATCATTACGATGAAAGCAAACCACATGCTCATTTTATAGTAACACCTATTGTAGAGAAAGAGGTAAAATGGAAGAACAGAAATGGGGAAGGGGTGAAGAAAGAAAATAGACTTTCAGCTCGTGATTTTACAGGAAACAAAGACAAGCTTAGACGACTTCAGGATGAGTTTCATGATTTCTGCAAACCCTTTCTGGATCGCTATGATTTGAAACTAATAAGAGGAACTTTATCGGAAGAACAAACACGTAGCTATACGCAACATACAAACCGTAAAATAGGAGATTTAAGGAAGGAGCTCTACCAACTCGATAAAGAGTATAAAGAATTGGAAAAGGCTGCTTATGACGGCTCAAAATCACTTGATGAAATTATTGAGAAAAGAAAAGAATTAGAGCAGCAGCAAAAGGAGAAGAAGCAAGATATTTCTGAATTGAATGAAGAGCTTAATGTCAAGCTATCAGATCAACAGAAAAAAGATGACATAAGAAGTAAGAAGAATAGAGGTAGTGGTTGGAAAAAGGGCAATGATTTTCCAAAAGGTTTTTAGATTTTATCTAAACAAAATATTACAAATAGTATAATGGTATGAAGATAGTTTGTATCTCAGATTCACATAATCAACATGAGAATATTATTCTGCCAGAAGGAGACATGATTATTCATTCAGGTGACCTTACAGGAATCGGTACAACTGGTGAAGTAATGTCTTTTCTTGAATGGTTTAAAAACTTAGATTTTAAATACAAAATATTTATCGCTGGCAATCACGATTGGCTATTTGAGCATATCGCCAATGATGATCCCAAAAATCCCCAATATACTACCATTGAAAAGATAGTGCCTGAAGGGGTGATTTACTTAAACGATTCAGGAATTGAAATAGAAGGACTAAAAATATGGGGATCTCCTATTCAGCCCTGGTTTCACAGCTGGGCTTTTAACCGCAGACCAGGAAAAGAAATTCAACAGCATTGGGATCTCATACCCGAAGGGTTAGATATATTGATTACGCATGGACCTCCACTGGGTATCTTAGACAAAAACCGCTTTAATGAGCCTTGTGGATGCAGAGACTTACGTATTGCAGTTGTAGATAAAAAACCTAAAGTACATGTATTTGGTCATATTCATGAATCGCACGGACTGTTAAAGCAAGGCAGCGTTACTTATATCAATGCTTCAGTGTTGAATGACTTTTACAAAATGGTTTATGAGCCAATTGAGATAATTATTAACTGATAATTTGTAAATTATCAGTTAATAATTATTTATAATGAAATATCATATTAGGAAAGGGAAAACAGACATAATAACCTGGTTAAGTATTAAGGGTACTGACTACAGTGGATTATTATCAAAAGGCTTTTATATAGAGGTTGAAAAAGAAAGCTCGAGAATCTATTTTATCTTCGATCTCTCTATTAATTTTAAGAGTGGTAATATCAAAAAAACATCAAATTCAGAGTTGGATATAGAGGAAGTAAGTGATTCAATCGATGATTTGAGTTTTATTGTTCTATCAAATGAAAAGATTTTACAAGAAATCATTAAAGTAATTAATAGCTCGAGTATTGATAAGCCTGAGTACTTTATCAGTATTAAGCATAAATTAAACAAAGAGACTTTCAATTGTCAGGTAGCTCCAGAAAAATCAGATAGTAATACGTTAAAGCTAGTTATTAAAAAATAGATTTTTAGATATGGCTCTTTTTCAAAATTCAGTAATCAAGCGGCAGCTTAAAACTCAAGATCAATCCGCTGTCGAAAAAGCATATAAGAAATACGTTAAGTACTTTCATGATCCAGCTATTCAGCAAAATATTAGGGATAGCAAGGAAGAGCAGTTTCAAGAAGGGTTTTTACGAGAGCTTTTTGTTAATATTTTTGGTTATACGTTAAATCCCTCACCGCAATACAACCTAACTACTGAATTAAAAAACGAAAAAGGAGCAAAAAAGGCAGATGGTGCTATAATCAAAGAAGGAAAGGCTCTAGCGGTTATTGAACTTAAAGGCACTAAAACCAAAGACCTTGAAAGCATCCGACAACAGGCTTTTGATTATAAAGCCAACCAAACAGGGTGCGTCTATGTGATTACTTCCAACTTCGAGAAGCTGAGGTTTTACATCAACAATGCGGTGGACTTTGAGGAGTTCAACCTTTTTAACCTGAGTCAGGAAAGATTTGCTCTTATGTATTTCTGTTTACATGAAAGCAGTTTGATTAGTAACAAACCCCTCGAAATCAAAAACGCTTCAATTAGGGAAGAGGAGAATATTACTAAGCAATTCTATGCTGATTACTCGGTATTCAAAAGGGAGCTTTACCGTGACCTGGTAAAGCAAAACATGAAAAACGAAGTCTTTCGAAACGAACTTGAAAAGGAAGACACCGACCGAGCTACCAAAAACATCAAACAAACCCTTTTCAAGAAATCACAAAAGCTCATTGATCGGTTTTTGTTCATCTTCTTTGGGGAAGATAGAGGTTTGCTTCCTCCTAACTCAACTATTCAGATATTAGAAGATTGGAACAAGTTGAAGGAACTTGATGCTCACGTACCGTTATACAAGAGATTCAAACTTTATTTCAATTACCTGGACACAGGAAGAAAAGGCACAGAGTCGAAGAAAGAAATATTTGCCTATAACGGTGGGCTGTTCAAAACCGATAATACATTAGACAGTTTACAGATCAGTGATGATTTGCTTTTTAAGCACACCAAGCAGCTTTCGCATTACGACTTCGATAGCCAAATCGATGTAAACATTCTCGGGCACATCTTTGAAAACTCCCTAAACGAAATTGAGAGCATCAATGCTGAGATCGAGGGAGTAGAATTCGACAAACAGAAGACTAAGCGGAAAAAGGACGGTGTTTTTTACACCCCGAAATACATTACCAAATATATTGTTGATAACACGGTAGGCAAACTCTGCGAAGAGAAAAAATCTGAACTGGGCATCAAGGAAGAGGAGTATTTCAAATCTCGAAAAGGACGAACCACTAAAAAGCTCAAAGAGCTTCAGGATTTACTGGAGCAATACCGAGATTGGATGCTCAGCCTTACGATCCTTGACCCTGCTTGTGGTTCAGGAGCATTCCTAAATCAGGCCCTGGACTTTCTCATCAAGGAACACCGCTATATCGACGAGCTGAATGCCAGTTTGCTGGGTAGTTCGATTGCCTTTCGAGAGATCGAAAACACGATTTTGGAGAAAAACATCTACGGCGTTGACCTCAACGAAGAGTCGGTAGAGATTGCCAAACTTTCTCTTTGGCTCAGAACGGCACAACCCCGAAGGAAGCTCAACGAACTCAACAACAACATCAAATGCGGAAACTCCCTCATCGATAGCAAGACCGTTGCCGGAGATAAGGCTTTTAAGTGGGAAGAAGAGTTTTCGGAAGTATTCGCTAATGGTGGTTTTGATGTGGTGATTGGGAATCCTCCTTATGGAGCAAAACTTCAAAAAAAGGATTTAAATTTTATAGTAGAAAAGTACTCTTCTGGTGGACTGACTAAATCTTTAAGCGACACCTACATTGCTTTTTACATAATATCAAGTGAATTGCTTCTGAAGAAAAATGGAATAATAAGCTTTATTGCCCCAAATACTTGGCGTCTTATTTCAAGTGGAAAAGAGTTTAGGAACTTTATGTTCGGAGATAATAGTTCTGTATATAAAATAGTACAACATCTTGAAAAAGTGTTTGCTGATGCTACTGTTGATTGCGATACAGTTTTTATTAAAAAATCTGACATTAAACCAGATGATGTAAACTTAATTATTCGAGAAGGGGAATTAGATGTGCTTAATCATCATATAGATTTATCATTTTTTAAAAAGCAAGATTTTTATAACCTTAATCTAACTGATAGACATTATGCTATAAGAAATAAAATAAAGTCAAAAGGAGAAGTAATTTCAGAGCTTTTTAAAATAAAAAATGGGATTAAGCCTTATGAAAAAGGAAAAGGAAAACCACCTCAAACTTCTGAAATCATGAAAGAAAAGCCTTTCACTTCTGATGTGAAAATCTCTGATAAATCTTTGCCATTAATTGGAGGTAGTCTTTTTAATAGATATCAATTGTTTTGGAATAAAAATAGCTGGGTAGAGTATGGAGAATGGCTAGCTGCACCAAGAGATTATTCAATTTTTCAAGCAGATGAAAAATTAATTTTCAGACAAACTTCTGACAAGATAATTGGAGTTAAAATAGGTCAAGGTTATATCATGAGAAATAATACTCACATTCTTCTATCTGAAGATAAACGTATCAATCTGAATTATGCATTGGGTGTCTTAAATTCAAAACTAACAGATTTTTTCTATTGGACATTAAACCCTGAAAAAGGGGAGGCTATGGCTGAGGTAAAAGCATTTCATTTAGGCATGCTTATTCTACCTGTTTCTAGTAATGATATTCAGAATGTGATTTCTGAAAAGGTGGAGACATTGCTTAAAAAGAATGAGATCAAAACGAAATTATCTAATAAACTCACTAATTTTCTCCAATCTCAATTTACTCTTGAAACCCTCTCAAAAAAACTCCAAAACTGGCATGAGTTAGAGTTTGCAGGGTTTATTAAAGAGCTCAACAAAGCCATCAAAAAATCAGGAGGAGAAAAACTCAGAAAGTCAGACGAAATGGAATGGATGGAACTTTTCGAAGACAAAAAAAACGAAGCCCAAGCCCTCAAATCCGAAATCGAAAAAACAGACCAACAAATCGACCAACTCGTCTATGAGCTTTATGGCTTGACGGAGGATGAGATTGAGATTGTGGAGAATTCATAATGTACTCCACATGGAAAAAGAAGATTTAACAAAACAGCTTTTTGAACTTATTCCTCATGTTAAAGAGGAAGAAATTATTCCGCAGAATAATTCAGTCAAAGAATTAATTGGATTAGAAAGGATAATGAACATTGATGCTTCTCAAATTAAGAATTGGAGAACATCAAAGGTAGATTTATTAGAAGATGAAAAGCTATGCAGTTCTAAAGAAGTCAATGGAAAAACATTTCAGCTAAGCTCTAAACACTATGTATTATTTAATCATTTATTAAAGCAGATATTCGACCTAGAACCGTATTGTTCGCTTACAACATTAGAATTCATTGAAGAGCACTTATTTGACTGGCTTATAGAAGGCTTTCTTTCTAAGAAAGTAGATCAAGATCCATTGAATTATCTTGACGAAGTATTAGATCAGAAAGTGAAGCACTTTAACTTTTATTATAAAATATCAGCATTAGCTATTGAGAAAGAAATCAAGTTAGGAGATGCTTGTATTACTTCATTTTCGGAAGAAGATTTGGAAAGAGAATACGAAACCTTCAAATACCAATTCCCAAAAAAGGAAAAAAGGGAGTTCGATATATACTTCAATGAATTTGAGAAAACCCCTATCATTAAAATTTCTTCCAAGGGTACATTTGAACGTGCAAGTTCATTGGCAGAGTATAAAGCGGGATTGATTATAGATGTTTTAAAATCCGCATTAATTGACGAGTCAATTCACCCATTTTATAAAATGATGGATTTGGAAATGCGATCAGACCAAAATTCTTTTTATACAACATTGTATAATACAAACTCCGAAAGGTTTGATTATCAAATTCTAACTAAAAGAGAACGAGTAATTCCTATCCAGCTTACAAAAAACAGGGTAATTGAAATTAGGGAAAGAGGTATTCAAATAATAATAGACTTTATAAACAAACCATCAAAAGATGAATTCGATTATGTAATCATAGATGCTCTCCAACAATTAAGCTCAATTTCAAGCACTGAAAACCTACATGAACGTGTGGTTAAAATAATTTCATTCTTCGAGTTTTTATTCATGCCTATCAATGGAATAAGTTCAAGTGGAAAGGGCGAGTCTATTTTGAAGAAAAAAGTTTTACCTAGAATTCTTCTAGAGTCCGAAGTTGGTGTCTTCAGAGAAATTTTCAGAAATCTTTATGGTACTCGTACCAAATTTTTACACAACAGAATTGAGCTAAAGATTAACAAAAAAGAAGTTTTCAGAATTCAAGGAATAAGTTTCAACTTGTTGAAATGGCTAATAAGCAAAAGTGACACAATGAAATCACATCAAGACTTACTGGACTTTTTTAAAATTGAGTAACACGAATATTTAATGACCAACCTCTTCCCAAGCCCATCCTCTTTCATACTTTACACCTCCCAAAAATGAACTGCTAACGAAAAACTGGCAGAGATTTATTTTAGGTATTTCCAGTAAACATTTTGGAGTATATTAGCTTGAACTAAGCTATATATGTTGATAGATATATTGATATATATATACCATTATCTTGATATATTAAGATCTAATTATATATAGATCCATACCAAATTATATTTGGTATGGATTGGAGGAATTCACTAATTAAAATTGTACTTATTTTAGAATATCACGGAATCTTACAGTTGGTCAAATTTACCCTTCCCCCATTGCCTTTAAATGGGTACTTAACATAATCAAAGTTATTGAACTTAAAATATTATTTTGTTAAAGTAAGAGATGGCCAAACATTTATTTTATATGATGTAAAGTGATTTTAGAATGTTTAGCGGTCAAAAATTGTTATATCCCCTGTGAAAGTATACTTTTGATCACTTACTACATCTATTATATAGTAATATGTAGCAAACATTAGTTTAGTTCCGTTGCTTGTTCCATCCCATGGCTGATATCTGTTTCCTTCATTTGTATATACCTTTTTACCCCATCGGTTAAAAACCATAATTTTATGGTATGGGTATTTATCTAAACCTTCTATATTCCAATTTTCACTCATGGCATTAGGAATAAATATATCTATAAAACTTTCTATATCTACTATATTACTGTAAGTAATTTCCCCGTTTGGCAATTCACCTGATATTCTATATTTATAATTAGGTTTTATGTTGTTCTCATAAAACCTTATGATGTTTAATGAACTATTAATTTTTTTTTCTTGAATTATTTCTTCATCAATTATTTCTTGAAGCTTATACTGCATTCCTTGCGGCTCTATACCATTCTTTTTATATGATGTCCATATTAACTGTTTATTATTAGGGGTTAATTTTATTAGGTCATGCCAATCAGAATAAACAATTCTATTACACTTATTTTTATAGCCTAATTGAAATTTATTGATGGATGCATCAGTATCAACGTCATTAATTACTAGTGGATTTTCTAGAACATTAAGTTTAATAGTCTGCTGATTGTCAGAGTTGTTCCAAAACATGTCTATTTTAGAATAATTACGGTCATCTTGATTGGCATTATATGCAATTTTAATTCTGTTTTCAGAACTAAAGTCCGTTGTAACAACTGATATCATTGGGTCATATAAATCAAAAGTTACCTTTTTTTGTTCATTCACATTGCAATTCTGTGTTTTCTTAACCGTAAAGATATTACTATTAAACTCTAAGCTGTCATTAAAAAGAATAGAATAATAAAATAGGGTGTCATTTATGAAGGAATAAGAATGAATATTTTCATTTAAAATATAGTCAATGACACTACTTCGTTTAAATAAAATAGTATCTTGATAAAATGAATCACAAATATGGGTGTTTTTGAGGTCTATAATATTGTTAATGTTTTCGATGTATATATGTTTTTTATAGTTGTTTAAACATCCAAATGAATAGATTTCTTGAGCATAGACCTCAATGGAACCATAAAGTCCAGAATCGATGTTGAATTTTATTGATGGCTTAGACTTCTGAGCTGTTTCTCCATTTAGTTTCCAAGTAATATTATCTGCAAAGGAAAGAGTCAATTTAAAGGAAGCTTTATTAAAATCGCAAATTATTGAATCTCCCATAATTGATTGATTGTTGTGAGCTACGAAAAAATTAAATGTGTCTGAAACGGGTAAGCAGTAGAAGGTAGTTTTATCTAGAATAGAGTTGACAATTAATTGATGCCTATAACTCTTTGTCTTGCCTAAATCCATCTTCAAATAGTTTAAACCTGAATCAATTACAACACCATCATTAAGATATGTCCATTGATAATTAGTTGAATCTTGACTATCTAGTGAAAATGTGTAAATAGTTTTATCATTTAAGCAGATTGAGTCAATTCCATTTATTTTTGGAGAGGATATATTATTAACCACATTAATCTCTTTTTCTATATATGATAACTCACAATTAGAACTATCTATTAACTCGTATCTTAATTGTATATTATTTTTATTTAATGCACTTAAAACTATTATTGAGTCATTTTTTTTAATAATTTCTGCATTTTCAACCTTCCATATTCCATTTTTTTGTTCGGAATCATTAATGAATTTAACCATTTTTACTTCTTGACATATTTTAGAAGGTCCTGAAATATTATCAGTCAGTTTTATCTCATTTAAGATACTTGTAAGATATGAAGTGTCTAAAATACTACATCCCTTATTTTGAGCTTTTAATATTATTTTTTCTTCATCTTTCATTCTTACAATTAAGGTAGTATCACCAATTAATTTTACCATATCATTACCTCTTTCAATACTTAGTTTTTCCCACCTACCTGTAGGAGTAATAATGCTAGGTTTATATGGGCACAATTCTATAAAAGGTGGGATATCTATTTCTGGTTTCTCATAAATTTTAACCTCTATTACGGTATCTGATTGCCCAACACACCCTTGAGTTGTAAGTTTAACATTGTAGGTTCCAGTATCACTAAAGACGTGAAAAGGATGGATATCATTACTTTCGTTTGATATTCCTGATGCTGTGTCATCAAAATCCCATCTAAAATGCCCAGCTTCCAAACCCATAAATGTAAAATATGTAGTGTCATTTAGACATACTCCCTCGAACTTAAAATTTGCATCAGGCGTGCAAACTGATGGTGCTTTAAAATATTGGAATATATTTAACTCATTCAATTGTTTATATCTTACAGAGTCAGTTGTATTGGAGTCCAAAGGAAAGAAACCCAACTCCCATATTGACATATTAGGATTCATTTTAGTAACCCCGTATAGAATAAAGGTATTAGTAATTGGATCTATTGTTGCGTTGGGAGCAGAAACAGCTATAAATGAAGTTTTATGTATACGGGTTATGTTTGTATCTGTATAATGATAAATATAAACAGAGTCATTTATACTATCCAAACCGTATGCGTAGAGTTGATTATCTTTGCAGTTAAACTCAAATTCAAATAGCTCAGAAGGAATATTTTTTTTGTTTTTAACTGCACCTGTAGCTGAGTTTATAGTTAATAAAAATGCTTCATCATTATTTAAAGAGTTTATTTTAATATAATATGAGTCAGATTTTGGATCAAATGTACTTGTTCCTGTAACAAACGAGTATTCTAATTCACTAAATAAAACTCCAATTTCTTTTACTGTATCTTTTTTAACTTCAACAAGTGTTACATTTTTTTTAATGCTACTGTGTTGAAGTCCGATATATTTATCATTGATGCAATCGTATTGCATTTCAGAAAACCTACCTCTTTTATTAAATTTATCAATAATAGTATCATTAATGATGTCTATAGTGATAAAGTTTACACTTTTACCATCAGCAGGATATGAATGAATATAATAAAGTCCTTTTTTTGTATTTATTGGGAACTCCTGATTACTCTTATTAAATGAATAAGAGCCCATTTTCTTTACTTGAGTAGTTTTTACATTTATCTTATTTAGCTCTAATCCGGTAACATCTGAACCGCTATTAAATCCATATATGCTATTTTCTTGTCCTTTGTTATCATAGGCAAGTATAAGCAATAGTATGAATATGGTAAATCGTGTCAATTTTTTTACTAACTATATAGTATATACATTACCTTAATAAGGCTTGATTTGTAACTAAATTTCCGTTTTTATAAGTTGATTTTCTACCAATTTTATAAATAAAACTTGGTGGACTAATATTATATTTTTCACATGTATCCGAATCATCCCAAATTGGTTGAGTATAAGGAGGAGATTCTATAATAGAATTTGGTTTGTTTACATTAAATCCCCAATCCATTATTGGTTCTATATTTCCTAAACATTTATTATGAATAAGAATCGTATCATTATAACTAATTCTATTATCATCTAATACCTTGACGTAAGATTTATTATCGTTTTTATATAATTCCGTTATTTCAATACTTACGTACAGCATATCTTCATTTGAATTGCTGAAGCTATAAATTAGGTGGTTCTTTAACGGTCCTTTTATAATTCTTTTCTCTTTGATTTGAGTAGCATTTGTTTTAATTATTAATTTATTATTCCCATAAATGATTAAATTATCACTTTTGCTCTTAATGATTTTTTCTTTAGAAAGTAAATCGATTCCTGTTCCTGGTAAGGGTTTATATCTTGAGTATTTAACGATATCTTTTTTGAAGAATTCGTTAGGAAACCTTTTATTTAGGTCTTGTTTCCACGTATAGTTCCATTTATTAAGTTTAATTTTAAATAGACTATCTAGTATCATGTAGTTTTTAGGTAGTTTTTTATATATAATGAGACTGTTTTTCTTTTGATAAATACGAGTATACGGGTCTATTCCATGGTCAAAATAATTACCTCTCAATGTTATTGTAGAAACATCATTATGACTATTTAATGTGATTTTTGCTGGTATGATTTGTGAGTTTGAACTGGCAAATCCTCTATAGTTTATTTGAGCAGTCCCCATAAAAAAATTATTAGTAATATAATTGTATTGTTTTATGGTATTTTTACTTTCAAATAAGTATGATGGTTTGTACCCTATGACTTCACAAGGGTAATTAGTCGTAATAGAATCGAAAGAAGGAGGAATATAATTACTGGTTATAGCATGAATTATTTGAATAAATTGTTTGTCGTTACAGCATGAGTATTTAGTAGTATCTGAAAGGTTACCATACCAATACCAAGCAAAATAGTTGGTGCATGATTTAAATGGTAATGATTCATGTGCACCACGCATTTCTGCTCCAGATATCACTCCATTATAATAGTGAATTTTAATTTCTAATGCATAATAATCTAAAACCTTCTTTGCTATGTATCTCACTTCATCATCTTTCGCAAAGTCATATAAATTAAGCCATCCTATTAAGTTATATCCAGTATAGGTACTAGAATTCCATTCTGCGGTTCCTAGTGTTAATACTTTGTTTGAATAGTCAACAATCCACTTCTTTTGGAGCTCTAAAAGCGAGTCGCAAATATAATCTTCTTTAATTTTTAAACTTTTCATTAATTGAGCAAACAAATACCCACTAGTTCTAGACATGTTTAAATGGTTTTCTGTACCTTCACCAGTCCATGCGTTATAGCTGTCATTACGATTGTAAATATTATCTAATTCTAATGAAATAGTGTTTTTTACAACTGGGGCATTTGGAAATAAGAATGCCAATCTACAAAATCCAATCATTGTAAAGTGAAATTGACCTTTTCCTGCAATTTCATTTAGATATTCATTAGCGTAGACATCTTTTTCACCATACTTTATTAGTCTAGCAATAAATTTAGGATAGTAGTACTTTCCAGGATCCATTATTCTAATCGATGGAGGAGCAAATTGGTCTGCAATCTTATTTAATAAAAAATGATCTTTGTGCAATCTTACCCCCACAGATATGACATTACAATTTATAACAATTAGAACTCCAACTAATAGCGTATACTTTAGCATTTATATAGTCAATTATTGTTGAATGTAAGTTAATTTTCCACCTTTAGTGAATTCACATTCCACTGTTTTTGTTTTTTTATCTGATAAATTAGTTATTCTATAGATACCATAATAGCCATTAAAAGTAACACTTAGATCATTAGAAATAGTTGTGGTAAGTTTAGTTGACCATTTATTATGAATTAGATCGTAAATGGTATTTGCTACAGGTTTTGGGGAAGTATCTCTATGGAAAAGAGCAGAGCTTCTCCAATGAGCAGCATCCCAAAATCCCCAAAAATAGAACCCTTTAACACTAGGCGTAGAAAATGCAATTTTCATCATACTAATTATATCATTTTCGTAGTGTAGTCGATTTTGAGTTGAGTCTTCATATTTTAAATCAAACTCTGTTATTTTTATAGGCTTACCTATTTTTGCCAATTCTTCAAGTTTATAATGTATTTTTTTCCAATTGACTCGTTCATTTAAAATGTGACATTGAAGACCAATTCCGTCAATTGGCGTATTCATACGCAGCAATTTTAAAATCAGCGATTTATATTTGTAAGTGCCATATTGTTCAATGTTATTATATTCATTTATAAATAATATGGAATTAGGATTTGCCTTTTTTGCCCAGTGAAAGCATTTATAAAAGATTGAATCACCAAAAATTGAGTAAAGTTCTTTTCTGTTAATTGGCTCGTTTATTACATCAAACTCATCAATTACACCACTATAATATTTAACATCACGGGTAATTCTAGTTCTTATTAATCTTTCTAATTCACTCCTTGTAACATGAAAATTTATTTTTTTATTAACATCATAATTTGCAATCCATCTAGGGTAAGTCCAGATTAAATTATGACCTCTAACATTTCTAATTCCGTTTTCTTTAGCCCAATCTACATACTTTTGAACTAATCCATATACCACCTGACCTTTCCTTCTTTCCATAAATGGCCATTTGAAATCATTTTCAATTACAATTGAATTAAAGTAGTCAATAATTGTAGAATAATACCATGGGTTTTTTGGTTGAAAACTAGTAGCTGTACCCCATTCAAATTCGTGACTTAGTAATTCTATTTTAATGCTATCTCCAATTTGCCAATTGGTTAACTTAGAAAAATGAAGTGTGAAGTTGTTTTTCCTTATACTGTCGATTCTATTTTGAGCTTTATAAAACCAATTATTATCTGGATATCCTTTTACTTGATACAAGAACTTATCAAATGTAAAATCATTGAGTAAATCATCCGTCTTTATTGTTAGGTGAACAATGTCTGTTTTATTTGATTTTATTAATCCTACTTTTACTGGTATTCCATTTTGAATGTTAACTGTAGCAGCATCTATGATTCCTTGATTAGTGCCTATAGATATTAGGATATTTATGTCCCTTTTAACTCTTGGGGTGAAAGAAACTTCAACGATTTCGTTTGTATCTGTTTTTATTTTTGACTCATAAATAATTCCACTATTATAATAGTGGCTATTTAATTGTTTATTTAGTTTAAAAATTATGCTCTGATTAGATTTCGTTATCGAGTATATTGAATGGTCATTGTTAGATGAGTTAAATGAATACGTGTTTTGAATTATAAGGATAAAAAAAAAAGATGTGAAACACGTACTACCATATACACTTTTTTAAGTGTAGGGCAGTTTACTGCCCTACACGCTTGTTATTTTATAATAATTTTTTGGAGAATGGACATCTCTGAATTTGTGATTAAATACATTCCTTGACTGATATTAGGTAAATTTGCTGAAAATATCATATCATCTATTTTTGTAAACTCGATTTCGGAAATAAGCTGACCTTCTGAATCTAATAAATTAAAGCTTAAATCGTTGCTTTTAATTTTCTTTGAAGACTCAAACTTTAGTTCATCACCAATTGAAAGTATTGAAGGGTATATTCTATGATTACTTATGAATTCTGGGTTAGTAATCATTCCCTCTTTATTATCTTTCAGAGAGGATTTTCTTAACCCATTGTTGACGATTGTTGTATTACAAGCTTTACTACTTGGGCAAGGCTCAATTTTTGCGACAAAATCCTCTACTCCACTTATTACAGTTTCACCATTAAAGGTAATTTCATTTCCAGCGATTAATTCAAAGTGTTTATTATTTGCAAAATAGGAATTAGATACGTTGATGGTATTTGAAGCTTTATAAAATTTGAAGTCATAGTTCTGTTGATTCCAATTCTCATTGTCTAAATTTAAATTAGTATATTTACAACGATAATCAGAGTTCTCGCCTGTGGTAATTTGATTTATTAAATAATTATATATTCCTGTTGAACTTGAGCCATCATCTAACTCTGTATGACGCATATTTGCTGTTTGATTAGGATCAATGAGAATATCATCAAAGGGAGATTTAGATTTAAAATAGGGAATGTTACTTGTCCAATTTACATCTTCATACGATTCATTTAAACCAAATGCACTAAAAGTAGGAATAAAGCTAGAATTACCTCTGAAATAATATTGTATTGAGTATGATGGTATTTGCTGAAAAACGTCATGTGCTATTTCAAACCATGGAAAATAGCCACCAGGAAGCCAGTCTCTAGAATCTGTTCCTTGCATTGTCCACACTGTGTTATTTTTGGCGAAATACTCATTGGTATGCCATTTTGAAGTATTTAATGTAAATGTAAAAGGCCATGGACCTATTACTCTTAATGCTACTCCATTTGATTGATTTCCATTATTGTCTAACTGATCTTGTCCAATCATTGATCCATTTGATACAGCAATATTTTTAATTCCGGCTGGATAACCTTGACAGCTTAGTCCATCTAAATAGCTATTAAAGTTAGTTCTAGCAGTATTTTCCTGTAGTGGTGTATTGACTCCAGTATGTCCTCTAACATGATGAAGTAGCATTTGTCTTGCTGCCGGTAAGTCTAATGCATGGAATAACTCACTGAACTCACTTAAAGAAGGAACTAGTGATTGGAATGGAGCTGTTAATGATGCTACATGATATACCAAGGTTTGAAGTGAAATAGGTGCTATTGCTCCAGATTGTGGTGAATCGTAACTAATTAATAATCTTGTTTGATGATCATAGTTTTCAAACTCTTCTACTTCAGCTAATGCAGTTCTTAAAAGTAAGCCTCCCATACTTATACCCATAACTACATTTTTTTCAGACCCTTGTTTTTGTTCATTTATAGCATTAATAAACCCTCTTAGCATTCTGCTATTAAACTCAAGTGGATATCTTGGGAAAAAGAGGTTAAGTATTACGATGTCATAGCCATGTACGGTTCTTAATTCATGTAGAAAGTTATTTAAATTATCTCCAGGTATATTTATTCCATTATATACGTCATCACAAGATGATGAATATGCCCAATCAAAACCCTCTACATATATAAAAGGTTTTCTAAGAATATTATCTCCATTTGAATAATGTATTTCATAACTAATTGGAACAGAAAAAGGCCCTCTATTAATATCTAGCACGTCGTCAGGGTCGTCATATAAAAATCCATTTGGAAATACTATTTCAGCTAGGCTATCACAGGTATTACTACCGCTTGGTGTCGGTAATGGTGCAATATTTGACTGTGAAATTGCTGCTATATATGAAAGCAGCATAATTAAAAGTATTATTAATTTTTTCATTTTATATATCTTTTAAATCAAATCGTCCATTTGATAATTGTTTAGTGTCATTAGTGTCATTACTATTTTTAAGAAGTAAATTAAAAGTTCCTGATACAATCTTATTACTTGTATCGAACCTCGTAATATTCAGAATTGAATTAGGAAACGATATCATGTTATATGATTGATTATTCTGAATAAGTGATGTAACTAAAGTAGAATCTTCAATTTTAGTACTTACTGAGTCGGGATACGGAAATGAAATTGTGAGTTTTACAGTATTATCCTTAGTAATTGAATTAAAGGTAATAATGGCAGTTTTACTTTTACTTTCTAAGTTTAATTCTAAAGGTTTTTGTATGGTTAAAGTTCTTTCTATAAATGGAGTATAATTTACCATATCCATGGTAAAACCCATTGTGTTTAGCCCTTCCTGAGTCATTTCGGGTAGTGAATTTTCAGGATTAGGATCTTCTTTTATACAACCTACGCATAGCTTTGTAACAATTAAGATTGCCCATATTACTATAATATTCCCTTTTTTCATATTACTAAACTAACTGTAAAAGAAACTTTAGTTATTTTGTTTCTAACTCTATTAATCGCTTTTTCAATTCAATTATGTATAGGGATAACTCTTCAATTTTCTCCATTTGAATTTTAAACATTTCGGAACTAGATATACCATTTTCTTCAACTTCTTGAGAAGATGGTACATTTGGTAAATGCCCATTTTCCTTTATGTAATTTTCTAATTCATCGATTGATTTTAGATCATATTTGTCAGAGAAAACATAGTCGGGCCAATTCGAAGAGGCTGTAACAACTACCTCTTGAGCAGTAACTTTTCCTTGAACTGACAATTTTGCATTTGCGTGTGTACCAGTAACGGCTGAATTACCAATTATAACACGCCCCTCAACCCACATTCCATTGCTTGGAGCAAGTCCATAAGGGTTATTACTTCCTACATATAAGTTTCCATTAATCTGTCCTGTATTAACTGGATAATGAAAATTAGGGTCACCACCTACCATAAAATTTCCGTTTGTAATAAATACATTACCATGGCTGTATCCAGATCCAGCTCCAATAATTACATTTCCTCCATCTGTTCCTCCGCTGCAACCTGCGTCACCATCTCCACCAAAAAGCTTTAAATCACCCGCAGATCCATAATAAGAGTAATTAGCAGCAGCTCTAATTGTAAAGTTTGCTCCATCATATGTTTGATCAGTAATCTGCTTATCTCCTGCCTGATAAAATCCTACGTTACCATACATATTAAGCTTGTCATATCCACCTGTACTTCCTATAGATACTTTTTTAGAATGATCTTGAAGATAAACTCGTGTTGAAGTTTCATTAAATTGAGCAATTGAAGGAAACGCAATTGCAATAACAAATAGTTTAATAAGTAGTTTTTTCATTAGTATATTTTTTTAGTTAAACTCTAGTAAAAGTATAAAAAAATATACATTATATTATTAAATAATATGATTCCCCGCAATCTTACCAATAATTAGTAGCAACCGCAATAGTGAGTCTATCAAAGAGTCGCTTTCCAAAATACCTTCTATTTAATTTATAGCA
>SPKZ01003717.1_pt1 | contig 21737 bp, 17 predicted proteins | sample 2456571 | NCBI WGS metagenome assembly SPKZ01 (sample SAMN11192286, study PRJNA482655) | marine metagenome | biome: ENVO:00000447; feature: ENVO:00000244|ENVO:00000211|ENVO:00000569|ENVO:00002023; material: ENVO:00002151; isolation source: ocean water from marine abyssalpelagic zone ... | reverse complement strand
TTCGAGCGCCGGCGCCAACAGTGGAGGCATCACGGGTGCCCCGACGGCGGCACAACGGGTGGAGCCGGAACCACGGGTGGCAGCGTCGGGGGTTCGGCTGGTTGAGGCGGCTCAGCGCGCGCCTCTGCCATGAAACGTTCGACGGTTTGTTCGGCTCCCATCAACACAGGCAGGATGCACTTGCTCGCCACCTCCCGCAGGTCGTAGCAGCCTGAGAAAACTGTCCGCGGAACCGGGGCTGGTCTCAGACGATCATCGCAACACCGGCTCGTACTTTTCAGATGGTGTCATCCAATCGAGAGTCTGTCGAGGTCTGGAGTTTCGCTCTCGGGCTATCGTATTCAGTTGCGCCTGACTGTAGGCACTTAGGTCTTCTGACCGTGGCAGGTACTGGCGGAGTAGACCGTTGGTATTTTCGTTGCACCCGCGCTGCCATAGTGCTTGCACAAGTATAACGATGCTCGATCTTGGCAAGAAAAACGTCCTGGGCGTTCGAATCAATGCGGTGGACTACGCCGCTGCGGTCCAAAAAATTATCGCGCACGCTAAGTCTGGCTCCAGCTTCGGGGTGAGCGCGCTCGCCGTGCACGGCGTGATGACCGGAGTGCTCGATGCAACTCACCGGCACCGTCTCAACGGGCTCGAATTGATCGTCCCCGACGGACAACCAGTGCGGTGGGCGCTGAATTTGCTGCACGAGACCCAACTCACCGACAGAGTGTATGGGCCAACACTGATGCTCAAGACGTGTGAAGCCGCCGCCGCTGCCAAGATCCCCATTTATCTCTTCGGCAGCACCGCCAGCATTCTGGAGGATCTCGAACGCAACCTGACCGATCAGTTTCCCCAGCTAATAATCGCGGGGAAACAAGCTTCGAGGTTTCGAACTCTGAGCGCCGAAGAAAAAGCACAGGTCGTATCTGAGATCAAAAGCAGCGGTGCCGGCATCACCTTTGTCGGTTTGGGCTGCCCTCGACAAGAGGTCTGGGCCTATGAATTCAAAGACGACCTGAACATGCCGGTACTGGCTGTGGGCGCCGCCTTTGCATTCCACGCTGGCCAGTTAGCTCAAGCCCCATCCGCCATGCAACGCGCCGGGCTCGAATGGCTGTATCGGCTAGGCCGAGAGCCGAATCGCTTGTGGCGTCGCTACGCTCTGCTCAACCCTCAGTACGTCTATCTACTGACACTCCAATGGGCCGGAATGCGCAAGTTCGATCCTACCAACACCACCGCACCGAGTGACGAAACCCGCTACGGCTGAGCCACGCCGCAGTCCCGACATCACGGCGCAACTGGCCGCTCGCCGGCGCGCGCAACGGAACAGTTCTCAGCGCGAAGATCCAGCCTAGGGGCTCGGCACGTCCGGAGTCCGTTGCTCGGGAGCTGCACCGGGGACCTCAGCCGGCGCCGTTGTGTTCTCGGTCCCAGCTTCACGGGACCCAGCCGTCTCTTCCCCAGGGACGCGAGCACCAACGGGCGCAGCACTGACAGGCGCAGCATTCCCATAAGGCGCACCCTGGGGCGGAGCCGGCACCGGCACATCAACGTCCATCGACGACGTTGTACAATCGTAGCCGAACATGCCCTGAACGTAAGGCTGGACGCGACCCTGGGCAAACACGATCCGGACGTTGGGATAAGCGCCCACCGTGGTAGTCGTCGTGGAGACATCGAGAACCTCTCCGCTAACTCTCTCGTACCTGATGGAGGCGCCGAGCATGACGTGAGAGGCAACGCGATAACTGGCCCCCAGTCCCAAGGACGGACTGAAGAGACCGGAACTGGAAGTCTCCGTCAGCACCGGCTTCACCTCCTCGGCTAAGCCCTCGACGGGCATACTAGACTGCACATAGGAGAACATGACCCCCTCCACTCCCAAACGAAGCTTTCCGTCGGGATCGCCAGCCGCCGCTGAGGTCGTCGCCACTGTGGGCAACAGGGCCCCGGTTGCGAGCCAATATTTTGGACGCCGGTACAAACAAGAAGTTCGTGCAATCGCTTGTAACCCCTTGCGAGGCGCTGCAGGCCAAATTTCGCAAAACCGAGAGCCGGGCTCAGGATATTTTCAACGCACCTCACCAGAGGACGCTGCGAAGAGCCACGTTGTAGGATGCATTCTCGTGTCTACTCAGCGCCCTCGCAGTCGAGTTCGACGTCGAATGGCTTGCCGCTCCAACCGTCTACACGGGCGAGGGCACTGCCATCAAAGATGATGGTGAGGCTATGATCGCGCCGACCATGACGGGTGGCGTGGATAGTGCCGGCCGACGGACAGGTGCCGGGACAAACCGCGAGTCCGCTCACCGTGGATTCAAAGCTGTGCTCGTCGACGGTGCCCTCGGCATCGCCGTCCAGCGTACGGCAGCCCGTCGCGCGATCGACAACGACGCTCACGTTCGCGGTGCGATGCACGGAGCGCCCTCCCACACTAGTTCCGGTAAATTCGCGGGTCCATTCGGCGAGGCGCTGGTCGCCGTTGAGCTCGACGACGCCTTGGGCGTTGAAATCAAGCGAGCTACCGTTGGCGATGAGGTCGCCGCTGTCGTCGATATCTACGACGAGTTGGCACTCAGCGTTGACCTCGAAACTAGCGTCGACCCCACCTGAAAGAACCGCACGCTTGAACAGACCGGCGCACTCGTTCAACTCCGCGTGCACGGTGGCGTCAGTGGCTGTCTTGACGATGCAAGAGGCAGGACTCAAATGCCGGGACTCGTGAGACGCAACATGGGCCGCCGCGCGTACGCCATCCAACTCGCAATCCACCGTATCCACCGCATCTCGCGCCAAGGCGCCGGGGCTGTCTGTTTGTAGGGCCGATGTCACGACCGCCGCAGCGAAGGCCTCCTCGCCGGGAGGCGTACAGGCAAAGGACAACAAAGCGACGGGAATGAGAAAACGATAGAGCATGCCAATATACAGTGCACTGAGTGTACCATAGCGTTTTCACCGCCAAATTGCCCCACACCACACCGGGTGTGAACGCGAGTTAACGCCAACTGTGACGCTTGCTTGCGGCCTCCGTCGGGACATCGCGCCATCGCATCAGCCCGATGCGAGCCTCGCCTCTGACAGGGAGAAACCTCCGGGGCCCGACAACTCTCATTCGTTGGCCAGTTTTCTCGCGCCGTCCCCTGGTCACGGTGGAGTTCGTCAGCTAGTTCATTGACATGAAAAGACGATCCCGCATCAGCCGACTCAAAGGCCCCTTCATCGTCAGCGTGAGCGTAGCTGTCGCTGGCTGCACGACCGAGTCCAACGAGTCCAACGAGTCCAACGAGTCCAACGGCCCCCCGTTATTGTCCATTAGCCACGAGTCCTGCCCAACTAGCGTGCCCACGTCGGGCGGCCCCTGCCACCTCACAGAGTGCGACTACTGTTGGTACTCGACGGTTCCTGAACAGGATATCACAGAAGCGACGTGCGGAGACGAGACCTGGCGGGTCTTCGAGTTTACGGACGGAATGTACAATCCTCCCCAACCCGATGCAGGGCTTTGCGTTCCTGCCACCGACGCCGGTCAACAAGATGCTGACGTGCCCGACGTGGTCATCACAGACACGGGCGCCGACTGATCCGCGGAGGGTCAACGCTCCGCCGACGACTCCGCCTTCAGCTCGTCCAGCCCCACTCGCTGCCGAGATGACTAATCTTGGGCACGGAGTGTTTGTAGCCACTTCGGCGACGCCGTTTTTCGCTGGACCGGCGGAATCATAATTTGCCACCCGAGTGTACTCGCCGCGCCGATGGCACGAGCGAGCTGGTGGTGCATCGTGTTCCAGCCCGACGGCCCCTCCAGCCGAAGTTTCTCTGCCGTTCCCTGCACCGCTGCCACCGCGTCCACAAAGGGCAACAGCCGACGAGTACAGGCGATAGCCTGCGGAGGATTCAACAGAAACTCTCCGCCAAAGTGCCACTCCCCGAAGTTCAGCGCGAACCGCACCCGGGGCTCGTACTCCGTCAAACACTGCGCACGAACGGGATCGTGGGCAACGGTTCCGCGAGATGTCTCGAGCAAGACCCGAACGCCGCAAGCGTCAGCCTTGTCCAGAAGGGCTTCCAACAAAGGCCGGACCTTTGCTTCGTCGTCGGCGACACTACCCAGCTTCACGAGCCACGCGTCACCACTAGCGGCGCCTTCCAAGAATCCGGAAAGGTCGTCCACCCTTGCAATCCGCGCCCTGCCCTTCAGCTCTGGGCAGCGCGACGAAGTTCGGTACTCCTCGAGAGACACATCGTTCAAATCAGCGGAAGGCTCGTAGCTCAACGCCTCCCATTTGTTGTCAATACGTCGTCCACACAGATCTCGCGCTAACAATTGCAGGCTGCTGGCGTCTGCAAAACGATCGCTAGCCTCAGCGACAGAGGAGTCACTGGCGGCAAACGGAGCGTAACCAGCCAAAGGCGACAATAGCTCGGGTGCGAAGATGAACGGGCGAGCGGAATTGGCTGCGTTTCGCAAACAGCGCCGCCACAGCTCCTCGAACAAGGGTTTCACTGCCACAGCATCCGCCAAACTCAACTGAACCCGACTGGCGTCACTCATGCGCCCGTGCAGCGATGCCGTGCGCGAACACACGAGACCCAACACCTCCGAGAGCTCAGCGATACCGCCCGGCATCGGCGAGTAAGCGCTCACCCAATGACTGAAGTCGCCATTCAAGCGAAGTTCGGGAAAACGCTCAAGCAAACGCGCGGTCCGGAATGGATCCTGGGTTACCGATCCCCGATGGGTTTCCAGGTTCATCGGAAATTCGGCAGCTGCTTCCGCCTCCAAGAAGGTTTCGACGATACGGGCGGCGTCATCATCGCTCTCGAAGCCGTCACCGGTAATCACGGTCGCCAGCAAATGGCCGCGGTCTTTCGACCGGTACGCGAAGTCGCGCAGATCGTTTTCGGGGATTACCCCAGCGATGCTAGTCTCGAACTGCTCACACACAGTTCGGGATGCCCCACCGGGAGCCGCTTCTTGCACGCCGTCGTAACCGGCTTCGAGAACTTGTTGTGCCTGAGCCGGACTCAAGCCACCCACGGCTGTTAGTGACGGGCCAGCGGATGTAGAGGGCAACCCGACTAGAGTCCCTAGATTGAGGTGAATTCGTAGCACGGGCTCACCCTAGTGCCGGCTGGGATTGTTGTGGAGAAGAAACGCCAGCTAGTGGCGCGAAGACAGAGCGAAGCTGCTAAACCCGCGACATGAGCGATTTCCAGTACAGCGAACGAACAGCCCTGATCACGGGCGCCTCCTCGGGGATCGGCAAACGCATCGCCCTCGATTTCGCCGCCCGCGGCAGCGATCTGGTGCTGGTGGCCCGACGGCGCGACAAGCTCGAAGATGTCGCGCAAACCTGTCGAGACTCCGGCGCCCAGGTAACGATACTGGTCGGCGACCTCACGGACGTCGAGTTCGCCCAGAGCGTGCCGGCTTTGGCGCTGAAGGCAGCGGATAGCATCGATTTTTTGGTCAACAACGCTGGCATCCCCAAGCACAAACAAATTTACGCTGTTACGCCCGACGATCTGGAGAACACGCTGCGCTTGAACTTCATGACTCCGGCTCATTTGATCCTGCAGCTGCTGCCAGCCATGCTGCGCCAGGGCTCCGGCTATATCATCAACATCTCGTCCGTCGCCGGTCGCATGCCCCCACCGCGAGAAGCGATTTACGCCGCCAGCAAGTACGCGCTGTCGGGATTGACCGAAGGGTTGTCCCTCGATCTAGACGGCTCGAACATCCACCCCGCAGTGGTACACGTTGGCCCCATCGATACAGAGATCTGGGATATCGCCGCGCGGGAAGAGACGCCCAAGTACTCGGGCACCCGCTTCAGTCCGTCCATCGTCTCGGATGCCGTGTTCGAGTGTATCGAAAAGCGTCGCTTCGAAATCACCGTCCCCAAACGCATGCGACTCGCCATCGCTTTTCATCGCTTCTTGCCCGGTCTGGTACGCCGAGCCTCCGCCAAGTGGGATCCGGTGGGCGAGGAAGCGCTGAAGAAAGCTAGGGCACAAGCGCAATCTGCGGACTGAACCAAGATTCACGGCCACAATTCCCGCGATATCCAAACGTCACAACGATCGATATTGTGGTGTCTATGACCCGCTACCGCCAGGCGCTCCCCCAACTCGACGGCAAACTGTTCGTCACTGACGGCGGTCTCGAAACGGGTCTCATCTTCAACCACGGCGTCAAAATTCGCGAGTTCGCAACCCACACGCTGTGGAGCGACGAAGCGGGCACGCAACACCTGAAACTTTAGTTCAGCGAGTACCTAACGTTCGCAAAACAGCACAGCGCAGGGTTCTTGCTCGCCCCCCAAACGTGGAAGGCCCACGCGCGCTGGCGTGACGCGCTGGGGGCCATGGCAGCGGAACTGCGCGAAGCAAACGAACACTCCGTCCGTTTTATTTCCGGGCTGCGAGACGAATTCGGCAGCGACGATGTTCCCACCGTACTCGCCGCGGTCACGGGCCCCCAGGGCGACGCCTACGCCGCCAACACAAAGCTCAGCTCGGACGAGGCATTCGCGTACCACCGAACTCAGAACTCAGATCGGCTGGTTGGCAGACACCGACATCGACATGCTCACGGCGATGACCGTTACCCATAGCGAGGAGGCTATCGGAACAGTTCGCGCGGCGCGAACCGCCGAACTCTCCATCGTGGTCTCCTTCACGGTCGAGACCGACGGCTGTTTGCCCAGCGGTCAACCCCTGGGCGAAGCCATCCGCCCCCGACGCGGGTTCGGGTAGCGGTGGATCCCCTACCCCAGCACGCAGGCGTGTCGGTTCAGGGGGCGCTTTAATGGCCGCCAGCGTGGGTCGCTTGACTCCAATCGCCGCCTCGCTAACTCAATTCCGAGCGCCTAGAGGCCGTGCTCCCAGCCGCCGTGCGAGGAGCAGTGCCCAAGTGCTACGAACGCCTCCAAGATGTCTTCCACGTTTCAGCAAAAGCCCGTGAAAGCGCGGGGAGCTTCGCGATTCGCCTCCACCATCGTCCCAGCACGCCGGACGCTGTCGCCTGCGTCAAGCGCCAGATACAGCAGAGGCTGGTCGCGCAGCTCTCGTACCTCGGTCGCGATTTTGGCGCCGATAACAATGCCTACGCTAGCTACGGGCGACCTCCACCGAAGGCACGTCAGACGACGCGAGGGCCCTACAAACGTCGGTTTACCACCCGGCGCGACCGCACAAAAGAACTTACGGATGTGCACTCAACACTCCTACTGCCGTCAACGTGCGGCTCACTGACCAACCCTGTACTCGGTCACGACGCGATGCATGCCGTGCAGAGACTGGGCCCCGATCACAAGACTGTGGCAATGAAGACAAATCGGTCGTAACACCAATGTTGATATCGAGATAGGGCAGGTTCCGGGGCGCTGATCCGGAAGACGCGAGCTCACGGCTCTCCGTACGTCTGTATCCAACGCCGTCCCCTCCCGAAGCGCTCATCACAACCGAGCCCTCTTGCCCTTTCCTAAGAACAGGCACCGCCGCCTAGCGTGCCGCTGGCCCCACAACGGAGAATCCATAAACTATGTTGCCTAGCCTTCCCCAGCAGGACCCATCCCCCGGCGCCCGCCGCGCCGATCTGGCTCGCGCCAAGCAGACGTATCCACTTAAGCACGCTTACAAGAGCGAGGCGCGACCCGACGGCTTCGCCCTGGCCGCTCAAGTGCCCCCCAGGGACGAGTTCGCCCCCGCCATGTCGCTCAAAATCGCAGCGGTCGACACACGACTACTCGCGAACCACGCGCTCATCGACGTGGAAGCCATATCGAACGGCGTCTCCGGCAAGTCTGGTTCGACCTTCGGAGACTTCCTCGGACTCACCCGCGCCGTTGGCACTCGCCACAAGATGTTCAGCCGTCCCTTCCAGGCGGCAACCCGCATCGGGCGCTCCTTTCCTCCCTCCATCGAAAGTTACAAGGAGGTGTTCCTCGCCGTCCCGAAGCCGCCCACGATGGAAGTCGTCGATGATCCGGCGAAACGAAACCGATTGTTCGGTTGGTATCGCGTTGCAGGCAACAACCCCTACGTGATTCAAGGTATCCGTCGAGTCGCGGAAAAGCCGGAGGATCACGAAGGGATCCTCCAGGAGGTCGCCCAGGCGGCGGTGGGCGAGCTAGAAAAACTAGGGCATTCCATCGAAGACAAGCTGCCTGCCTGGGCCAAGGCGATTCTGTCGCCGGCGGCGGGCACAGGCGGGGCCCCTGCGGGGGAACCCATGAAGCAGCCTCCAGACGCTCCTGGCGTGCTGCCCAAACGCTTCCCGGTAACCAACGAGATCTATCAAAAGGCGATGGGCACCGACGACAGCCTTCAGCAGGCTGCAGCCGAAAACCGCCTGTACTTGGCGGACTACCGCCTCTGCGACAACCTACCCCAAGGCACCTGGCAGGACGGTGCTCTCGGAATCGAACGCAACAAGTACCTCTACGCACCCATGGCGCTGTTTGCGTGGCGCCCGGAAACTGACGACGAAACCGGACAGCTCGTGCCCGTGTGCATTCAGTGCCACCAAACGGCGACTGCCAAGCGACCCAACCCGATCTTTACTCCCCTGGACGGCACCCGTTGGGACATGGCTGTCTCCGTGGTCCAGAGTTCCGACGCCAACCACCACGAAATGGTCTGGCACCTCGGGCGCTCCCACATGGTGATGGAGGCCGTGTACGTTTGCGCCCGCCGCACCATGGCCAGCCATCATCCGCTGATGATCTTACTGGCTCAGCACTGCGAGTTCACCCTCGCTATTAACGACTACGCAACCAAACATCTGATCGCTCCCGGCGGCCAGGTCGACACGCTCTTCGGTTCGACCCTGCCGGGCATTTTGACGATCATGTCTCGCGCCGTGTCGGAATATCAACTCGACCGGGCATCGCCTCCCGACCAAGCCGAGGACCGACTGATCGATGATCTCAACGGGCTGCCGGAGTTTCCCTTTCGCGATGACGCAGGTGCGCTGTGGACGCCCTTCGCGCGGTGGATCGGTGAGTATGTCGGGCTGTACTACTGTCGCTCCGAGGACGTCACGAACGACACCGAGCTCACAGACTTCCTCAAAATGCTAGGAGCAGCCGCCGGTGGAAACCTCAGCGGGATCCCCGAAGTGAATGACGTCGCCGCGCTCCAGAAGTTCATCGCGACGCTTTGCTGGATCGGTTCCGGCCAACACTCGGCGCTGAACTACACGCAGTTCCCGTTCATGTCCTACCCGCCGGCGATGCCTTTGGCACTCTACGCCGAAGCCCCCAAGGAGGACACTCCGGAGAACAGCCTAAACTGGGTAGCGATGCTAGCCCCGGCATCCGACGCCATGATGGCAGTCGACATCTCGTACCAACTGTCCGGCGTCAAATGGCGAACGATAGGCCACTACGCGGACTGCGCGTTCGCGGATGTCCGCGTGAAGCCCTTTCTCAAACGCCTCTATCGCAACTTCGAAACCGTGGAAGAGCAATCCCGTGACCGCGACAAACACCGGTTCTTGTCCTACTCGTTCCTCTTTCCTTCCAACGCTCAGAACTCCATCTTCATCTAAGGTTCACCATGTTGCCTTCTCTTCCCCAATCCGATCCAGAGCCCGATGAGCGAGCCGCAGGCGTTGCCGTTGCACGAGCCAAATACCAACTAAATCGCGACTTCGGCGATCTACCCTTCCCGACTAACGTGCCCCGCCAGGAGGGCCCGCCCGCTTACTACTTGCTCGAAACAGCCAAGTGGACCGCCAAGTGCAAAGCCAACATCGCCGCGGCTGATGCTGAGGCCATGCAGCGATCCCCCGACGGAGGCTTCAAGGACCGATCCTCGAAGTATTTCAACGGCCTATACGACTCCCTTCAACGCAAAATCTGGGGCCCGACCCGAGACGTTCGCATTCCCAACTGGAAAGAGCGTACGCCAATGTCCCTGGGCGACTACGGCATGTTCCCCTTGGTGCGGGAGCCCGAGTGCCTGCACCGCTGGAAACACAACTGGTGGTTTGCGCGTGAGCGGCTCGCCGGCACCAACCCGATCCTGATTCAAAGCATCACTAAGGTGCCCTCCAATGTTCCGCTGGTGGCTGCCGACTACGCCCGGGCCATGCCTGGGGACGATCTCGAGACCGCGCTAGCCGAGCACCGAGTCTTTGTCGTCGACCACTCGATGCTCGAAGGCATCAGCGCCGGGACCGGCGACGGCTACCGCAAATGGCTCTACGCCCCCATCTCGATCTACGCCCTGCCCAAGGACCGCCGCACCTTGATGCCCATCTGCATCCAGTGCTCCCAAGTCCCCGGGCCAAAAACACCCCTGTTCTTCCCGTGGGACGGCACGTCGTGGATGATGGCTCGGACCGTGGTCCAGGTCAGCGACAGCAACTATCACGGCGTCGTCCAGCACGGCACCCACTGCCATATCGTGATGGGCATCGTGAGCGTTTGTATGCATCGCTCACTCGCTGAGAACCACCCCGTCAGCGTTCTGCTCGCCCCGAATTTGAACATTTCACTGTTCGTCGACAATCTGACCGCCGGTTTGTTCAAGCCCGAGGGACGCACTCCCCGCATCCAAAGCGTCAGCGAAGCGGGAACGCTCAAGCTGAGCCGCTGGGGTTTCAAGACCTTCGATTGGACCGGAGATTCTGTCCCCGAGCGCTTCATCAGTCGCGGGCTCGCTGGCAAGGACGTGCTTCCGGATTACCCCGCGCGAGACGACCTACTCGTCCACCATAGGGCTCTGCACGACTTTATCACGACCTACATCGAGCTCTATTACGCCAGCGACGGAGACGTCGACTGTGACAGTGAGCTGCAAGCATTCGTCCGAGCGCTTCAGGATCCCGAGCTCGGCGGCCTCCGCGGAGTCGGTGACGATGGCAAGATTCAAACCCGCAAGGCGCTCATCACCTTCGTCACCCAAGCCATGCAGCGCGCCAGCAGCTACCACGCTGTCATCAACTACAGCGTGTACGACGCCATGGGCTACATGCCCAACATGCCGATGGCCCAGTTCGCGCCGGCTCCAGAGGGCTACGGGCACAAGATGGAAGACTTCCTAGCGATGCTTCCCCCGCGTTTCGTGATGAACGAACAGTTCGACGATGTGTACGTGGTGGGCAACCTCCGGGTGAACAAACTCGGGCACTACTGCCCGAATTACTTCAAGGACCGCCGAGTGCGACCGATGGTGGAGAACTTCCGAACGGCTCTCGATCAGATCGAGTTCGACATCGTCCAGCGCAACAAATTCGCGATCGCCCCCTACGAGATCCTCCGACCGAGCTGGGTCACAGCGTCCATCCACGTGTGATGCCCCTCACCCCTTCGCAAGAGGGGGTGGGAGCGCCGCTCCGCGTGTCACTAACCCAGGCAAATTCTCGGACCCAGCGACAGGTTCCGCTGTCGGTACAGCTCCGCAACCTGTGGGGAGGCTTCCTGAGTCAGTTCGGCTGGATATTCGTCGGCTTCGGGCTCTGCTTTTTCTGGCCAATGGGCGGCAACTATCTGGTCCGACACAACGTCTTCTTTTCCGCAGACTTGAGCGATACGACGGGGTCCATCACCCAGATCGAGGACATCAATCTAAGCGTTAATGAGGAGCCGATCTTCGCCTATCACTACCGCTTCAACGCCCAAGGGCAACCCCTCACGGGCCACAACAACAGCGGCTATGGCATGTTCGCTATCGGCGATCCGGTGAGTGTTGAATATGCCGTCGGCAACGCCAACCACTCTAGAATTCAAGGCCTCCGCCCTGGACTAGAAGTGTTCTTTGGCCTGCTCTTTCCAGGCATCAGGGCCTGCTTCGTATTGTCCGCGTTGTTTCGCGGATTGCGCGGAAACGCATTGCTCAAGCGCGGCGTTCTCACCGACGGGCAGCTCGTCTCCAAAACCGCCACCAACTCGGAGGTCAATGAGCAGACCGTCTACAAATTCGTATTCGAATTCCAAAGCGAACATGGCGAGAGCGGCATAGTAACGGCCAAAACCCACGACGTGGCGCGCTTTGCCGGCGAGGGCGGCGCCCTGGTCACGGAACCGCTGCTCTACTCCCCCGCCAACCTACGCTTCGCTATTCTTCTCGACGATTTGCCCGGCGGCCCGCGCATCGATGCAGACGGTAATATCGAAGGCAACCTGCCCGCCGCATTGCTCGCCAGCATCCTCCCCGGAATTAGTCTGGTCGGTCACGGGATTTTGATCCCTCATGTCATGGAGCTGCTTTGAGCTAGAGCCCCGCGCATCCCTGTCCGTATGCTCGTCTGTCCACACACGACAAGCAATTATCGCGGGCGAGAAGGAGCGGGCCCGGGACCCCTGCTCTACCGCACTCCGCTGGTTCAGTTGCCTTCTTGATACAGCGCCGCGACCTCGCCAGTCGTGAGCGCCCGGTCGTAGACACGTAGGTCGTCGACAGAGCCGTCAAAGCCCGTAAACTCTTCGGCACTGTTGTGCGTACATCGGTTACCGTCACCAAATGTACCGACGAAGAAGCGGCAGCTGCCGGGATTCGTGTAGGTCTTAGCCACGGAGGCTTCGTCCGCGAGAGCGCCGTCGCGGTAGAGACGCAACGAGGATTGCCCCGCACTCAGGCGCTCCACCACCCCGACATAAAAGCGCCAACCTGACGCCAAAGATTGGTTCTCCACGAGTTGTGTCTCGCCAGCATCGGCAGAGCCCCCGTCCAAGATCCCAAACGAAATACCGCTCGAGCTGGCTGACGAATACAGATTGAACCATTCGCCTTGACCGGCAACACGGGCGTAATTCCCGTTGAAGCCACCGTTGAGGTTGATCCAAATCGCGATGGTGAAGCTCTCGCTAATCGCCAGGTTCGTCGTGCTGAGCAGACTAAACATCGACGACTCGCCGGTGCCGTAAAGATCGAGCGCGCTGTCACCCATGCCGTGACGATCCGTGACGTAATTGGTGGGACCACTGAGGCTGAGCGCAGTGCCCGTGCTCGCGGTCAAGTCGCTGCTGAACGCCATATGAACGATGAGGCCGTTCGTCGGCAAGGTCGTGACCGCCTCCGTGGTGCTAGCCGTGCTCGAGGAGCCGAGGTTGTCCTCGGCGACCACGCTCACCGTGTAGGTGCCGACTGCGGCGTAGTCGTGGGTCGGTGCCATGGCGCTGAGATCGGCACCCGTGATCTCCTCCGGGGTACTGGCGTCGCCCCAGTCGATGGTGACCTTAACGACGGTCCCGTCAGGATCCGACACATTGAACGTCAGACCGGCCGCGAAGCCCTCCAGCGTAGCCACGAGGCTATCCACCAGGGGAGCGTCATTGTCCGCGCCGGCTGGGTGTGTACCGGCGATGTACTCGGCCAAGTCGTCGGCGCCGTCGCCGTCGGTATCCGCCACAGTCGGATTGCTCGATACCCGCAGCTCGGGATTGCCCTCAAAGTCGATGGTCCAGCCGTTCACTTCCTGGGAATCGCTCAGGCCATCGTCGTCCGTGTCGGCGTCATTCGGATCCGTTCCGTACAAGAACTCCGCCCGCTCGCCGAGCCCATCGCGATCCTGATCCTTGACGTACACCAAGTGCAGGGTCTCGCCCTTTTGCAGCACGAGGCTGTCAAAGTCGTAGTCGCCCAAAATTAGGTTGTGATAGTCCGTTATCTCCGAGGTACCGCTGTCAACAGAGCGCGTGTGGCTGACGATCCAGTAGCTGCTGTCGTCATCGGACATGGCCACGCCACGGATTGACGTGAGCCCAGTGAAGGAAGCGCTAGCTGACGGGTTTTCGCCGTGCCGCCACATCGCAGTGCCGAGTTCGTAGGGGATCCTCAACACGGTATCTAGAATCGCCTGGCCCCCAACGCCGGGGTTCTCCTGATCGATGACCGTAGCCACTCGGTAGCTTTCCGACGGACGGTCGAGGCCATAGTCGATGATGAGTCGCGCCGTGCGCGCGTTGACGTTGGTACTCGCCAGCTCAAAGTTCAAGTCTCCGTTGCCCTGGAGAGTGCCCGTAGCCGGCGCAATCACGAGATTGCTGGAGTCCGCCAGTAGCGCCTTCATAGTGCCGATATCCAAGTCGGCATTGAAGGTCATGGGCGGCAGGCTCTCCCCCGGGGTGAGCACCGTTTCCGGGAACACGTTGGTGTTGCTCGGATCGAGATAGGTCAATGTACCGATGGGGCCGATCTTGAGCGGGTCGCTAGCATCCCGCGTAAAGGCCGCCAGCGTCAATCCGTCGATAATGAACGCGATGTTACCGCTATTGCGCAGCTGTGCCGCCATCTGCAGATAACCGCCCTCGACGGTGACGGTTTCGCTCAGCTCGGTGCTTTCGATTTGCGCCAGCGCCGTGCTGTTCTCCCTGGTCTGCTCTTCGGACCAGCTCGACGTCGTCTCGTTCGTCGTGGAGTGCGAATATTCGTAACTCAGTTTCGCTTCCACCGTGCTGCCGCCGAACAAACCAAATTCATGGGAAATGCCCACCTCAACCCCTGCCGTGTGCGTCATCTCCACCGAATGTGAGTTGCTGCCGCCCCAGCTGCTGGTGTTGGCGTTGCTGGTGCTGTTTGTGCGCTCGGTGCCCAGGGTCTGTCCGGTGGTGGTGCCCTCGGTGTAATACATGCCAAGAGCCGGCGCGCTCACGAGCTCGACTACCAACTCGGGGATGTCGGCAATCAGCGGGTTGAACTGAGTGATGTCAACGTCCGGATCGAAGGCCTTGGTGACGAGCTCGTCATAGTCGGTGAAGCCGTCGCCATCGGTGTCGATGACCGTGGGCGAGGTTCCGTAGTCTCTGATTTCCCGCAAGTCCGTGAGGCCGTCGCCGTCCGTGTCCAGGGTCGGATCGATATTGATGATGCCCCCCTCCCCACCGTCGATGGCAACCATGACCCCGCCCTCGATGCCCCCCTCCTCGCCTTCGAGAGCCGCATTGATCGTGCAGCGAGGCGTCATCGCCAGGGTGAAGAGGGCCAAACTAGTCAGTGCGGGTCGAATCAATTTCATAAGAGTTCCCATCGGCGGCGGAAATTAGCTCAAAACCCAAGTCTGATGGCGCCCCCAAGGACGTTTTGCCAGGAATCCCGACCCAAAACCAGCGAAGACTCATCGGCCTTTCCACCCCTCTGCTCTATTTCTGTTGACCTTGGCATCTTCCACACGAAAAGCAGCGCAACACGGCCCCACGACGTGCCGCGCTCAGCTCACCCTTAGAGGGCTGAGTGTGCTGTCAGCGCATCCCATTCGTCCGATCGAACACATCATCGACGCGGCTTGATCGATCCGATCCGGCGTTTGAAACAGTAGATGTGCAATCCCGAGTCGTCGGCTCCGACAACCGGTCGCGTCTGCTGACATCACCCGGCTGCGTTCATCAAGCTACGCGCTAGTCACCATCGCTGTTGCGTTTCCGCCGGGCCGTGGAGGCGATGAGGCACGGGAGCGCTCTCCGATGCAGAGCGGACAAAACACTGCTGGGAATCACAGACGCAGTCGGTGACGGTGTGAACAACACGATTGTCTCGTTCAAACGCCCCGAGGCAGTACGCGGTTATCTCGTCTCCAAGGGCATCGCGCCTGAACGACTCGAGGTCAAAGGTCACGGCGAAAGGCATCCGCTACCACTCGACGCTTGGCTACCTCAGCCCAGTGCGCTACGAACAACAACAACAACAACAGAGGCTCGCTCAGGCGGCCTAATCCTGACATGATCACTGTCCGCTAAAGCGAGACCACTCCAGTCCTGCACGGCGGGCAACGGCGGGCAACCGCGTACAGCTAACGCTGGCGCTAATAGTTCTCCCGGCGCTCTGGCAGTTGCCGGCGAGTCTGCTGGTGGAGCGGATGCGGGCGGCTCTTCCCCAGTTGTCGGACATCACGCAGATGTCGTCTTCCGAGTACCCGCCAGTTCACTGTTTGCAGCCCGCTTCTCCGGCATGCCCAGGGGGAAACGGGGTCGAGCGCCGGTGCAGCCGCTACCAGGGCAAACCACCACGGAGTTCACGTGGCTGACCACGCCACCATGACGCTTGCGGCGGCCCCACTAGCTGATTTTTCTGCAAGTACGGGCCTTTAGGACGCCCGAGTCGCTTGCGTGGCGCTCCACGAGCGTTGTTTACTCGGGTCTGATGAGGGAAACGCTGCGTCCACCGGGAGCCTCGACGACTGTGGCGCTCTTGATTGTCGTTAGGCATGCGGCAGCCACCCTGCGGCAACCGCACACACAGCGAGGCAGCTGCTGTTGAGTTCGCTCAAGCAACTTCGCCTGCTGGCCCTACTGGCCTCCCTCATCGTGCTGAGCAGCACCGCGTATTTTAACGCTGGCGGTTCGTCCAATCAGAATTCGCGGCTGGACGCTATTTACGCCTTCGTCGAGCCCGGCAACCCGGAAACGTTTACGTTCCGCATTGATAGCTTCATGATCAACTCGAAGCGGAACATCAATACCATTGATTGGGCGCACCACGATGGGCACTACTATTCGAATAAGGCCCCGGGCACGATCTGGATGGGCATTCCCGTTTACGGCGCGCTGATCGCTACCGAATCGTTATTGGAGCTGGATTGGAATCACCCGCTGTGGGTCATCGCCAATGCGTATTGGATCAACGTCGGCGTCTCGGCGTTTCCGGTGGCGATGTTGGCTGGAGCCCTCGTGTTCTTTCTCAGTGCTCTCGGGCTCAGTGCCGGACGGGCCTTCGCGCTGGCGCTGATGGTGGTTCTATGCACGCCGCTCTTCCCCTACTCAACTCAGATTTGGGGGCACCCGACGGCGTGCGCGTTCTCAATGTTTGCCCTGTTGTTGGCTCACCGGGGAACGCCAGGCTCGGTAGCCTTAGCCGGGCTCTGCGCGGGGGTAGCCACGACGTGCGACTATCTTAATGTGATTCCCACTGTGGGCACCGCCGCTCTCGTGCTGGCTTCAAACCGCCGTCTAGTCGGCCACTATGTTCTCGGCGGCGCGCTGCCTGCCGTTGCGCTCATGGCGTACCACACCGTGTGTTTCGGAGGCCCGTTGTCCACTGCTGCGGCCGCATCCCAAGCGGTATTCCTCGACGAGGAACGCTTTCTCGGCATGTTCGGAGCAGTCAATCCAGAAGCGCTCTGGCAAATCACCTTTGGGCTGCGTCGGGGCATCTTGCTTCAATGTCCCCTGCTTCTCCTCACCGCCTGGGGTTTCTTTCGTTGGTATGGCCGGAACGCCCGGGACCCATTGCTTTGGGTTTGCGCGGGAGTGGCATCTAGCTACCTGCTAGCTAACTCTACCTTCAACGGCTGGCACGGCGGCGCCACCGTGAGCGCGAGATACCTGATCTCGAGCATGCCGTTTTGGTTGCTAGCCTTAAAAGAATTACCCGCCACTCGCTCTGCCCGAGGCTTATTAGTGGCACTAGGCGCTTGGTCTGCCGTGAACATGTTGGCGATCGCCGCGGTCAACCCACTCCAACCGGAAAAGCTACCGAACCCGTTGTATGGGACCACCTACGAGCTGTTTCTTGCAGGCCACCTCACCCCGTTTGGGAGGGAGCTACGCACGATCGTCTATCATGCTGACTGGCCCGCCTACAAAATCTGGACGATGTTCAACTGGGGGCAGCTCATGGGCCTGCATGGGATGACCAGTTTGCTCCCGTTGTTCGCGATGCTCGCCACACTGGGAGGGGCTGCGGTGTGGGTGCTGAGGCGTGGCGAGCAGTCTGCGTCGCCCGTAAGCGAATGACTACCTGGTGAACTCCGCCCCGTGCTCTCGCTCTTATTACTCCGACGTTCGGCGGCACCCCCAGATTCTCAAGCGCACCGTTTCGGGCGGCTCCGAGCACCGCCAGAGTTGTCCCTCCCAGGCCTCAGACTCCCCGGCAGTAAGTTCTTCAACCTTACCGTGGCCATAACAGATTTGCCTGCCGGCTTCAGTATGACCCGAAAGCGTCAATGACACGGACGAACAATCCATCGTTGAAATGACCTCGCCTTCGACGTCGTAACGATTGGCACGCGACCCAGAGGAGATGCTGTCGACACTGAAGCAATCTCTACGGCCCATCGGCAAGTACCCCGACGGGCAGCGACTCGCCGGTTTGGCCGCGGGCTCAACCGTTGGCGGCGCTGCTGTAGCCTGACTCGCCTGCACTTTCGTATCAACAACGCAGCGCCCGTCCCGCTCAACCATGCCCTCGAAACACGTGAGCGACGATTTACACCCGAACATGCCGGTGACGCCCAACACGCACACCAAGTATCCAGATGCTCTCACGGCAACGCTCCGCCGCGGAATTCTCAAAAACTAGCGGTCGGGTGCAAACGTCCCCCAACGACGCCCGCCTCAGGTCCGTATTTGTACGGGCTCGCGTGGTGAGCCACATCCGACGGTCAATGGCGACTTCTCACGGGCGCTCGCGCAGGTCACGGGGCGCCGAACCAACCGCCTGTGTCCCCGCCGGCCCAGCACTTAGCCCCGCAGCTCGCGACGTGCTTCCCGCACAGCTCTTTGAAGGATTGCTCGGCAGAGATGTCGGCCGTCTCGTAACCGGCCGGGAGACAGGTCCTCCCCTTGTACGCGCCCTCAACGCGCACCTGACCGTTGACGAAGATGCCGCCGCCCACCCCGTAGACGCCCTTCTCTGCGTCACGAGAGTAGCAAGCGACGTAGCAGCCCGCTGAGCCAGTGAACACATTCACCGTGGGCAGCGTCTTCTCCTCGAATCCCTCCTCAGCGTGATTGATGACCGTATCTCCCTGGACGTAGACCTTGAAGTCGGTGGGCAGCATGTTCTCGACCGGTACCGCGGAGCTTGCGGCCACGGGCACGGGCTCGGCAGGCTCCATCTCTACCAACGTGGAAGGCGTGAGCTGCGTCGATGCGGGTACCGAACCCGAAGCACACGACAAAACGCCGGGAGCCAAAGCGGTCAGAGTCACGCAAACACCAAGCTTCATCACGAGACCAACGTCGTACCACAAGGCAGCATTCCCAGAACGCTGTTGTTCGACCGCGCCGAGCACGCCCCAGCTCCGCAGGAGCGAGGACCTGAGATAATAGCTCCAGTAGAGCCAGAGCCTCGCTCAGGAAGATCCCTCAGGAAGATCCCTCAGGACTCGTACCCTGTACTGGCCGAAGGCCAGTACAGGCATGTGCTACGCTCAGCGGATGCCCTTTTTCTCCCGTACTGCCCAGCTAGCTTCCGTCCTTTCCGTCATCGGATTCGCCGGAGCTTGTGGCGACAACGCAGAAGTTACGACCGGGAGTGGTGCGGGGGCTGGCGGTGGCCCGGGGGCCGACGCGGGCGCTTTGGACGGCAGCGGTGGGGGGTTTGGCATTGGTGCTACGGGCACAGGTGGTGGCGATTCGGGCTCGGGCGTGGACGAATGTTTGTCAGCCTCATGCGCGATCGGCCAGCGTTGTGTACTCGATGGTACGACGCCGAGCTGTGTCGACAACCTGTGCTCGGACTTAAGCTGTGCGGCGAGTGAAGTTTGCGAGCCACAGACGGGTGGCGGCAACCTGTGCGTGGACGCGAGCTGCAGCTCCGACTTTGATTGCGCGGAGAATGAAAACTGCAATGGCACCGCGTGCGTAGTCGACGTTTGTGTGGCGGGCAGTAGTCAGTGCGATGGGGAGACGGTGTTGGCGTGCTCGTCCAACGGAGGAGAGAGCGCAGCAGCGTTCACGTGCGGGAGCTCGTCTTACTTCGTTACTGAGTGCGTAGACAACAGCACAGGCTCTGCTGGTTGCTCCTGCGAGGGGGATTGGGATTGCCCCACCAACACGGTTTGCGAAATTGACACTTGTGTGGGTACAGGGCTCGCTCCCACCTGCACGCTGCCGCCGGTTCCGTTTACCGATGTCGCTCCGGCGGTGGAGATTCATTGGGGCGGCGACAGCCATGCCAACGATGACGCCCACGATGGCACTCCGGCTCAGAATCCCGCGCCATGGGCCAGGTTCGCCCACGTGGTATCGACACCTACCGTCGCCAATCTGGACGACGACAATGGCGACGGGCTAATCAACGAACTCGACTTTCCAGAAATCTTGTTCGTAGCTCACAACGATAGCAACCCCTGGGACCAAGGGGTGATCCGGGCCATTCACGGGGGCGGCGAAAACAAGGGCGCGGACTACCTGGCGCGATGTGGTGACAAGCTCTGGACGGAGGAGAACCCGAACGGCGACAGCTGTGGCGACAACGAGCCGGACGGCGACAGCGGCGCACCGGTCACGGTTGCCGATCTCGACAACGATGGCGTTCCGGAAATCATCTACATGACCGAGGGCAGTGCTTTCCGCATCCTCGATAACACCGGTGCTGAGATCTACTCCCTACCGAACGATAGCTGGACCCCCAACCGGAATGGAGAAACCCTGAGCGTCGCCAACCTCGACTACGCAGGCTACGCGGAACTCATTGTGGGCCGGAACGTTTTTGTGCTGGGCAACGAGACCGACGGCGACGGCGGGGTCGGTCCCCTCATCGTCACTCATATATTTACCGGCGACGACTCCGACGGCAGCAACGACGGCAACTCCGTCATGTCCTGCCCCGCGGATGTGATTCCCAATCTCCCCGGACAGGAGATCGTCGTGGGCACGACACTGTATCGTTTGCCCGACACCATCGACGAATGCACGAACGTGCCCTGTTCAGAGTCCCTCGTGACGGTCTGGCACGCACCGGACGTCGGCAGTCAAGGCAGCGTACTGAACAACAACCTGACGGAAGGGTTCTGCGCCGTCGCTGACGTATGGGGCGCAGATCCAGACTCCCCGCCGGGCCCCGACAACATGCCGGACGGCGTGCCCGAGATCATCCTGATCTCCGACGGCAACTTGGTCCTACTCAATCCCAGCAACGGCGTGATCATTGGATCGGTCCGCAATCTGAACGGAGGAGAGCGAGGCGGAGCTCCCAACGTGGACGACTTCGATGGCGACGGGTTCATGGAGATCGCCTCCGCGCTTGAGGACAGCTACGTGGTGATCGATCTGCAGAATTCGACCGGTGCCGCAGGCAGCTGTCCCGACTGGCCCACCACCATCGCCCGTGTGGAGCAAAACGACGGCTCCCACAATACGAACCCCGCACGGAACCCCGGCGGCAGTTGCACCCAAAACTCGGATTGCGACGCGGCGGCAGTCTGCAACACAACCCGTGGCGAGTGCGTGTGCTTGCACAACGGTTGGCTGCGCAACAGCGATGACGATTCAAGCCGAGCGACCTCATCGAGCGTCTTCGACTTCAACGGTGATGGCGCGGCCGAGGTGCTCTACAACGACGAGTGCGACTTCCGCGTGTACGACGGCGTAACCGGCAACGTGCTGTACTCCGAAATCAGCCGAAGCCGAACAGGCATCGAAAACCCTGTGGTCGCGGACGTGGACAACGACGGAAACGCGGAAATCGTCACCGGCATGAACACCGCCCGGGACGACCGCTGCGACGACGACACTAACGACGGCGTTGAGCCGCGTGGCCCCAACGGCATCCGAGTCTGGGGCGATCCGACGGACACCTGGGTCTCCGCCCGTAGGATCTGGAACCAACAGAGCTACCACGTCACCAACGTCACCGAATCCGGCAGCATCCCGATGCACCCGCCCGAGAGTTGGGGGAACTTCAACGGGCGTTCTTACAATACCTATCGCTCTCAGCCCCGGTCTTCCGGCATCGCGCCGGACTTGCGCACCGCCAACATCGGCGTCTCGTCGCCAGACGCCCAGTGCGGCGCGCTAAGCGACAACATCGATATCGTCGTAGAGATCGTCAACGATGGCGACTTGCGC